>Ga0075424_100000562_pt1 | contig 29366 bp, 14 predicted proteins | sample SoiMethybrSBSTD3_FD_75301 | JGI IMG/M metagenome (GOLD analysis project Ga0075424, IMG submission 75301) | Bulk soil microbial communities from a Populus tree surrounding site in Tennessee, USA - Soil MetaG P. TD hybrid SBSTD3 | ecosystem: Environmental > Terrestrial > Soil > Tree plantation... | reverse complement strand
CGCCTGGAACAGGTCCGTTAGCTCGCGCGGAGGACGTCGAGCGGGTCTACGCGCGAGGCGCGATAGGCAGGAATCATGCTCGCGAGGAGCGCCACCACCGCCAGCGTTCCCGCGACCATGAGGAATGTCACTGGATCCGACGCGCTGACGCCAAACACGAGCTTCGCGAGAATCCGCGCGGAAATGAGTGCCCCCACGGCGCCGGCGGCGATGCCAAACAGCGCCGGGGTCATCCCTTCGACGACCACGAGCCGCACAACGTCCCTGGTCTGCGCCCCAAGCGCCGTGCGGATGCCGATCTCGCGGGTGCGGCCGCGGACGACGTAGGACAACACGCTGTAGATGCCGACGGCCGCCAGCGTCAACGCGACGCCGGCGAACAGGCCGAGCAGCAGCGCACTGAATCGCTGCGACACGAGCGTCTCGTCGACGACCGCCTGCATCGTCCGGACATCCTCAATCGGCTGCATCGGATCGATCTCGTGTATGGCGGCGGCAGCTGCGTGCGCCAGCGATAACGGCGGCACGGATGTGCGCGTCACGAACGCCAGGCCGGGCCACTCTGGCTCGCGGGTGAACTCGTACACGGTGGGCGCCGCAGGCTGTGAGAGCGCTTCCTGCTTCACGTCGCCAACCACACCGATGACCTGCTTCACGACCGTCTTCGACTGCAGCGGCAGCGTCACTCGCCGCCCAACGGGATCCGCGTCTCCCCAGAGCAGCTTCGCAGCGGAGCGGCTGACCAGCATCACCTCGACGTCGCTGTCGGCGGCGTCGCGTCCCCGCAGCATCGGTATGTTCATCGTGCGGAAATAGCCGGGCATGACCTTTCGCACTTCCACCGTCGGCTGATCGCGCGGCAGCAGTTCCGGGTGCCCTTCGAGAACGATCGGCTGCACCGATCCGCCGCCGGCAACCGGAAGATCGTCGACGGCCGCTGCCGACTCGACGCCAGGCAGCGCACGAAGCCGTTCGAGTGCGCGCCTGTAGAAGCTCCCGATCTCTGCGGGCTTCGTATAGCGGGTCCCCGGCAGCGTCACACGCAGCGTCAGCACGTTCTCAGTCGTGAAGCCAGCATCGACGCTCCGTAGCGCGCTGAGGCTGCGGATCATCACCCCCGCACCCATCAGCAGCACCACCGACAGCGCAACCTCGCAGACGATCAACGCCCGGCGCGTGCGCAGGCCGACCGCTCCGTCGGCGCGTCCGCCTTCCTTGAGCGTCTCGTTGAGATCGGTTCGCCCGGCCCGAAAGGCCGGCATCACGCCCGCGAGAATCCCCGTCAGGATCGACGCCGCTGCCGCGAACAGCAGCACACGCGCATCGATCGAGACTTCGTCGGCGCGCGGGATCTGATTCGCGAACAGGGAGGCGCCGCTGTCCAGGCTCACGTACGCGAGCAGCAGTCCGGCAGCGCCGCCGGCGAACGCCAGCAGCAGCGATTCGATGAGCAGTTGTTGAAAGACGCGCGCACGTCCCGCGCCGAGCGCCGACCGGATCGCAATCTCCTTCCGTCGTGCCAGCGCTCGCGCGAAAAGCAGGTTGCCGACGTTCGCGCACGCGATGAGCAGCACCAGCCCGACCGCCGCCAGAAGCATCACCAGCGATGTGCGCACGTCGCCGACAATCAGCTCCTGCAGCGAAACCACGGTCGCGCCCCACCCGGCATTCGCCTGCGGATACTGCGCCTCGAGCCGCTTCGAGATCACATCCATCTCCGACTGCGCCTGGATGGCGGTGACGCCAGGCTTCAGGCGCGCGATCACCTGAGCGTTGTGGTTCTCGCGTACGGCGCGCTGCGCGTCGGTGTAGGCGACTGGCACCCACATATCGCGAGCGGCCACGGCCCACGACGCGATCGAGAACCGCGCCGGCATGACCCCAACGATCGTGTAGGCCTCACCGTCGAGCGTCATCGTCCGTCCAACGGCGTCGCGTGCGCCTCCGAAGTGCGATTTCCAGAAGCCCTCGCTCAGAACGACGACGTGGGATCGCGCGGGTGAGTCTTCCTCGTCGAGAAACACGCGGCCCAGGAGCGGATGCGCCCGGACCACTTTGAAGAAGTCGGCACCGACCGCTCCCGCGAGAATCGCTTCAGGCTCGCCGTTTCCCGTCAGCGTGAACTGACGAAAGCGATAGATCGCGATCGCATCGAACGAGCGCGCATCCCGCTTCCAGTCATAGAAGTTTGCCGGTGAGACCGAGAACAAGTGGATGCCAGGAAAGGCGCTCTGCGGCGGCTCGTGAAAGAGGCGGACGAGCGCGTCGGGCTCGTCGAACGGCAGCGGCCGCAGGAGCACGGAATTGACGATGCTGAAGATGGCGGTGTTCGCGCCAATGCCGAGCGCGAGCACGACAATGACGGCGATCGCAAACGATGGCGTACGGGCGAGCACGCGCAACGCATATCGGATATCCGCAAACGCAGAGCGCATGGGGGGTTAGACGCGCCCGTACGGCGTAAGGTTTAGAGCGGGAACCGATTATGTGCGAGCGGCTCTGCCATTGCGCCAGATGCCGACGAGCAGGCTGCCGATGGCGACGCCGAACAAGAGACCCCGAACGCCATCGGCCAGATCTTCGCCGAGCGATGGGGTATGCCGGAATATCACCTGCGACACGTTCGCGAGTAGAAGGAACACGAGCCCGGTCATCATGAACCGATGCGCTTTATCGTCTCGTCTGAGCAGACACATCTTGATTGTTCTCCCTGACGCTCAATCGGTGAGCGTGTAATACGTCAGGAGGCCGATTTTCACCACCACGAACAAGAGCCCGATCGCGAGGAGATCCCAGCTGAACACGTGGTCGTGCAAGAAGCGGTAATAGAAAAGACAGATCGCCGTCACGGCGGTGATGATTCCGGCGACGCTCGTGGAGCGCTGCCGATGCGTCCAGAAGCGTTCGTCAACCAGCCGGTTCAGAATCGCCACGTTGTATCTCCAGCGTGAAAATCTCGTCGGTCGGGCAAGCGAAGACTCGCGCGAAGCACAGCGCGAGCGACAGGCTCGGCACGTACCGATTGCATTCGATCGAATTGATGCTCTGCCGCGATACCCCCACGGCTTCGGCGAGTTGCTGCTGGGTCCAGCCCCGCCTGAGACGCAGGTCCTTTACGCGGTTCTGAACGTGGGGCAGCATGACAACTTCGCTTTCCAAATAGTAAAGCTAAATTTCCAAATTGTCAAGCAAGCTGTTCATCGACGTCTCTCCGAACGCGTCGATCCGAAGGCCCGGCGTTCGACCACAGATCAAAGAAGGATGGCGAGGTAGATATGATCGGTCGTCGTGGAGACGACCCGGGACGTGCACGAGACGGTGACCACCGTCTACGAGTCCGAATCGCGCCGCGTGCTGGCGACGCTGATTCGACTCCTCGGCGACTTCGACACAGCCGAGGAAGCGCTGCACGACGCGTTCAGGGCCGCGCTGGAACAATGGCCGCGCGACGGGGTCCCGAAGAATCCGCGCGCGTGGCTCGTCTCGGCGGGGCGCTTCAAGGCGATCGACTCCATGCGGCGTCTCAAGCGATTCGACTCGCTCGACGAAGCCTCGCCGAACGCTGAGGTCGCCGTCACGGACCCGGCGGCGTGGGCGGACGAGGAAAGCGTCGAGGACGATCGGCTCCGGCTGATCTTCACGTGCTGCCACCCCGCGCTGGCGTCCGAAGCGCAAATCGCGCTCACGCTCCGCGAAGTCTGCGGGTTGACGACGGAGGAGATCGCGCGGGCGTTCCTGACGCCGGCCCCCACGCTGGCGCAGCGGATCGTCCGGGCGAAGTCGAAGATCCGCGACGCGAAGATCCCGTACGAAGTGCCGTCGCGCGGCGAGCTCGCGGCGCGCCTCGACGCCGTACTGCGGGTGATCTACCTCGTGTTCAACGAGGGGTACGCCGCTTCGTCTGGCGCGTCGCTCACGCGGACGGATTTGTCGGGCGAGGCGATCAGGCTCGGACGGCTCCTCGTCGAGCTTCTGCCGGAGCCCGAGGCAATCGGCCTGCTCGCGCTGATGCTGCTGCATGAAGCCCGGCGCGCGGCGCGAACGTCCCCTTCGGGCGAACTGATCCTGCTCGAGGATCAGGACCGGACGGTGTGGGATCGCGGGCTGATTGCGGAAGGATCGCGGCTCGTCGAGCGCGCGCTCGAATCGCGGCAATTCGGGCCGTACACGATCCAGGCGGCGATCGCCGGGGTGCACGCCGAAGCGCCAGACGCCGAGGCGACGGACTGGGGAGAGATCGTTGGCCTGTACGACGTGCTCTGGCGGATGGATCCGTCGCCGGTGATCGAGCTGAATCGCGCAGTCGCGGTGGCGATGCGGGCAGGGCCGGCCGCGGGACTGGAGCTCGTGGAGCGGATTCTCGCTCGCGGCGATCTCAAGGATTATCGCTTCGCGCACGCCGCGCGCGCGGAACTGTGTCGAAGACTCGGACGAACTGCCGACGCGCGCGAATCATTCGAGCGCGCGCTGTCATTGACGAAGCAGGAACCGGAGCGGCGCTTCATCGAACGGCGACTCCAGGAGCTGGCGCGGAATTGCTGATGTGCGATTGCTGATTGCTGATTGATTGGGGATTGACTGATTGGGGATTGGGGATTGGGACGATCATGAAATATCTCTGCCTCGTGTATCTCGATAAAGAAAAGTGGAGCGCGGTGGCGGACGCGGAGTGCGCCGACTGCGGTCAGGGCCTGCGGTCGCGGGGGCTGCTGCTCGCGGCGGAGCCGCTGCATCCGGTTGAAACGGCCTCGACGGTGCGGGTCCGGAACGGAAAGGTCTCGGTCACCGACGGCCCGTTCGCGGAAACGAAGGAGCAGCTCGCCGGGTTCTACCTGATCGACGCGCGCGACCTCAACGATGCGATCCAGGTCGCGGCGAAGATCCCGCCAGCCCGTGAAGGCAGCATCGAGGTGCGGCCGGTCCGAGAGCTCAATCCCTGAATTCAATCACCAATCACCAATCAATCAATCGATGCATCCCGGATCCCGCATCCCGGATCCCGTTACCGCGCGACCGTCATCGGCAGCTGAACGAGCGGCTCCAGGTAGGGCCACACCGTCTCCGCAATCCGCTTCGCGCCCGCCGCGTTCGGGTGAATCTCGTCGTCGCCGTTCATATCGGGATTCAGCGCGACGCCCTCCAGCAGGAACGGCACCAGGGCGACGCTGTATTTCTGCGCGACTCGCGGAAACAACCGGTGAAAGTCGACCGTGTAATTCCAGCCGTTGAGCGGCGGCGTCTCCATCCCGCACAACAGGACCCGGATCCCGCGCGCCTGCGCCCGTTCGATCATCGTCGACAGATTCCGCTCGATCGCCGCGACGTCGACGCCGCGGAGTCCGTCGTTCGCGCCGAGCTCGAGCACGAGCACGCGCGTGTCGCCCGTCAGCGCCTGATCGAAGCGTCGCAGCCCGCCCGATGTGGTGTCGCCGGTTACGCCCGCGTTCTTGACGGTCCATCCGCGGCCGGCCTCGTCCAGGTGTTTCTGCAGCTGCGCAGGAAACCCTTCGGCGCGCGTCGGCGAGACGGCCAGGCTGTCGCCGAGCACGAGAACGACGCCGCCGCGAGCGGCTGAGCCCTGAAGCGGCGACGGGTTCGCAGGCGAATCCGCAGACGCGCACGACGTCGCCGTGACGACAGCGGCGAGTGAATAGCAAATTCCGGCACGACGAGCGCGCGTGTTCATCGTCTTTGGCGAATCGGAATGTGAAGGATCCGGAAGGAGTCTTCATCTTATCATGCGGAAAAAGCCGGTGAACCAAAGACGAAGCGGCGCCGTATCCTCCCTCGTGGAAACCATTTTCAAGGATTTCCGGTACGCATCTCGTGCGCTGGTCAAGAGCCCGGCGTTCACGATCGTCGCAATCCTCTCGCTGGCGCTCGGCATCGGCGCGAACACGACGATCTTCAGCTTCGTCAACGGCCTGTTGCTCAAGCCCCCGTCCGTCAGCAATCCCGATGAGCTCGTCGAAGTGTGGGAGCGCAACGTCACGCGCGGCACGGGCATCGGCAGCAACATGCAGCTCTCCTACCCGGACTACGAATACTTCCGCGATCACAACCGCGTGTTCTCCGAAATGGCCGCGTTCACCGGCGAAACGGCGACGGTCGTGTGGAACCGCTCCGGCGAAGGCGAGGTGCTCCACGGCGCGATGGTGTCGGGCAATTTCTTTTCGCTCCTCGGGGTGCGCCCGGCGCTCGGCCGCGCCTTCTCTCCCGATGAGGATCGCCACGGCAGCGAGGCGCCGGTCGTCGTGTTGTCCCACGCGCTGTGGAACCAGCGGCTGGGCGCCGATCCGGCGATTCTCGGCAAGGTGCTCACACTCAATGGCCGCGGCTTCACGGTCGTCGGGGTCGCCCCCGCAAGCTTCACCGGTCTGATGGCCGGATTCGCCGCGGACTACTGGACGCCCTTCGCGATGCACACCGCGACGAGCCCGGCGCTCGATCTCGCGGAGCGCCGGCAGCACTGGGTGATCGGCGTCGGCAAGCTGCAGGCGGGAACGACGCGGCAGCAGGCGGCCGCAGATCTGGCGATTCTCGGGCAACAGCTCGCGACGACGTTTCCAGACATCAACCGGAACCTCGCGCCGTCTGTCATGGCTGTCGCACTTGTCCCGTCGCCGTTCAGGGGTTTCGTCGGCGGCGCGAGCGGCGTCCTGATGTCCGTCGTCGCGCTCGTGCTGCTGATCGCGTGCGCGAACGTCGCGAACCTGCTCCTCGCAAAGGCGGCCGGCCGCACACGCGAGGTGGCGGTTCGATTCGCGCTCGGCGCAAGCCGGCGCCGGATCATTCAGCAGATGCTCACGGAAAGCGTCGCGATCGCGGCGATCGCCGGAGCGCTCGGTCTTCTGTTATCGCTCTGGGCCGCGCCGCTTCTGCTGTCGATGAAACCGGCGTCGCTGCCTGTCTTCCTGAATGTGTCGCCGGATCTGCGCGTGTTCGGCTTCACGGTCATCGCCTCTTTCGTGACCGGCGTCGCCTTCGGACTGGCCCCTGCACTTCAACAGTCTCGTGTGAGCCACTCGGCGAGCCTCAAGGAGGGCACGTTGCAGGCGGGCGCCGCGAAATCGCGGCTGCGCAGCGGCCTCGTCGTCGCCCAGGTCACGGCGTGCGTCGTCCTGCTGGTCGGCGCGAGCCTGTGCCTCCGGAGCCTGTCGAACGCGCGATCGATCGATCCCGGATTCGAGACCGCCGGCGGCGTCACCGCGGGCCTGAGCGTGCAGACATTCGGCTATAACGAGGCGCGCGGGCGCGCATTTTACACGCGGCTGCTCGATCGCGTTCGGTCGCTGCCGGGCGTGCGCAGCGCGAGCCTCGCCGATCACCTGCCCTTGAGCCAGGTGATGCGGATGGGAGCGGTCGACTTCGGAACGCAGCCCGTCGGCATCGAGATGGCGGTCGTCGCGCCGAGCTACTTCGAAACCATGGGCACACCGCTCGTTGCGGGGCGAGAGTTTTCGGCAACCGACGACAACAGCGCGCCGCCGGTGGTCGTGATCAATCAGCAGATGGCGCAGCGGTACTGGCCGAACCAGGATCCGGTCGGTCAGTTCCTCACCCTCGTGGGCTCCGGAAACACCCGGACGAACGCGCAGATCATCGGCATCGCCAGGACAGGGAAGTATCAGAGCCTGGGCGAAGATCCCAAGCCGTACTTCTACCGCTCGATTCTGCAGGAGTACGAACCGAACGCGCAGCTGATCGTACGCGGCGACGATCAGACGCGGCTCCTCGGCGCGCTGCGCGGCGTCATCCGCGATCTCGACCCGCGCATGGCGCTCGTCGGCCTGGAATCGCTCGACCAGCACATGCAGCTTCCGCTCTTCCCTGCCCAGGCGGCCGGCCTGCTGCTCGGCATGTTCGGCGCGCTTGCCCTCGCGCTCGCGGTCGTCGGGCTCTATGGCGTGGTGGCGTACTCGGTGAGCCAGCGGGCGCGTGAGATCGGCGTGAGAATGGCGCTCGGCGCCCGCGCATCGGACGTGATCCGGCTCGTGCTGTCGCAGGGCCTCAGGCTCACCTTCATCGGACTCGCCGTTGGCTTCGCGGGCGCGCTTGTCGTGAGCCGGGTCCTGTCGAGCGTGCTGTATGGGATCAGCGCAACTGATCCGCTGTCGTTCGGCGCGGTCGCGGTTCTGCTCACGATTGTCGCGGTGGTGGCGAGCTACCTGCCGGCGCGGTGGGCAACCCGCGTCGATCCCATGCGCGCCCTCCGATCCGAGTAGGCCGGCGCCTCACGGCGTCGGCGACGGCCCGGTGGGTTCTCCGGTCGACGGTCCGCCACCCCACCGGGCGCGCATGCCCTGCCGGAATCGTTCGCGCTCTTCGGCGGACATATGCTGCATCCGGTCCATGAACCGGCCTCGGGGACCGCAGCCGCGCATGCCAAGTCCGCCGAAGAGGATGCGCGAGAGCGCCAGCAGGCCCAGCGCCTGCCAGAACGTGATCAGTGGAAGACCGAGCAGCGGCGGCAGCAGCCAGTTCCAGAGCGCCCGCACCAGCGCACCGCCTACGGCAACGAACGCCACCATGCCCACGATGGCGAACGGGGCGAACAGGAGCATTTTCCTTTTCCTCGGCATCATAAAGTCCTCACGGTCTGGTGAGCTCGTCATGGAAGTGCCGCAGCCGCTCGCGCAGGTGCAGCACCGCATACCGTTTTCGCGAGAGGAGTGTGTTGATGCTCACTCCGGTCTCGGCCGACATCTCCTTGAAGCTGCGTCCCTCGAGCTCGTGCGCGATGAACACCTCGCGCTGCGCCGGCGGAAGTTCGTCAATCGCTGAATCGAGCTCTTCGAGCAGGACGCGCCGCGCATAGAGCGCCTCCGGTCCGGCGTCCGGAGACGGCAGCAGATCTTCGAGCGACTCGCTGACGGTCTCCGGCTCGTGACGTCGAAACAGGTCGATGATGCGGTTCCGCGCCACGCGAAAGAGCCAGCCGCTGACGTGATCGATCGGCATCAGCAGCCGGTTCGCGTCGACGAGCTCGTAGAACACGTCCTGCAGGATGTCTTCTGCGTCTTGCGGGTCGGGAACGCGCCGGCGGATGAAGCTGCGCAGCCGGGACTGCTCTCGGTCGACCACGTCCGAGATCCGCCGGTCCTGCTCGCGCACTTGCATCTACCTCTGTAGACGAGTGAAGGGGCCGATTATTGTAGGATGCTCTTTCGAGGCTCCAGTGGGCGGTTTCGCGATTCGCACAGGTGCGGTGGGAGTCGGATTCGTCGCGCTGACCGCGATCGGATCTCCTCAGACAGCCCAGCAGGCTCCCCAGCAGCAGCCGCCGCCGATTTTTCGCGGCGGCGCGAACATCGTGCGCGTGGACGTGACCGTCACGAACCGCCGCGGCGAACCGGCGACGGGCCTGACGCGCGACGATTTCGTCGTCACCGAGGACGGCGTTCCGCAGACGATCGACTCGTTCGAACTGGTGCACGCCACCGGCGAGCCGACCGACGATCGATTACTCGAAATCTACACGACGAGCCAGGCGGCGACCGAAGCGGCCCGCGACGATGTGCGGTTGTTTCTGATCTTCTGGGATGAGTACCACATCGATCAGTTCATCCCCGCGACCCGCGCGCGGCAGGTGTTGACCGACTTCGTGAGGACGGGCTTCGGTCCAACCGATCTCGTGGCGATCATGGACCAGCTGACGACCGTCGAGGCGGTCAGATTCACACGCGATCGACTGGAGCTGGCCAATCAGATACACGGGCTGAAGGGACGGCTCGGCATATTGGTGCCGGTCCGCAGCGCTGTGGAAGAGGCCCAGTTGCAGTCTCGCGACATCGGCCGGCTGCGGAATGAGGTCACGACGTCCGCCCTCAACGCGGCGGCGGCGTTCCTCGGAAACTTCCGCGACGGGCGGAAGGCGCTTCTCTTCGTGAGCCAGGGAGTCCCGATCGTTGGTCGAAACGACGAGACAGACCAATACAAAGCGATCGTCCGAACCGCCAACACCAACAACACCGCCATCTATACGCTGGACCCGTCGTCCGACGTCGGTCGACGGCCCGACTCGCTCGTAGCACTGGCCGAAGAGACGGGAGGGAGGCCGTTCGTCGGATCGAATCGTCCGGATCTTCAGCTGCCGCAGATGGTGCTCGATTCGAGCGCCTACTACCTGCTTGGCTACAGGTCGCCCGCACCAACGGACGGCAAGTTCCACCGGATCAAGGTGCGCACGAACAAGGAAGGCTACGAGATTCGTGCGCGCAGCGGATACTTCGCGCCCTCAGTTGGCGATATGGAGCGCGGACGGGCCGCAGCAGCCGCCGGTGAGGTTCCGTCCGACATCGAGCGGGCACTCGGCGAGCTGGCGCTCGACGAGCGGTCCGATCATCCAATCGACTACTGGATCGGCATAGCCCGAGGCGATCGAGAGCTGATGCGCGTCAGCATCGCGTGGATGCCGAGAACGTCTGGATCGGCCAGCGGAGAGATCGCACTCGCGATCCAGGCGACCTCACCGGACGGCGCGAGCTATTTCTCTTCCGCCGGCACGACATCGCGCCAACTGTCGTTCGAAGTTCCCGCTGGGGATCTGGTGCTGAAGATTAAGGCCCTCGATGCGCGTGGGGAAGAAATCGACGGGATCAGCCGGCGGCTCACCGTCCCGACATTCGACAGCTCGAAGCTCGCGATTGGCTCGCCGATGGTCTTTCGAACGCGGACGGCGCGCGAAGCGCGCGCGGTCGCAGAGGGTGGAGATGGTCAACCAGAGGCACGCCGCGAATTCGATCGATTGGACCGTCTGTTCATTCGCTTCCCCGTCTACGGCGGCCAGGACATCGCGGTCGCGGCACGACTGCTCACCCGCCGGGGAAAGGAACTCCGGACACTGCCCGTCGCGCCGATTCGAGAGGGAACGTATCAACTCGACGTCGCGCTGAGCGTCAGTCTGCGTGACGACTACGTCGTCGCGATCGACGCGACGCGCGGAACCGAGTCGGCCAGAGCGCTGGTTCCGTTCAGAGTACGGTAGGCAGATTGAAGAGCGCTGCGAGGCCGGTCCGAACGACCGGCCCCACAGCCACATGCGTGTCAGAACGTGGTCGTGAAGTTGAACAGCGAGTAGCCGCTGACCTGGTATCCCGCCTCGTTGAACAGCGCAGCCCCGTAGTTCACCTGTAACTGGTATTGCGTGGTGGCGGCAAGCGACGACACCGGCGTCAGCGTTACGGTCTTGCCGTCGGCCGACATCGTCACCGTGACCGGAATCACCTCGCTCGTGGCGCTGACGACGATCCGTGCGCCGCCGTTCATGACCGAGGCCGCTGTGACCGGGTTCGTGAAGGTCAGCTGAAGCGGCGCCGTCCGCGAAACGCCTGTCGTCGATCCGGATGTCGTCAGCAGCGTCTGGATTCCGCCGACGACCGCCGACGCCGAGGTGAGCGTCGTCTCCGCGAACAGGAAATCGGGTCCCGTCGTGAACGAGTAGGAGTACGGCGAGGACATCGCAATCCCGGCCAGGTCGCGCACGCCCGTGACGGTGACTGTGTAGGTGGCGTTCGGATCGAGCACCACCGCAGGGGTAATGCGTACGTCACGCCCAGTGAAGTACTGGCCCCACGCCGTCGTAAACGGAACGTCGACGGCGCCCTTCTTCAGGGTGACCGCGCCAGCCGCGACGACCGAGGTTGCGTCCACCGCCTTGTCGAACAGGACTTCGATCGAGGCGTTGCGCGCGGCACCGGTGACGCCAGCCGTCGGATTCGATGCGATCACCTGCGGCCCCGTCGCGCTGGCGGTCGCGGCGGTCGTGAAGCCGACACAGTATGCCGTGCCGATGTTCCCGGTCATGTCCGTGGGATTGTACGAACACGCGGTGTAGTTGGTGCTCGGATTGAGCGGCGACGCCAGCGTCAGCGTCAGTCTCTTTCCGTCGGGGCTCAGCGCGATCGTGCCTGCGAGCGGCACACCCGTCGACTGCGGATACACGTGCACATTGCTCGATATCGCGGCCGCGGGACTCAGCACCTCGTTGTACACCCATGTGTAGGTCTGCGTATTCGTGGGCACGCCGGTCGTCTGCGCCGGATCCGGGCTCCGCGAGAGGAGCACGGGCCCGGCGACATCCGGACCGTCGCCAGTCTGGAACGTGACGGTCTGCGCCCCGATCGGCTGGCCTACGCGATCCCGGATTTCCGCGCTGAAGATGACGTCAACCGTCGCGTTGTCGTCGAGCGGCGCCTGCGGCGTCAGCGTGACGGCGGTCCCGCCGGTGGGCGTCGACCCGAACGCCAGGCTGAACGCTACCGGCACGCCGGCACTCTTCAGGGTGACCGTCGACGTGTTGATGCTCGGCGTGTCCATCACCTTGTTGAACGAGAACCTGATGGCGGCGTTGTCGCCGACGTTGGTTGCTCCGTTCAAGGGCACGACGGACTGCAACACCGGCAGCACGGCGTCTGGCGCCGCCGCGTAGAAGTACGAGTCGAACTGCGACCCGAGCGTCATTCCGTCCGCCGACCGGATGGTCCCGAAGACGCGGTACCAGTAATACGACCCTGCCGCGAGAGTCACCGACGGGGTCATCCGCAGGACGTTGGGCTGTACCTGCGTAACCGCCGCGGGAATCACGGTGCTCGTCGAATCGTACAGGTAGAAGTAGGTCGAGGTCGCGTAGGCCGGATCGATCGGCTTGTTGAACACCACCTCGATGGTCGTGTTGCCCGGCTGGGTCGAGCCGTACGGCGGGAAGTAGCTCGAGACCGACAGCGGCGTCGCGCTCAGATCGGCAGCTGTGTAGAACAGGCCCATGAACGACTGGAACGGCGTACCGGACGTGTTGGTCAGCCCGGTCGTCACGAACACCTGGATCAGCGCACCAGGCGCCAGCGGCGCCGTCGGCGTGAACACGAGCGCGTACCCATCGGCTGCGACCGCGACAGAGCCGGTCACCTGGACGCCGCTCTGCGTGACCGCGATATGGCCGGCCACCGACGAAGGCGCGATCGGATCTGTCGCGTAGAGCGTGATCCGTGTGTTCGTCGGGATACCCGTTGTCCCGTTGCCGGGCCGCATCACCGTGATGGTCGGATTCGACGAGAGCGCCTGCGGGAGCGTCCTGAACGAGCTCTGGAACGGCGCCGCCATCGGGTTGCCGTTGATGTCGGTGACATCCGTATCGACGACGACTGTGATCAGCGTGTCGTACGGGAGCGTCGAGCTCATCATCACCATGCGATTGTCCGACGATACGGTCAGGCCGGTGCTCAGACGGGTAAAGCCGGAATAGAACGAGAAGTTGTTGGTGTTGACGGTCGACGGATCGAGCGACTCCGAGAACGCCATCGTCACCGTGACCAGCGGGCCGACGTCCGTTGCGCCATTCGCCGGGCTGATCGACACGACGTACGGCGCCGTCGTATCGGCAACGGCCGCCGTGGTGAACGACGCGTTGTATAGATAGTTGAACTGGTTGCCCGCCAGATCGCGCAGCACCGCGTAGTATCCGCCGTAAACATTGATCGGCGACGACGGCGGCAGCGGGCTCTGCGGCGTGAACGTGAGCGTCGTGCCACCCGCGCCAATCGCGATCGAACCGGCGAGCCGCGTCGTGTTGTTGCGCCACACGACGAACGTATCTGGCGTGACCGTCGTCGGATTGACGGCCTTGTTCAACGTCAGGACGATCGGCGTGCCGACCCCGACGCTCGACGAGCCGGGCGCCGGCGTGGTCATGCTGATCGCACCGGGGACCGTGTCGACGAGAGAACCGGTCATGAACGTGCTCGCGAACGGAGTCAGTGCGTTCCCGTTCAGGTCTGCCAGGCCAGCGACGTTGAGCGTATACAGCGTCGAGGCGCTGAGGTTCGCCGACAACGTGTAGGTCAGCGTCATGCCGTCGCTCGACAACTGCTGCGTGCCGGCGGCCGCCGGGGACAGCGAGATGCCGGACGAAGCGGTCAACGACGTCGGGTCGATGCGCTCGCTGAACCGCGCCGATATCACCGCGTTCCGTGGAACACCCGCCGCACCGTCCGGCGGAGTCGCACTGACAACGCTGGGAGCCGACGCATCGGCCCCGGCGTCCGTGAAGAAGCTCCAGCACGGCTGGCCGCCGTAATTGCCAGACAGATCGTAGAGAACCGGCGAGCAGAAGCTGTAGAACGAGTTCGGCGCGAGCGCACCCGCGTAGGTCGCCTGCAGGGACGTCCATTGCGGCGAGAACGCGACCGAGAATCCGGGAGCGTAGCGGCCCGCCGAGTTGTTGTAGAGGTACGCGCCGATCGCGCGCACCGGATCGATCGGTTCGTTGTAGTAGATGCGCAAGACCGGATTCGTGCCGGTCACGGAGCTGGTCGGCGGCGTGACGCCGACCACGGCGGGTGCGGTGGTGTCGGTCGCCGGACCCGTCGTGAAGTGCACGACCACGGGGGCGGCCATCGCCTGTCCGCCCGTGTCCTTCACGCCCGTAATCGTCAGCGTGTAACTCGTATTCGGCAGGAGCAGCGATGACGGCGACAGCGCCGCGATGGTGTCGCCCGTCGAGAACGCCGCCGTGAACGGCACCGGCACCGCGCCCGCGGTCAACGTCACCGACGAGAAGCTCGGCCTCGAAACAGCTCGGTCGAACTGCACTCTGGGCTTGAAGTTGACGGGAACAGTCAGACCTTCCGACGGCACGAGCTGGATCACGACGGGGCCGCCGGCTGACGCGAACAACGCGGTGGTGAACGATGCGCTGTAGCAGCCCGCGCTGTTGCCGGTCAGATCCATCACGCCGCAGATCGTGAAGGTGTAGGCGCGGCCGACGGCAAGCGGAGCAGCCGGCGACAGCGTGACCTGCCTTCGATCCGCGCTGAACGACAGCGTGTGCGGGAGATACGTGGCCGTCAGCGACTCGTAGAGGTAGATCGTGTTGTTCGATACGAACGATCGCATCTCCATCGGGCGGTCGAAGGTCGCCGTGAACACGCTCGTCACCGGCACCTCCAGGTCGCCGCTGACGACAGAGCTGGCGATGACCGACGGCGCCGAGAAGTCCGGCGTGGCCGCAATCGTGAACGTCTCGGTGAACGGCACCGCGGGATTGCCGGAGAAGTCCGTGACTCCCGACGTCACGGTGACGGTTACCGGCGACGAGGCGGGCAGCGCAAGCCCCGGCGTCAACCGCACGGTCATCGTGCCATCCGGATTCGCAGACGTGCTCGTCACGTCGTACGGAATCGGCGATCCGCTCGCCTGGATGGAGAGCGTCGACGGATCGATGGTGTATGTCGCGATCGACTCGCTGAACGTCAGGCGGATCACGGCGTTGGCGCCGATGTTCACCGCGCCGTCAGTCGGCGCAGCCGCCACGACCGACGGGGACGTCGTGTCAGAGGTGGACACGGCGTTGAAATACGACCCGCTGACCCCGCCGCCGAACGCGATGGGCAGCGTGTTGGTCAGCGGCAGGCCGCTCATGTCGGTCACGGCTGACGTCAGATAGTAGTAGTAGCACCCCACAGCGAGCGGAGACACAGGCCTCAGCCGGAGCACCCGGTTCCCGTTGAGCATCTGGCGCGTCGCGGCCACCGGCGTGCTGCCGCACGTCGCCATGTAGAACGTGCTCGACGTGATCGTCGCTGGATTGACCGGCTTACTGAGCCGGATATCGATCACGGTCGTCGACGGCGCGTTCGCCCCGTACGCGGGCATGTAGCTGGTGATCGACGGCCCGACGCTCGGCGTCGGCGCGATACGGAAGCTCGTCTGATAGTCGTAGAGCGGGTTGCCGGTCGTATCAGTGATGCCGCTCGTCAACCACACCTCGATCAGCGCACCCGGCGCGAATGGCGCCGAAGGCACGAATGTGATCACGCGATTGCCGTGGCTCACCGTCGCCGTTCCGGTCAAGAGCACGCCGTCCTGTGAAACGAGCACGTCGCCACTCACCGTCGTCGGATCGATCGGCTGATTGAGGAAGAACACCGCCGACGCCGACGGGTCGACGCCGGTTGCGCCCGACGATGGCCGCGACGGCGGGACGACCTGAGGCCGCGTCGTCACTGGTCGCGGCGCGGTCGTGAAGGTGCTCCTGAAGAGCGCAGCTATGCTGTTCCCTGCCGCGTCCGTGGCGCCCGGGCTGACGATGATGGTGTAGGTGGTCCCGTATGACAGCGTATAGCCGAACGTCAGCGAGGTGCCGTCCGGCGCGACGTTGAACGAGCTCGAGACGAGATCGGACCCGACATAGAGCGCCGCGTTCCCCGACAGCGACGCCGTGCGCATCGATTCGGAGAAGCTGACCGTCACCGGATTGGACGGCCCGATTCCGGTCGCGCCGTCGAACGGTGCGACCGACACGACCGTAGGCGGCGTCGTATCGACGGGCGCGGCAGCCACGCTGAAGCACTGCGTGACGTAGCTGAAGTTGTTCCCCGCGAGATCCTTCAGGAAGGCGAAATAGCCGGCATACACGCAGACCTGGTGTCCGGCGACGTACCCGACGGTAGGCGTGAAGGTCAGCGTCCGGAGATCCGCGCTGTTCGTAATCGCCCCGGCAATGTCCTGACTGAGGGTGTTGTCGAATACGCGGAAGCTCGTTAGGTTGACGGTCGCCAGGTTGACCGCCTCGCTGAGCGACAGCACGACCGGCGTGGTACGGGCGACACCTGTCGCTCCCGACGCCGGCGTGGCCGTCATCGTTCCGGCGGTCGTGTCTGCCACCGCCGACGTCGTGAAGCTCCAGACGTAGGGCGCCATCGCGTTGCCGTTCAGATCGCTCACGCCGTTGAGCGTCACCGTGTAGCTCGTGCTCGGCGCGAGGTTCGTCGACGGCGTGAACGTCAGCGTCTGGCGATCCGCCGACAGTGCGGACGTGAAGGTTGCCGACGGCGTCGACCCCAGCGTCACGAGCGACGCGTCGATCGGCTCGTCGAGCACGACCTGCGGCCGCACGTTGATGGGTACGGCGCTCGCGCCCGTCTGCGGTGAGACCGCGACAACCGACGGTGGGGTGATATCTGCGGCCCCCGTCGTCCTGAAGGTCCAGGCGTAGCTGCTGGCGGCGCCGGTCACGTTGTACGCCGTGACGTACCAGTTGTAGTAGGTCCCTGGTTCGAGCGGACGCGCGGGCACGAGGGTGATCGTCTTGCGATCACCCGACAGCTGCACGGTGCCGTCCTGCAGATAGACGCCCGTCCCCTGGTCGTAGAGATACACGACCGCCGGTGTCTCGCGCAGCGGGTTCAACGGTTTGTTGAACGTCGCGCGGAGCAACGGCTCCGTGCCCGTCACCGCGCCGCTGCCCGGCAGCGTGCTCACGAGTGTCGGAGCAGATGGATCGGTCGCCGTTCCCGTCGTGAACGTGACGGTTCCGGGGTTCGTCAGCGGGTTCCCGACCGAGTCCTCGAGACCGGTCGTCAGGCTCACGACGTAGATGGTGCTCGCCGCGAGCGACGGTGACGGCGTGAACGTGATCTGCTGGTAGTCCGCCGTGTAGCTCAGCGTGCCCGCAGCAGGCGATCCGCCGGCGGTAATCGACAGTCCGCCCGCGACGGTGGCCGGATTGATCGGCTTCGTGAAGCCGAGCACGATCGGCGCGTTCGTCGGGACGTTCGTGTCGCCGTCCGCGATGTTTGCGGCAATGAACGACGGGCCCGACGTGTCTGGCGCAAAGCCGGTCGTGAAGTTGTAGAAGACGCCGACGATGTCGTGACCCGCCGGATCCTCAATCGACTGCGGGGTTCCCTGCTGGCCGTAGTTCACGCAGATCTGGTACGGCCGTCCCACCGCGAGCACCGCCGCCGGCGTGAACGTCACGATGCGACCCGACGCATCGACGCTCACGGCTCCCGGCGTCGTGATCGCGTAGCTCGAGTAGCAGTAACCCTGGGCGACCGTATCGACCAAACGGATGTTGGCGGTGCTCACCGTCGTACGGTTCAGCGGTGCGCTGAACTGCAGCGTGATGGCGGTATTCGTCGGCACGCCAGTCGCGGTATGCGCCGGGCTGACGAAGGTGACGCCCGGAGCCGTCGGCGTCGCGCTCTGCACGGTGAAGCCGGCGTTGACGTCGAGCACTTCCGCCCCTGTCTGCACTCTGACGTCGCGTGCACCCAGCGCCGCGGCCGATGCAATCGTCAGTGTCGCGGTCGCCGTCGTCGGGCTCGTGACGTTCAGGAAGCCGAAGTCACCCTGGACGCCGCCGTTGACCGAGATCCCGGCGCCAAAGCGCGCCTGCGTCGTGCCGTTCACGAAATTGGTGAACTCGCCGGTGATCGAGACCGGCACGGTCGAGTTCGGCACGCCGACGTTCGGGTTGATGACGGTGATCTTGGGATCGCCCGGCAGCACGGTGAACGCCGAGAGCTTCGACACCGATTCAGCACCGGTCGCCACGGTGACCGTCCGGGCACCCGCAGGGGCGCCGACCGTCACCGTGACCGGAACTTGAATCTGCGTGGGTCCGTTGACCGTCACCGCGCCAACGTTCACGCCGGTGCCGCTGAACGACACCGTCGAAACGCCGGATTGGAAGTGCGTGAACAGTCCGGTGATCGTCAGGGTCTGCGTGCTGCCCTGCGCGCCGCTCGTCGGATTGATCGAATCAAGCGAAGGCACGCCCGCGAGCACGGTGAAGACGCCGAGTCCAGTCGCGACTTCCGTGCCGGTCGTCATCGTCACGTTGCGCGAGCCGGTCGCGGCCGCCTGATGAATCGTGATGTTCACCGTCGCCTGCGTCGGGCTCGTCACGGTGACCGAGTTGATCCCGATGCCCGAACCGAACGATGCCGACGTGGTGCCGTTCACGAAGTGCGTAAACATGCCGGTGATCGCGACGTCGAGCGTATCGGCCTGGTGCGCCGACACGGGCACCGCCGTGCTGACGACCGGATCTCCCGTCAGCACGCTGAACCCGCCGGCCAGCACGGCGACCTCGCCGAGCGTCGTCACCGTGACATCGTTCGTCTGGACCGGCGCCGTCGGCGAGATGTTCACCGTCGCCGTGAGCAGCGTGTCGCTCGTCACGCTGACACTCGTCACGGTTACGCCCGGTCCGAGCGCCACGGTCGGCGTGGCGGCCAGGAAGTGCGTCTGGTTGCCCGAGATCGTGAGCACGAGGCCGGACCTGTTCTGTTTGCCGCTCGCGGGACTGATCGCGGAGATGTAGGCCGGACCGGCCGTCACCGTGAACAGGTTGGTGCCGCACGCCGTGGTCGCGCCGGTCGTCGCGCATACGGTGCGCGTCGTGCGCGCCGCAAGCGGCGAGATGGTGATGTTCACGGTCGCGTGCGTGGTATCGACGATCGACTTCGAGTTCACGGTGATGCCCGGTCCGAAGTCGAACGTCGTGGACCCGGTGAAACCGGAGAGCGATCCGATGACGGAGACGTTCAGCGTGGCGCCCTGCGCCGCGCTCGTCGGCGTCACGAACTGGATCTTCGGCGTGGTCGACAAAATGGTGAACGCGCTGGCGGCGCCGGCGGTCTCCCCCTGCGTATACAACGCGACGGAGTTCTGGCCCGGCGTGGCGTTGGCGGCCACGGTGATGTTGACCGTCGCCGCGGTGGCGCTCGCGACACTGACGCTGTTGACGGAAATGCCAGGTCCGAAGGCGCCCGTCGTCACGCCGTTGGTGAAGTGCGTGTTGACGCCGGTGACGATGATGTCGTGCGTCTCACCCTGTCCCGAGGACGCGGGGTTCAGCGCGCTGATCGCGGCCGGTCCGTTCGTCACGTAGAACGCGCCGGGGAGCGTCAGTACTTCGCTGCCCGTCGTCACGGTCAGCGTGCGATATCCCGGCTGCGCCCACCATTCGATGGAGGCTCCCACCGTGATCGAGATCGGGCTCGTGACGTTGACCGTGTTGATCGTCACACCGCTGCCATAGCTCACCGTCGTGGTGCCGTTCACCCACTGCGTGAACTGCCCGAGGATCGTGAGCGACACGTTCTGCTGCTGCTGGCCCGAGCCCGGTCCCGACGACAGGATGAGCGGCGTCCCCGGCTGAACGATGAACGCGTTGGTGAGCGATGCGACCTCTCCCGCGGTCGTCGCGGTGAGGCTGTGCGCCCCAAGCTGGGCGAGCGGCGCCAGCGTGATCGTCACGGTCGCGGTGGTCGGGCTGGTAACCGTCTGTCCAGTCACCGAGATCCCGCTGCCGAAGTAGAACGTGGTCGTGCCGTCCCAGTGCGTGTTCTCGCCGACGACATCTACGTCGAGCGTGTCGCGCTGCTTCGCGGTGTTCGGCGTGACCGACTTGACGACCGCGAGGCTCGGCGTCACCGCGAAGCCGTAGATCGAATGCGCCACTTCGGTACTGGTGGTCGCGGTCACCCCGCGGCCGCCCAGCGTGGCGAGCACCGAGATGGTGATGTTCACCTGAGCGACGGTCGGCCCGAGGATCGTCTGGCTGTTGACCGTAATGCCGGTGCCGAAGTCGAACACCGTCGACGCATCGAACGTGGTGTTCTGCCCGAGGACATTCAGATCGAGTGTCGCGCCCTGCATCGCGGACCCGGGATCGACGATCGAGATGACCGGTGTCGCAACGACAACGCTGAACGTCGCCTGCTCGAGCTCCGTGCCGGTCGCGATCTCGACAAGGCGAGGTCCGATCGTCGCCGTGGGACTGATGGTGATGTTGGCGCGGGCGGTCGTCGGGCTCGTGACCTGGAACGAGTTGATCGTGATGCCGGACGTACCCGGATCGCCGAACGTGACGGTGCTCGTCGCCGGATCCCAGTGCGTGTACTGGCCACCGAACGTCACCGTGAACGTCTGGCCGCGAAGACCCGTCGGCGGCGACATGGTCCAGATGTACGGCGTCGGCGGCGTCGGGCTGACGACCTGGAAGTAGCCCGTCAACGCCTGCGTGCCGGTTCGCACCGTCACGGTGCGCGTGCCGAGGCCTGCCGCGATGCCGATATCGATGACGGCCGTGATGCTGGTCGAACTGTTCACCGTGAACGTCTGCACGGTGATCCCGGGACCGAAGTCGACCGTCGAGGTCGAATCCCAGTGCGTGTAGAGGCCGGCAATCTGGACGTTCAGACTTGTGTCGCCCGGCGTGCCGCTGCCAGGGCTCACGGACGCCACGGCGGGAATGCCGCCGGTGACAACGAATGCGTTCGCGCTCACGAGCGACTCGCCGCCGGTAATCATGTAGATCGACCGCGAGCCAAGGCCGGCGGTCGGGCTGATCGTGATGCCGGCCGTCGCGCTCGTCGGGCTTCCGACGAGGAAGTAATTCAGCTTGATGTCGCCGCCGACGCCCGCCATCGAGAACTGGGTTGCTCCCTGTGCCCAATGCGTGTTCAGGCCCGTGAGCGTGAGGATGATGTCCTGGCCCTGATTGCCGCTCTGCGGCGTTGAGTTGGCGATGATCGCCGGTCCGGCGACGACGGAGAACTTGTTGGCGGACACGATCTCGCCGCCCGTCGTCGCCGTCACCAGCCGATCGCCGATGAACGTGAGCGGATCGACTGTGATCGCCACGTCGGCGGTTGTGGCGTCGACGATCGTCACGGTGTTCACGGTGATGCCCGTACCGAACGTCACGGTCGTTGTGCCCTGCACCCAGTGCGTGAACTCGCCGAGCAGCCGGACGGTCAGAGATTGTCCTTGCTGACCGGCGGTAGGCGCCGCGCTGGCGAGCCGCGGCGTGCCGCTGCCGACGATGAACGCGTACTGCGAGTACGCGACTTCACCCACCGTCCGCAGCGTCGCGGAGTGATATCCGTTCGGCGCGCTGGAGGTGACCGCGAGGTCGAGTGTGGCGGACGTGGGACTCGTCACCGTCACAGCCGACGTGTTGATGCCGATGCCGAAGTCGGCGGTCGTCAGGCCCTGCGTGAAGTGCGTGTTCTGGCCCGTCACCGTGACCGTCAGCGTCTGGCCTTTCGGCGACGAGTGCGGGTTGACGTTCGTGACGATGGCCGCGCCCGGCTGCACGCACAGCTGCGACGCCAGCGAGACCTGCTCCGTTCCGGTCGTCACGGTCAGGTTGTGGCATCCGGGCGCGTACTCGACGAACGCGAGCGGATCGATCGTGACGTTGATCGTGCCGCTCGCCGAATCCAGGACCGTGAACGAGTTCACCGTGATCCCGTCGCCGTAGCTGGCCGTCGTGACGCCCTGCACCCAGTGCGTCTGCTGGCCGAGCACCTGGACGTTGAAGGTCGTGGCCTGCGGGGCGCTGTTGGGAGAGCTGCTGAGCAGAACGGGCGTCGCCTCGGTGATGTTCAGGCCCTGGGTCATCGAGACGTACTCGCCGTCGGTCTGCATGCTGACGGTGTGGAACCCGAGCGGCGCTGTCGACAGAATCGTGACCTGCGCGGAGGCATGCGTCGCATCCGCCACCGTCAACGCGTTGACGACGACGCCGGCGCCGAAGTCCGCGGCGCTGCCGCCCTGCAACCAGTGCGTGCCCTCGCCGACGAGCGCGATGTTGAGGATCTGGCTCTGCGTCGCGACCGCTGGCGTCACGCTCAGGATCTGCGACGGGCCGCGCGTGACGCTGAAGCCCACACCGCTGGCGATCTCCTGATCGGATCCCATCGGCGTCAGCACGATGACGGTGTTCGGGCCGATCGGTGCCGTCGGGGACACCGCCACAACCGCCGTGGCGGTCGTCGGGCTGGTGACCTGGAAGTCCGCGACCGTCACGCCGGCGCCGAGAATCAGCTCGCTCGCCGCCGAGAAGTTCGTGTTCTGCCCGGTGATGCTGACAAACAGCGTCTCGCCCTGCGCGGCGCTCGACGGGCTCACGCTGGCGATCGCAGGCGCGGCCGGGCCATCGACGCGGAAGCCGATCGTGACCTGCTCGCTGCCGGTGTTGACGTACGCGCTCCGCCAGCCGATCGCCGCGTTGCTGCCGACCGAGATGTTCACGGTCAGCTCTGTCGGGCTGACGATCGTCGGCGCGCTGACGGAGACATCCGGCCCGAGGCCGACCGTCGTCGTCCCGGCGAGGAAGTGCGTGTAGGAACCAATGATGCGAACGAAGGCCGACCCGCCCGGCGCGACGTGCGACGGATCGATCGACACGAGGACCGCCGGCGTCGACGTCACCTGGAACAGCGCGGTGAGGATTTCGCTCCCCGCCGCCACAGGCGTCGTCACGGTAACGGTGTGGCAACCGGGCTGCAGGCTATAGCACGATCCGGATGGCGCGTCCGGCGCGATGACGAACTTGGCGGTCGCGCTGGCCGGGCCGGTGACCGTGAAGTTCTGCATCTGAACGCCCGTGCCGTCGATGACGGCCGTCGTCGAGCCCGCCGCGAAGTGCGAGAACTCACCGACGAAGTTGACCGTGACGGTGCTGCCCACCATCGCACTGGAGGGGCTGAGGCTGAGGCTCGGCGTCTTCCGATACACGTTCAACGCCGCCCCGACGACTTCGCCGCCGGTCGACATCTGGAACGTATTCGGGCCCACGCAGCCGTTGGCCGGCACGGTGATATCGAGCACCGCCGACGTCGCGCTGTTGATCGTGACGCGATCGACCTGCGGAGTCGGGCAGTAGTAGTAGCTGGGCGGGAACCACGCCGCGGTCGTGTCCTGCGACCAGTGCGTTGCGATGCCGGTCACCGTCACGGAGATCGCCGTACCCTGACCCGTCGAGCCCGGAGACACACTCACGATCGCGGCGGTCGATGGCGTCACCACGAACGTGAACGGGTAGTTCGTCGCGCCGGACGCGAGGACGCCGCCGCGCGCTCCCACATCCGCGACGAGGTCGATCGAAACGTTCGCCTGAATCGACGTGTCGCTGAGAACCGCCAGCGAGTTCACCGTGATGTTGCTTCCGATCTCCAGCGAGGGAGCGGGCGCATCCGTCGTGAAATGCGTGTTCACACCCGTCAGCGTGAGCGTCAGCGTCTGGCCCTGCTGTCCGGTGTTCGGCGAGACGCCCCCGAGGTAGGGAATGGTCGCCGACGGCGTCACGGTGAACGCGCCCGCTCGAGTCGCGATCTCGCCGCCCGTCGTGACGGTGATGTCGCGCAACCCGGCGGCCGCACCCGCCGTCACGGCAATCGTCGCGTGCAGCTGGGTGGGGGAATCAACGGTCACACTTCCGACGTTGATCCCGCCGCCGAGCGAGAGCACCGAGGCTCCCTGCAGGAAGTGCGTCCCGGTTCCCACGACAGTGACCGAGAACGCCGCCGCGCCTTGTTCACCAGAGGCGGGGCTGATGCTGGCGATGGCGGCGCCGGATCGGATCACATGGAATCCAGGACCGTTGGCGTCGATCGGCGTCAGCGTCGCGTACTCTCCCCCCGTCACCACCGTCACCGCGCGCCAGCCAGGCACGGCCGTCGGACTGATCGTGATGTTCGCGGTCGCGTGCGTCTGGTCGATCACCTGCACGGCGCCGTTGACGTACACGTTGTCGCCGAAGTTGGCGGTCGTGACGCCCGCCGCGAAGTGCGTGTTGGATCCGACGATCGACACGTTGAGCGTCTGGCCCTGCGTGCCGACGTGCGGGGCGATGCTGCTGAACGATTTCGCCGCTGACGCGGAGACGACAAACCCCGAGGTCAACGAAGCCGTCGTGGCTCCGTTGGTGACCTGGACGTTCCGGGCGCCCGGGATGGCTCCGGCGTCGATTGAGACCGATCCCACTACCAGGCTGGTGTCCGAGAGAACGGTCACCCCCGATACCGTGATGCCCGCGCCGAAGCTCACCGTCGGCGTGCCGCTGGTGAACGTCGTGTAGCTGCCGGAGATCGCGACGTTGTTCACCACTGTACCGACGGTGCCCGCTCCGGGCGACACCGATGTCAGCGAAGCCGGCGGATCGCTCGTCGTGCCGGTGCCGCTCAGGTTCAACGTCACGCGCCCGGTCGCCGTGACGTGATCCTCGAAGCTGATCGAGCCGGCAAGCGGGCCGACGGCGGGCGGCGTGAAGGTGACCGACACGACGCACGTCGAGAGCGCGGGCACGATGCCGGCGCACACATCGGTGGCGGCGAAGCTGCCGGTGAGCGCGGTCCCGAGCGATGCAGGAACGTTCTGATGGTTCGTGACCGCGATCTGCTTCGAGATGCTGGTCGTTCCGATCTTCTGCTGCGCAAAGGTGAGCGACGACGGCGACGTGGTAATCGCGTTGATCCCGGTGCCGCTCAGGGGAACGTTGAGTGCGGCAAACGGAGGCTCGAGGATCGTCAGCGCGCCTGTCTGCGGGCCGCCGACCATGGGACGCGCCGTGATCGAGATCGTACAGCTCGCGCCAGCCGCCAGCGTCGTGCCGCACGTAGTCGCCGGCTCCTTTGCGAAGTTGCCGGTCGGCGCGCCGACCGCGATCGATGCGGCGACGCTCTGGTTGTTCTGAAGCGTGACGAGCTTGGGAGCGCTCGCGAGACCCACGCCCACATTGCCGAACGACAGCTGTGACGGGCTGACCGTAATCGGTGTCGTGCCGTTGCCGATCAGGGCGGAGCTGTGCGGACTGCCCGGCGCGTCCGAAGCCACGATGAACGTCGCGGGACGCGCGCCCCCCTGATGCGGGTGGAACGTCAGCTTGACGGTGCAGGTCGCGCCTGCAGCGAGCGTCGCGCCGCAGGTCGTCGTCGTACGCGCATAGTCGGGGGCGGCCGCGCCGCCGAACGAGAACGGCGACGCCGCGAAATTCAGCGTGCGCGTCAGGTTGTTCTTGATCGAGAGCGTCTTCGCGGAGCCAGTCGATCCGACGGTGGTGTCGCCGACGTTCAGCGGATTCGGGGTGAAGATGATCGGCAGAGTGGCAGTGCCGGACAGCGTCGCGACGGGATGGTTCCACGCCGTCGGATTCGTGGAGCTGATCGTGATCGAACCGGTGACGAGGCCGATGTGCGCCGCCGTGGGCGCAAAGGTCACCGACAGCGTACAGCTCTTGCCGGCGCCGAGCGGCGGCACGCACCCGGTCGCCGTGAACGGGCCGGTCAACGCGTACGAGATGTTCGTCAGCGAAATCGGCTGGTTGTTCGTCAGTTTCAGCGTGGCGAGGATCTTCGTGGTTCCCTGCGCGGTCGCGGGGAACGTGAGCGCCGCCGCCGACAGAGACAACGGCAGCACGCTCTTGCCGGAGAGTGCGACCGACTGGGGGCTGGTGACCGCGCTGTGCGTGATCGTCAGCGTCGCGTTCTCGGTCGTGCCGGGAGCCGCGGTCGGCGTGAACGTAATCGATTCCGTGCACGTCTTGCGCGGGCCCAGGGTCGAACCGCAGCCCGTGGCGACGAAGTCCGGATTCGACGAGGTGAATGTGAGGCCGGTGAGCTGGACGTCCTGATTGTTCGTGAACTTGACCTTCTTTGCCGGGCTCGTCGCCCCCTGCACGACATTGCCGAACGACAGCGAGGTCGTCGCGACCGTCGTCGCGGCGACGCCGGTACCGGTGAGCGCTGCGGAGGACGTGTTGGCTGGATTCGTCGTGTCGGTCACTACCAGCGTCGCGCTGCGCGCACCGAGCGCCGAGGGCCGGAACTGCACCGTGATGTTGCAGGTCGCGCCCGGGTTCACCCCGCCCGCGCACGCGCTCGCCGCGATGAACTCGCCGGTCGACGGCACCGCCGTGAACGCGAGGACGGAAGCCCCCGTGTTCGTGAGCGTGATCGTCTTCGCGCTGCTCGTGGTGCTGACGACCTGACTGCCGAAGCTGAGGCTCGTCGGCGACAACGTGAAGGTTGCCGCGGAGGCCGCGCCGGGAATCAGAAGGAGAAAGGCAAGGAACGAACGCAGGAGCCGGGGGCTGCTCGCTAAGGGCATCAGGGAATCGTCCAGATTGTCGAGTTAGGCTGGAACGCTTGCGCAACTTGGATACCGAATACCCGAGCGAAAAACCTCAGTATTCTGTACGGTACCAACAGAAAGTCTTCCTAATGATGGACTTTAGTCATCCATGGGGCAGTTTCTTACAAATCTTGAAACGATAGTCTGCGTGCGAGATACCGGGCACCGGACGAACCACGGACTAGAATGTTGCAGCCCGCCCCCGCGCATAAGGAGAAAGCCGTGAAGCTTCTCGCCGCAACGCTTGCCGGATTCTGTCTATTGCCTGGGACGTTTCTCACAGGTGGCGCGCAGAGTCCTCCACCTCAGTCGGGAACCATGTCGACCGATGCGCTGATCGGTCCCGTGAACTGGCCGCAGTTCCGCTTCAACGACAAGCACACCGGCCTCAACCCATCCGAGAAGATTCTGACCAGGAAGAGCGTGAGGCGGCTGCAACTCGCATGGCAGGCGCAGCTCGGGAAGATCGTGGACTACTCCTCGCCGGCCGTCGTCAATGGCGTCGTGTACATCGGCACGGTCGACGGGCGGCTGTGGGCGTATCCGGATACCGGATGTGGTTCCTCGTTCTGCACGCAGCCGCTGTGGAGCTCGGTCGGCCTCGGCCAAATCATCGATTCACCGGCGGTGTCGAACGGGATCGTGTACGTCGGCTCGCAGACGTCGGACGCATCCAACGATGGCAGGCTGAACGCATTCTCCGCGTCGGGCTGCGGGCAGCCGGTGTGCGCGCCGCTCTGGCAGGGGCTCGCCGGCACCGAGTCGATCCTGCAGTCGTCGCCAGCGGTCGCGATGGGAATGGTTTTCGTGGGCGCGTATGACGGTCGAATCTACGCGTTCAATGCGTCAGGGTGTGGCGCAGCGGAATGCCTGCCGGTCTGGCGCGGGCAGACGGGGGGCACGATCGAGTCGACCCCCACGATCGTCAATGGCGTCGCGTACATCGGATCCGACGATGGGAAGCTGTACGCGTTCGCGGCCGCGGGGTGCGGGGCGATGGATTGCGCGCCGCTGTGGACTGGCGCGATCGGGGGGCCCGCCTACGATTCGACGCCGGCATTCTCCGGAGGCGTCGTGTACATCGGCTCGCCGCACGCGCTCTCGGCGTTCAGCGCGTCGGGCTGCGGCGCAGCCACCTGCCAACCGCTGTGGCAGGCCGTCGATACGCTGGACTTCTTCAACGGCTCGCCCGCCATCTTCAACGGCCGCGTCTACATCGGGCATGAGAACGGCGTCGGCGTGTATTCCGCATCCGGGTGCGGCGCTCCAACCTGCGGACCGTTATGGACCTACTTTGGCGAGGGCGCACAGGCGGCAGTCCTGTCGTCGCCGACGATCGCGCACGGTGTCGTGTACGCGGGAAGGAATACCGGCGAAGTGCTCGCGTGGTCCGCGGGAGGATGTGGTTCGCCCGTCTGCTCCGCGATCTGGGCCGGCAGAACTGAAGATCAAATCGTCAGCTCGTCTCCAACCGTCGTCAACGGCAGGCTGTATATCGGCAGCGCCGACAGGCTCGCGCCCGAGAGCATCCAGGGACGACTGTACGTGTTCGCGCTTCCCTGACGCTTAGGGCTGCTTGACGCCAAGCGCACGGAGTCTTTTGTGGAGCGCGGTCCGCTCGGTGCCGAGTAATCGTGCGGCCGCCGAGACGTTCCAGTCGGTCTGCTGCAGCGCCTGCCGTATCCGCTCGCGTTCGGCTGAATCGCGGACTTCCTGCAGCCCGGCCGCCGCGCGGGCGGGCCGCGGCGACCGGACCTCCAGCGGGATCGCATTCGCGGCAATCTGATCGCCAGTAAGATGTCCCCATACCAGCCCGCGCCGTGATCCGACTGATAGAAAAGGTTCGATTTGGGCGGCTCGAAGCGGAGCCAGGGCGTCCGGCACGCCGGTGATCTCCGCGTGCTCGACGACATACCGCGCATTGATGTTGTCCTCGCGATCGGGCTGGTCCCGGCGGCCGACGACGAAGAACACGCGCGCCTGTCCGTCCGGATCCATGACGGTACGGACCGCGGCGACGTAACGCGGCCGTTCCGCCTCGATCCGCGCCGCCAGTTCGTCGACGCGCTGCTGGTTCAGCGGTGTACCCGCAAGATTGCGGATCGCTTCGCGAGGGCCCGGACTCAGACGATCGACGTCGAACCCCGTCACCTGCGCCGATGTGATGGTCGTGCCGTCGGGCACGACGGCTTTCTGATCGATGGTCGCCTGCGGCGACATCGCCATGAGGGTCATGAGCAATCCAAGTGTGGGCATGGCCGCGGTGACAGCAAGGACTGAGCCCATATCGAAGTGATTTGCGTTCAAGAAGATAGCGCAATCAGTGCGTGACCGGCGGTCACACCTGTGCGCGCCGGGCCCGCCGCGCCAATCAGCGATTCGGAACCAAGGCGATCCCGGTGAGGCTGCCCTGTGACGCCAGAATCACCTGATGATCCGACCCATCGAGGCGAGAGGTGTAGACATTCCCGGCGAGGTCCGTCGCGTACAGGCGGTCGCGCGCAGTGTCGAGCGCAATCCCGATCCCTTCCTTCAAGCCGCCGAACAGGATCTGAAGGTCGTTCCGCACTGAGGCGCTGAAACCGCGCGGTGGATCCATCGGCGCCCGCGAGACGGTATTGCCGCGCGGCGGATCGCCGCGGTCGGTCCAGTACATC
>Ga0075424_100000558_pt1 | contig 29450 bp, 28 predicted proteins | sample SoiMethybrSBSTD3_FD_75301 | JGI IMG/M metagenome (GOLD analysis project Ga0075424, IMG submission 75301) | Bulk soil microbial communities from a Populus tree surrounding site in Tennessee, USA - Soil MetaG P. TD hybrid SBSTD3 | ecosystem: Environmental > Terrestrial > Soil > Tree plantation... | reverse complement strand
AATCATCAGCATCGGCGGCGGCGACGCGCTGCTCTACCCGGGCAACTACGAGGAATTCCTGTGGAGTCAGAAGCAGCGGGAGGCGGAGCAAAAGGTGCCTAAGGTGCGAGAGGTGCCTAAGGTGCCTAAGGTGCAAGAGGTGCCTAGGGTGCCAAGGGTGCAAGAGGTGCCTGGGGTGCAAGAGGTGCCAGCGGCCGCGGCCGCCGCGAGGCGCGACCAGCCTTCGCCAGGGCTACGGCGGTCCGCCAATCCCGACCAGGAGTCCGCCAAACCGGCCGCTCCGCAGGTGTCATATGACGAGCGCAAGCGCCAGGAAGCGGAGGCTCGCAAGGCGAAGAAGGCGCTCGATGCGCGCAGGAAGCGGATCGACGATCTCGAGGCCAGGATCGCGGAACGGGAGCAGGCCATCAAGGACATCGAGGCGACCATGTCGGCGCCCGGTTTCTATGACAATCACGAAAGCGCCAAGCCGATTATCGACAAACATCAGGCGCTGATGTGGGAGGTCGGGGACCTGATGCACCAATGGGAGGAACTGCAGCAAACAGATATGTAATTGATGCGCAGAGTTGTAAGAACCTCAACCGGATTGCTCGCCGGGCCCTCTCGTTTTCCCCGCAAAACACCTACGTCCGTCATCGAACTGCCGAGGCATACGGTTTGCCCCTTGCCCTGCGGCCGCAGCCCGGCGCGACGGGATGGGCGTCGGCGCTGGGAGGCGGCTCCCAGAGCAGACTCTAAATTACAGATGCAAAAGAGCTTGTCTCACGCCGAACGGGCAATTACAGTATTGGAGCCGAGCCCGGAGGAGTACTTTCCGGCCTCATCCACTATGCCGATTAGAAAACCGCGAGCAGTCGCGGACGGTACCCGTACGGCAGCGCGGCGCGCAGCCCCGCCGAAGGCCCGGCCTGGGCGGGTCTCCAAGGACATCGAGACGGTCGCCGAGGGCTTCTATCGCGACCTGGTGTGGAACCTCCGGAACGGCGTGATCGCGGTCGCACGCGATGGCCGGATTGCCGTGATGAACGAGGTCGCGTACCGCATCCTCGGACTGACCCCTCAGACGACCGATATCGGCCAGCCTTTTCCGCAGGTGCTCAGGGACCGTCAGGACGTCATCCGCATCCTGGCGGGCGCGTTCGAGCTGTCGCACCTGCCGAATCGCGCGGAACTTCGCCTGCGGAGCACCGGAAAAGTCATCGGCTACACGCTATCGCAGATCCGCGATCGGCGCGGTCGCATCACCGGCGCGACGCTCTTCTTCAAGGACCTGACCCGCGTCGAGCAGCTCGAAGAGCGCGAGCGGCTCCGCGATCGGCTCGCCGCGCTCGGCGAAATGGCCGCGGCCATCGCGCACGAAGTCAAGAATCCGCTCGCCGGCATCGAGGTCATGGCGGGCATCCTCAAGCGGCAGCTTCCGGAGATGGAGGACGCGCAGTCGATCCTGCGCGACATCATCAAGGAAGCGAAGATGGCCAACGCGATCGTGCTCGAAGTGCTCGACTTCGTGCGGCCGATCCGCCTGCAGGTCGAGCGCGTGGCGCTCGCCGACGTCGTCCGCGACGCGATCTCGATTGCGGAGAGCCACGTGCAGCGGGGGGACGTCGAGATCTCCGTCGACCTGCCGGAAGATCTCGCGCCAATCCTCGGAGATCCGCATCAACTGCGGCAGCTGTTCATGAACCTCCTGACGAATGCGTTCGAGGCGATGGGAGGCACCGGACACGTGCACATGTCGGCGCACGCGCTGCCCGCCGAGGAGGAATCGATCGCCGGGACCGACGCGCACAATCTGCCGATGGTTCAGGTGGAAGTGCTGGACGACGGGCCGGGCGTGCCGGCCGACGTGATGGACAAGATTTTCAGCCCGTTCTTCACGACCAAGCCGCAGGGCTCCGGGCTCGGGCTGGCGATCGTTCGAAAAATCGTCGATGCGCACGACGGCCGGATCGACGTGAGCGCGCGCGCCCAACGCGGCACGCGCTTCCGGGTGACGCTGCCGCTTGGCGGCGGACAGGAGCTGTTCGCGCGGTAGAACGGCGCCTGGGGTGTTCGAGGCGAGAAGGAGAGAGAGGCGTTCATCTATGGGTCGCATTCTGGTAGCCGACGATCACGATTCCCTTCGACGCGGGATCGTCCGCGCATTGTCCGATGCGCATCATGAGGTCGACGAGGCGCCGAACGGCAACGTGGCCATCGAGAAGCTCCATGAGGGGCAGTACGACGTCGTGCTCAGCGACCTCAAGATGGGCGGCAGCGACGGAATGGACGTTCTCCGCACGGCCAAACAGCTCCAGCCGACGGCGGCGGTGATCCTGATGACCGCGTTCGGGTCGATCCACACCGCCGTCGAGGCGATGAAGATCGGCGCGTTCGACTACGTGCAGAAGCCGTTCGAAATCGAGGAAATGGAGCTCAAGATCGCCAAGGCGATCGAGCACCGCCGGCTGCGCCACGAGATTGAGTACCTGCGGCACACCCAGCAGGACATCTACGACTTCGACCGGATCGTCGGCGCGAGCGGCGCGCTGCAGTCGGTGCTCTCCATCGTGAAGAAGGTGGCGAAGAGCAACACGACGGTGCTCATCCGCGGCGAAACGGGCACGGGCAAGGAGCTCATCGCCGGCGCCATTCACCACAACTCGCTGCGGTCGGCGCGCAACTTCGTGAAGGTGAACTGCGCCGCGCTGCAGGAGAACCTCCTCGAATCCGAACTGTTCGGCCACGAGAAAGGCGCGTTCACCGGCGCGGACAAGCAGCGCGTCGGGCGGTTCGAGCAGGCGGACGGAGGGACCCTGTTCCTCGACGAAATCGGGGACATGAGCGCCAACACGCAGGCCAAAATCCTGCGCGTGCTGCAGGAGCACGAGTTCGAGCGGCTCGGCGGCACGCGAACGCTGCGCGTGGACGTCCGGCTCATCGCGGCGACCAACCGCAACCTGCCGCAGATGGTGTCGAGCGGGTTGTTCCGCGAGGACCTGTACTACCGCCTCAACGTCGTCTCGATCGAGATGCCGGCGCTGCGGGAGCGCAAGGAAGACATCAATCAGCTCGCGACGTTCTTCCTGCGCCGGTTTGCGGGGGAACTGAAGAAGCGCGTCGACGGAATCGGGCCTGACGCGCAGAAGCTGCTGATGCGCTACAACTGGCCGGGCAACATCCGCGAGCTCGAGAACGCCATCGAACGCGCGGTGCTGCTCACCGAAGGGCCGCAGCTCTCGAGCTCGGACCTGTCGCTCGGCGAGCTGTCGACCGGACAGCCGTCAGGCGATCCGAGCCCCGTCGTCAAGATTCCGCCGACGGGGATCGCGCTGGAGGAGATCGAGCGCCAGGCGATCATCGAAGCGCTGAAGATGTCGAACTGGGTGCAGAAGGACGCGGCGGAGCTGCTCTCGATCAGCCCGCGCGTCATGAACTACAAGATCAAGACGCTCGGCATCGATTATTCGCGCGGCGGACGCCGGTCTCTCCCGCCTCAGCCGCCGGTTGAGAGCGCAGTCGCGTCGTAACGCCGCCGGGGTCTAAAGACCCCGGCCTACCGGATCGTTCTGCCATAGGGCGGGGTCTTCAGACCCCGCCTCTTTTTTTATGCTTTCGGATGGGCCTTGCGATAAGCCTCTAATAACTGCGCAGAGTTGACATGGGTGTAACGCTGCGTCGTGCTCAGGCGGGCATGGCCGAGCAGCTCCTGGATGGACCGCAGATCGGCGCCATGTTCCAGCAGGTGCGTCGCGAACGTGTGCCTCAACGCATGCGGGCTGATGCCGAACCGCGTGCTGCACGCAGCCACGTACTTTCTCACCAGCCGATCGACGCTGCGCGTCGACAGACGGCCGCCCTGGTAATTTAGAAACAAGGGCTCTGTCTGACGACGACCCTTCGTGGCCTTCCGGATCCCGGATCCCGGATCGCGCATCCCGGCAACGACAGTCTCCCGATCCAGCAGCCATACGCGCAGCGCGCTTTCCGTCGACCGATTGAACGGAACGATCCGCTCCTTCCGCCCCTTCCCCATCACGCGCACGACGCGGCCGCTCAGATTCACATCGTCCAGACCCAGACCAACCAGCTCGCTCAGGCGCAGCCCCGACGCATAGAACAGCTCGAGGATCGCCTTGTCGCGCCGCCCGAGCGGCACCGACGTATCCGGCATGTCCAGCAGCTTCGACATTTCGGCCTCGCCAAGATGCGCGGGCAGCCGCTGCTCGCGTTTGGGCGTGCCGACCAGCGCTGCCGGATCGCCGTCGATCTTGCCTTCGCGGCGCAGATATCTTCCGAACGTGCGAATGGCGGCGAGCTTGCGCGCGGCGGACGACCGGGAGTTCCCGCGTTTGTGCAGGTCTCCGAGAAACGCACGGATGTGGAGATGATCGAAGTCGGACGCGGACAGCTCGGCTCGGCGGCGTCCGAGGTGCGCCGCGAGGAACGACAGGAACTGCGTCAGATCGCTTTCGTAGGCGCGGACGGTATTCGCCGATGCATTCTCGTTGAGCTGCAGATGTTCGAGAAAGTTCTCGAGCTGATCCTTCACGGGATGGCCCCGGCGATGACCGGCTGCGACTGGATCCACGCGGCGAGATCGCCCAGCGCGCGCTCCGACAGCGCGATCTTGCGATCGACCTTCTTGCGCGGCGCCTTCCGCCCTCCCTCTTCGGCGAGCGGCTGCATGATGCCGAAGGTGATGTTCGTCGGCTGATAGTTACGGGGCTCCGCGTGCGACACGTAATAGGCGAGCGCGCCGATCGCGGTCGTGCGCGGCGGCACGGTGAGCGGCTCGCCGAGCGCGAACGCCGCCGCGTTCCGGCCGGCGATCAGCCCGGACGCGGCCGACTCCACGTATCCTTCGACGCCTGAAATCTGGCCCGCAAAGAACAGATCGTCGCGCGACTTCGTCTGCCACGTCTCCCGCAGCACGGTCGGCCCGTTGATGTAGGTGTTCCGGTGAATCATGCCGAAGCGCACGAACTCCGCCCGCTCGAGGCCGGGGATCAACTGCAGGACGCGCGACTGCTCTCCCCATTTCATCTGGGTCTGAAATCCGACGAGGCTGAAGTGATCGCCGGCGAGGTTGTCCTGACGCAGCTGCACGGCCGCGTACGGCTCGCGGCCCGTCCGCGGATCCACGAGCCCGACCGGCTTCATCGGGCCGAACCGCAGCGTATCGACGCCCCGCGAAGCCATGACCTCGATCGGCAGGCACCCCTCGAAGAACTTCGCCTGGTCGAAGTCATGGAGCGGCGCACGCTCCGCGGCCATCAGCGCGTCGTAGAAGCGCGCGTATTCGGCTGCGGTGAATGGACAATTCAGGTAATCGCCTGCGCCATCGTCGACGCCGCATCCGTTGCCGGGGTCTGAAGACCCCGGCCTACCGTCCAGCGGGCGCGGCGATCTCAAACTTCTCCCCCATCGCGACGCCCGGAAGACTTTCGACATGTCGATCGATTCGGCGAGGACGATCGGGCTGATGGCGTCGTAAAAATAGAGATGGTCGCTGCCGACCAGCGCGGCGATGTCGGCGGAGAGCGAGTCCGACGTGAGCGGCCCCGTCGCGATGACGATCGGACCATCGAGCGGCTGCGGCACGCGTGGAATTTCTTCACGCACGAGGCTGATCCGCGGATGCGACGAGATCGCCTGCGTGATCGCCGAGGAGAACCGATCGCGATCGACCGCAAGCGCCGCGCCGGCGGGAACGCGCGCGGCGTCGGCCGCCCGCATCACCACCGAGCCGAGGCGGCGCATCTCTTCCTTCAGGAGGCCGACGGCGTTATCCAGCTTGTCGCCGCGGAATGAATTGCTGCAGACCAGCTCCGCGAGCCGATCGGTCTTGTGCACGGCCGTCGCGCGCACCGGCCGCATTTCGTGAAGGACGACGTCGACGCCCCGCGAGGCGGCCTGCCAGGCGGCTTCGCTCCCGGCAAGCCCGCCACCGATGATGTGAACTGTGGGCATCGCGCGATTATGCCGGAGTCAGTTCCTCCGAGCGGACGTAATCACAATCTTCCTTGTGGCACATCAGCTGCCGGCCGTGGCGCTTCGTGATTTTCTCAACCAGGAATTTCTCGCCGCACTGCGGACACGGCTCGAGGATCGGCTTGTTCCACAGGACGAAGTCGCAATCCGGATAGTTCGCGCAGCCGTAGAAGACCTTGCCTCGCCGTGACTTCCGTTCGACCACGTCGCCGCCGTCCTTCGGACAGACGAGCCCGGTCGACTTCTGCTTCACGTACTTGCACGTCGGATAATTGCTGCACGCGGTGAACTCGCCGAAGCGTCCCTGCTTCAGCACGAGGTTCGAGTCGCACTTCGGACACTTCTCGTCGAGGATCTGATCCGGCTTCGCGGCCGTCATGCCCTGCTTCGTCGTGATGATCTTCCTCGTCGTCTTGCACTCCGGATAGCCGGTGCACGCGAGGAACTGGCCGAAGCGTCCGCGTTTGACGACCATCGGCCGGCCGCAGTTCTCGCAGTTCTCCTCGAGCCCTTCGGCATTCTCCGCGCCAGGCTCGGGTGTCTCGAGCTCGCGGGTGTTCTCGCAGTCCGGATACCCGCTGCACGCGAGGAACACCCCGAACTTGCCCGACTTGAGCACCATCGGCTTTCCACACTTGTCGCAGTCGATCGGTGGCTCCGGAGGATACCCCTCCTTGAGATTGACCATCTCCTTTGCAGCGCGCTTCAGGTCCTTGGCGAATTTCTTGTAGAAGCTTGCAAGCGTCTTCTCGTAGTTCGAGGACCCTTCCTCGATCTTGTCGAGATCCTCTTCGAGCTCGCGCGTGTAGTTCACGTCCAGTATGTCGTCGAACACGGGACTCAGCAGCCCGACTGGACCTTTCGGAGTCGCGCGCGGCTCCACGAGGATTCTGCCGAGCATGGTGGGCTTGAATCGCCCTTCGATCTTGTTGACGTAGTCGCGACTCTGGATCACCGTGATGATTTGCGCGTAGGTGCTCGGCCGGCCGATGCCGTTCTCTTCGAGCGCCTTCACGAGCGTCGCTTCGCTGTAGCGCGGCGGCGGCTGCGTGAACTTCTGTTCGGGCTTCAGCTCCTTCAGCTCGAGCCGATCGCCTTCGCTGAGCGGCGGCAGCACGCCGGAGCCTTCTTCGTCCTCGGCGGACGCCGCATCGGGGCCAGGGCCCTCGGTGCGCACTTCCGGCTCCTGGTTGTACACCGCCATCCAGCCGGCGAACTTCGGAACCGACCCCTTCACGCGGAAGATATATGCCGCGGCCTCGATGTCCACGGTGGTCTCGTCGAACGTCGCGGGCGGCATCTGCGACGCGACGAAGCGATTCCAGATCAGACGATACAGGTAGTACTGATCGGGCGTGAGGTGCGGACGAACCGTCTCCGGATCGTACTGCATCGACGTCGGCCGGATCGCTTCGTGCGCATCCTGCGCGTCGGCCTTCGCGCGGTAGATGTTCGGCTTCTCGGGCACGTAATCGGGACCGAACTTCGTACCGACGTACTCGCGCACTTCGGCGAGCGCCTGGTCCGAGACACGAGTGGAGTCGGTTCTCATGTAGGTGATGAGGCCGACCGTTTCTTCGCCCGGCAGCTCGACGCCCTCGTACAGCTGCTGCGCGATCATCATGGTCTTCTTGACCGGAAACCGCGCCGCCTGCTGCAGCTTGCTGGTGATGAACGGCGGAACGGCGTTCTTCTTCCGCTCCTTCGTCGCGACGCTGGCGACCGTCCAGGCCGCGCGCTTCAGATCGTTCAGGACCGCGTCCGCTTCTGCCTGGTTCGAGACCTTGATCGTGGTCCCGTCTCGCTTCAGGAGCTTCGCGTCGAACTCCGGCGGAACAGGACCCGCGAGCCGCGCCGTGATGTTCCAGTACTCCTCGGGAACGAACTTTTCGATCTCGCGCTCGCGATCGACGACCAGCTTCAGCGCCACCGATTGGACGCGCCCCGCGCTGAGGCCGCGGCGTACCTTGTCCCAGAGCAGCGGGCTGATCTTGTAGCCGACCAGGCGATCCAGGACGCGGCGCGCCTGCTGCGCGTCCACCATCTGTTTGTTGATCGCCGTCGGATGCTCGAGCGCCTTGAGCACACCTTTCTTCGTGATCTCGTTGAACATCAGGCGGCGGATTTTCTTACGATTCGTCGCGCCGAGCTCCTCGGCCAGATGCCACCCGATCGCTTCCCCTTCGCGGTCCGGGTCCGTCGCGATGAAGATGTCGTCGGATTCCTTTGCCGCGTCCTTCAATTCCTTCAGGATTTTTTTGCGGCTCGCAATGACCTCGTACGAGGGCTCGAAGTCGTCCTCGATATCGACGCCCAGCTTGCTCTTCGGCAAGTCACGGACGTGTCCCATCGAGGCGACGACCTTGTAATTGCGGCCGAGATATTTGTTGATGGTTTTCGCCTTTGCCGGCGATTCGACCACCACGAGTGCCTTTGCCATTAGACCTTCTTAGACCTTAGTCGCTCAGGACAGGCGCGTAAACCGGCCTCCGCTCGCCGCCCTGACCTGCCCCTGAAGCTCCAGCTCCATGAGCCGCGGCAGCAGCTTCGATGCCGGCATTGCCGTCGATTCGGCGAGCTCGTCGAGCCCGTACGCCTCTCCGGGCTCCATCTTTGCCAGTAACGGGTCGATGTTCAATGACTTGGGGGCACAAGCCGCTTCACGCGCCTGTGGCCAGCCAAGCTCCTCAAGAATATCGTCCGCTGTCTCGATGACCTTTGCCCCGTCCTTCAAAAGGCTGTGGGAGCCGCGGTTTCGGCCGCTGAGGACGCTGCCGGGGACCGCCATGACGTCCCGCCCCTGCTCCGTAGCGCACCGGGCGGTGATGAGGGAGCCGCTCTTCTCCGAAGCTTCGACGACGACAACCGCGAGGGAGATCCCGCTGATTATACGGTTTCTCAGCGGAAAGTGCTCCTGGAGTGGGGGGGCGCCTGGGCCGAGCTCGCTGAGTACAACTCCATTATTTGCAATGGTTTCAGCGAGATCTTCGTGCTCAGGCGGATACACCCGATCGAGCCCGGATCCAAGGATCGCGGCCGTACGCCCGCCCGCGTCGAGCGCGCCGCGATGGGCCGCGGAGTCGACGCCGCGCGCCAGCCCGCTGGCGACAACGACGCCCCGACTCGCAAGTTCGCCGCTCAGCCGCGAGCCGACGCTCAGCGCGTAGGCTGTCGCGGCCCGGGATCCGACGATCGCCACGGTAGGCTTCCACAACGCGCGCGGACACCCACGCGTCCACAGCACTGGCGGTGGATCCGCCGTGCAATTCAGGAGCGGCGGATATCGCTCATCGAACCACGGAATGACATCGATCCCGAGAGGCTGCGCCGCCTTGACGGCCGCATCCGCCGCGGCGCGCGCGGCCTCGCACAGCCCCGGCGCATCGACGCGAGGTATCTGTAGCGCGTCGAGAACCGCCTCGAGCGAGACGTCCGGATCGTGCTGATGGAGTTCCTTGAAGACCGCGGACGCGCGGGTGCGCGAGACCGAAAGCATCGACACGCTGACGGCGGTGCGAAGATCCACCTGATCCTCCCCGGCGCCAACGCGAAAGGGTCGGCACCGCAAGGCTGCAGCGCAGCCATACGGCCCGACCCTGTCCTCATTATAGGTGACGGATGTCTCCCCGCGCAACGCGCGCCGATTACGACCTGCGTCGGGTACTTACGGGGAACTCCCGTATTCCACGCAGCAGCCGCTCGTTGGCGGGCGAAAACGCATGGTACGCCCATTGCTGCGATTCCATCCGGCCGTGTCCCCGTCCTTCGGGAAACCGCTTGCGGTGCTTCTGACGGGTGACTATAGTGGAGCCGACACCCATGGGAAATCGCGCCCGGATCGTCGCTCGGGCACTGGCGCTCGCTGTTGTCGTGTCCGCGTTCGCCGCCGTTGCGTATGCGGATAATCGATCGCAGGCAAAATCGCAGGTCGACTTCGGCATCAAGGTCGCGCAGAACGGCCTGTGGAAGGAAGCGACGTATCGGTGGGAGAAAGCCATCGAGCTCGATCCGACGTATGCCGCGGCGTGGAACAACCTGGGCATCGCGTACGAGCACGAAGGACGATTCGAGGACGCGCGCAAGGCGTACGAGAAGGCGGTCGCACTCGATCCGAAGAACATCCTGATTCGCCAGAACTACGACCTGTTCAAAGAAATAAATGACCGCGCGAAACGCCGCAACGATCGTTAGTCTCACGCTGCTCGCCTTCGTGAGCGGGTGCACGAACTTCTTCGAGGTGCCCATCGAGACGCCGCTGTCGCCGAAGATGGACGTCAGCGCGTTTCGACGTGTGCTCGTGGCGGGCTTCATCAGCGGCGGCACCGACGACGTCGACGCGAACCTCGAGACGGTGCGCCTCCTGCGCAGCCAGCTGCGTTCGAAGTCGGGACTGCGCGTGATCGAGGCCGACGTGCTGCCGCTCGCGGAGCTCGCCGCGGACAAGGCGAAGACCGCCGCGCCCAGCGCGCCGGCGCCGTCGACGGAAGCCACGCCGACCCCGAACATGATCGAAGGGCAGACGATTCCTGTGGTGCAGCAACTGCCAGCTCCCGCAGGGCCCGCAGCTTCCACCGCGCCCGAGCCGAAGATCCGCAACGCGAAGGATCTCGAAAAGTATCAGGCGATCTTTTCGGATGTGGCGTTCTGGAAGAAGATTGGCGAGGAGTACGAGAACCCGCTGATCGTCACCGGCACGGTGCTCTTCACGCCGCAGCAGTCCGCAGGCTTCATCACGCGCAATCAGGAGTCGGTCGATCCGTACGGCCGCCGCATCGTGGTCCCGCAGCGCATGTATGTCGAGCGGAAAGGGTTCGCGCTGTCGCCGAAGTTCATCTTCATCGACGGCCGCACCGGCACGACGCTCCACACCGAGACGATGCACGAGGAGATTCTGTACAGCTCTCAGCAGAACACGCCGGCGCTGTCGTCGTACTTCGAGCTGATGGATAAAGTCATCCCGGCGTTCCTCGGCACGCTCAGCACCCAGAAGATTCGCGGCACCCGCGTGCTGCTCCGCTAGACGTTGCTCCGACCCCGGAGCCGTGATACACTAAATCCTTTGTATCCAGGTAATAGAGTCCCTTTTTAGGGCGTGCCGGAGGGGCGTGAACGTGTTCGCAATCATTCAGGCTGGCGGGCGCCAGGTGAAGGTCAACCCGGGCTCGGTGGTCACCATCGACCGCGTCGAGGCCGAGGCGGGCAAGGAAATCACCTTCGAACAAGTGCTGTTCCTGTCGAAGGACGGCGGCGAGATGCTCGCGGGCTCTCCCTTCGTCGCGAATGCCAAGGTCGTCGGCGTCGTCGATGGCGAATCGCGCGGGCCGAAGATTCGAGTGTTCAAGAAGCGACGCCGCAAGGGCTTCCGCAAGACGCGCGGCCACCGCAGCACGTACACGCGCGTGCGCGTGACCGACATCGTCATCTAGGTAAGCAGTCATGGCACATAAAAAAGGACAGGGAAGCTCGCGCAACGGCCGCGACTCGAACTCGCAGCGGCTCGGCGTGAAGCGCCACGACGGCAACATCGTCACCGGCGGATCGATCCTCGTCCGCCAGCGCGGCCGGCGGTTCCGTCCGGGCCTGAACGTCGGCCTCGGCAAGGACGACACGCTCTTTGCGAAGATCGACGGCAAGGTGAAGTTCGAAGATCACGGCGCCCGCGGCCGTGTGATCAGCGTTCTGCCGCTCGAGTAATCGCGTCGGCCACCTTGAAGGGTGGCCCCACAGCGTGCTCAACGCGTCCTTGCAAAGATGTGGGGCCACCCTTTAGGGTGGCCTTTCCATTGTGTTCGTAGACGAAGTCGACATCCACGTCACAGCCGGCCACGGGGGCAGGGGCGCGATGGCGTTCCGGCGCGAGAAGTTCGTCCCGCGCGGCGGGCCCAGCGGCGGTGACGGGGGTCCCGGCGGGAACGTCTACCTCGTCGCAAACGCCAACCTCAACACGCTCCTCAATTACCGCTTTCAGAAGACGTTCGAGGCAGGCCGCGGCGGCCACGGTGAGGGGTCGAACCGAACCGGACGGCACGGCAGCGACATCGACCTCGAAGTTCCGGCCGGCACGTCTGTGTACGAGAGACGCGACGCGGACGACTACGCCCTCGTCGTCGATCTGACAGAGGACGGCCAGCGGGTGCTGATCGCAAAAGGAGGGCTCGGCGGTCACGGCAACGCGTCCTTCGCGACGTCGACGAATCGGGCGCCGCGCAAGACGCAGCCGGGGCTGCCCGGTGAAGAAAAAGATCTTCGTCTTCACCTCAAGCTGCTGGCGGACGTCGGTCTGGTCGGCTTTCCCAATGCGGGCAAGTCGACGATGATCTCGCGGATCTCCGCCGCCCGCCCGAAGGTCGCGGATTATCCGTTCACGACGCTCGTTCCACATCTCGGCGTGGTCGGACTCTCCGGCGACCGATCGTTCGTCGTCGCTGACGTGCCGGGGCTGATCGAAGGGGCCCACGCCGGACATGGCCTTGGTCATCGATTCCTCAGCCACCTCGAACGGACGAAAGTGCTCGTGCATCTCGTCGACGTGTCGTCGGCGAGCGGGCGCGATCCGGTCAATGACTACGAAGTAATCACGCGCGAGCTCGAATTGTTTCCGGCGCGAGGAGCGGAGCGGGGCGTAGGGGTCCCCGCGAGCGACGAGCCAGGCGGGGTGCAGGGGACCCCGCCGATAATCAAAGACGCCGGCGGGCAACGCCTGTCGGAGAAGCCGGTGATCGCCGTCGCAAACAAGATTGACGCCCTCGACGACCCTGATCGGCTCGCGCGCCTGCGCGCGTACGTCGAGTCGCTCGGCGTGCCGTTTTACAGCGCCTCGGGCGCAACCGGCGAAGGCATTGACGCGCTGCTCGAGGCCGTCTGGCGGTCGCTCGCGGCCTCGCGCGAACGCGCGGCCGAACCGCGAACGAACCACCCTGCCACGCCGAAGCCTCGACACGGCAACCGCGAGGCGAAGGCGGGCGAACCGCGTCTTCTTACTGAATGAACGCTCGCGCCCGCATCGGGCTGCTCGGCGGAACGCTCGATCCGATCCATGTCGGGCACCTCGCGACGGCCGAGGCCGCGCGCAACGCGCTCGGCCTCGATCGCGTGTACGTCCTTCCCTCCCACGTACCGCCGCATCGGACGCAGCGGCCCGTCGCCTCGGGTTACCATCGATTTGCGATGACGGCGCTGGCCATCGACGGCCTCGACGCGCTCGAGGCGAGCGACATCGAGCTCTGCGCGCCAGGGCCGTCATTCACGGCGGACACGCTCACGCGGTTTCGCGAGCGCGCCGCCGCGCAGGATTCGCAGATTTTCTTCATCGGCGGCGCGGATGCGTTTGCAGAAATTGAAACGTGGCATCGGTACCCCGAGGTCCTCGACCTCGCAAACTTCGCGGTCGTCTCGCGCCCGCAGTTGCCAGTCGAGTCTCTTCGCACTGCATTGCCCGAACTGGCGCCGCGAATGATCAGTGTGACGGCGAATCGCGAACCGCGACCCTTCGGGAGCCTCAGGGTCGCCCTGAGCCATGTCGAAGGGCGAATCGCGAATCGCGAACACGCCATCTTCCTGATAGATGCGAAGACTCCGGACGTCTCTTCAACAGAAGTTCGCCGGCGGCTCGCCGCCGGCGAGTCCGTGACGGGCATGATCCCGGACGCCGTCGAACGACATATCCGCCAGCACCGTCTTTACTCGAAGCACTCCGATCGACCGGCGGCAGATCACTTGCATGGCCAAGACTGAAAAGCGACGAACCACCACGAGCGTACGGAAGCGGCTGACCGGCGACGTCGGAAAGGCGGTGCGGGCCGCACTCGACAAGAAGGCGCAGGACGTTGTCGTGCTCGATCTCCGGCACACGCCCGCGTTCACGGACTACTTCGTGCTGTGCACGGGGCTGAACGTGCGGCAGGTGAAGGCGATCGTCGATGCGATCGAAGAGACGCTTCGCGCAGCCCGGGTCCGTCCGTCGCACGTCGAAGGGTACGAGCGCGCCGAATGGGTGCTGATGGACTACTTCACGTTCGTCGTCCACGTCTTCACGCCGCAGACGCGTGCGTTCTACGCCCTCGATCGGCTGTGGGGCGATGCTGAGCGGATCGAAGTTTCCGACGATCCGGGGGATCGCTGACGGGCTCCTCGCGGTCCTGCTCGCGCCCGGGTGCGCGGCGTGCGATCGGCCGCTCGACGAACCGACCCGCGCCCCGGTTTGTCAGCTCTGTTGGAACTCCATCGTCCCAATCACTCCCCCGCTGTGCGACGCGTGCGGAGATCCAATTCCGTCCTGGCGAATCATCAGCATCGAACATCACCGCTGCCCGCGATGCCGGCGGCGCGGGACGGCCGTCGCTCGCGCGCGCGCAATTGGTGAATACGCCGGATCGCTCCGGGCGATCGTCCATGCGTTGAAGTACGACGGCCGGCGGTCGGTTGCTCGCGGGTTGGCGAGCCGCCTTGCGAGCTGCGGCGCCGACGTCCTGCACGGCGCCGACTGTGTGGTGCCCGTGCCGCTGCACCGCTCGCGTCGCCGGGCGCGCGGGTTCAACCAGGCGGCTGAAATCGCGCGCTACCTTCCGATCCCGATCCACGACGCGCTGAAGCGCGTTCGCGCGACGCCCTCACAAACGGAGCTGCCGGCTGCGAAACGGCACGCCAATGTTCGGGACGCGTTCCGGCTGCGCCGCCGGGCGAACGTGACGGGGCGTGTCGTCGTGGTGGTCGACGATGTGAGCACAACCGGCGCGACGCTGGACGCGTGCGCGCGTGTGCTACTCGAGGCCGGGGCATGCGAGGTGCGCGCGCTTACCGCCGCACGAGTCACCGGCCGATCAGCCTGGTCCGCCTAAACGGACACGACGAGGCGTGCTTGTTCATGGCAGACTTGTTCAGCGATTCGACTCTCGATTCGGGGATCCCGATCAGCGATTCCCGATTGGCGATTCCCGATTGGGGATTAGGGATTGAGCACCTTTTCGATTGCGCGGAGAACGTCTACCGTTACCGCGTCCCGCGGTCGTTCTCCGTCGAGGCGCAGCCACCCGCCTTCGGTCGCTTGTCGTCGATAACTTTCACGCACGCGCGATAGCAGCGCGAGGTCGCGTTCGTAGCGATCGCGGTTGACCGCCTTGCGCTGCACCGCGGTTTCGGGCGCGATGTCGAGCAGAACCGTGAGGTCTGGCTGCGGCAGGAACTTCTGAATGTCGCGCAGCCACCCGGGATCGAGCCGCTGGGCTTCCCCATACGCGATGCTCGACGCCAGGTAGCGATCGCACACGATAATCGTTCCGGCCTCGAGGGCGGCCCTGATCTCGTCCCGCTTCTCATACCGGTTCGCGACGTACATCAACTGCATGACGTCCGGCGCGTAGTCGCGGTCCCCATGAAGCGCCTTCGAGATCTCGGCGCCGATGGGAGTGTCGTAGTCGGGAAACGACAGCAGGCGGCACTCGCGGCCGAGCGCCGTGACGCGATCGCGCACACGTTCCGCCTGGGTTTGTTTGCCGCTCTGGTCGAGACCTTCGAAGGCGACGAGAAAGCCTCGGGGTTTGCGAATCGCGGTTCGCGCCCCGGTCATTGGGTCTGAAACCCGAATCGCGGGTGGCGCCGGGAGGGGCATCCCCGTGTCGCGCGGAGTCCTGTCCCGTGACAGGCGCTTTTGGGCGAGCACGAAGTGGGGAGACCCGGCGACAGGACCCGCTGAGCGGGTCTAGGACCGCTTGTAGTCATGTCTCGAGCGCCAGCAGATCGTCGATCGTCTGTCGCCGCCGGATAACCGCCCATGTCGCGCCGTCGACGAGCACTTCGGCCGGCATCGTGCGGCGGTTGTAGTTCGACGCCATCACCGCGCCGTACGCGCCCGCGTCGAGGACGGCGAGCAGATCGCCGGGCCTGGGCCGCGGAAGCCGGCGATCCTTGCCGAGCGTGTCGCTCGTCTCGCACAGCGGTCCGACGATGTCCGCGACGATCTCGTCGCCGCCGCCCGGGTCGACGGGCTCGATTCGGTGGAACGCGGAATACAGCATCGGCCGGAGCAGCTCGGTCATGCCCGCGTCGACGACGACGAACACGTTGCCGTCCGGCCTGTTCTTCACGTCGACCACGCGCGTAACGAGCGCGCCGGCCGGAGCGACGATGTGGCGTCCCGGCTCGAGAATGATCGACAGGCCGGATTCCTTGACGATGGGGAGCAGCGCCGCCGCGTAGTCCGCTGCGGTTGGTACCGCGCTCCCGTCGTAGGAGACCCCAAGCCCCCCGCCGAGATCGAGATGATCGATCGCCACGCCGCCGTCGCGCAGCTCCTGCGCCAGGGTAACGATCGCCTGCGCAGCGTGGCGCAGCGGATCCAGATTCGTGATTTGCGACCCGACGTGGATGTGCAGACCCACGATCTCGACCCCCTCGGATCTCGAGAACCGGCGCGCGAGCTCGCGCACCGCGTCCAGCGCGATGCCGAACTTGTTCGTCTTGAGCCCCGTCGAGATGTGGGGGTGGCTTCGCGCGTCGATATCCGGGTTCACGCGCAGCGCGACGCGGGCGCGCGTTCCGCGCTCGCGCGCGAGAAGGTCGATCCGCTCCAGCTCCCCTTCGGATTCTGCGTTGATCGTCTTTACCCCGAGATCGATCGCCTGGGCGAGCTCCGCGGGGGTTTTGCCGACGCCGGTGAAGACGATCTGCTCGGGGATGAAGCCGGCGCGCAGGGCGACGTCGATCTCGCCGCCGGAATTCGCATCCGCGCCCGCGCCGAGGCTCCGGAGGAGCCGCGCGATGCCGAGCGTCGAGTTCGCTTTCAGCGCGTAATGCACCGCGTGCGGATACGCGCGAAACGCGTCGTCGATCGCGCGATAGCGCGCGGCGATCAGCGCCGCGCTGTACACGTAGAGGGGCGTGCCTTCGGCGGCGGCGATGTCGGCGAGCGGTACGCGCTCGCACACGAGGGCGTTCTGAGCGCGGTGGAATCCTGTCACCGAAGCGTCGATTGTACTACGCGGAAACTTTGCGCCTGTGGAACTTTGGTATGATTTCGGTGCCGACGCATGTCTGTTGATTCTGCCGCCGCGCAGCCGCTCACGCCCGACAGCCTGATCGAGCAGTGCCTGAGCGGCGACCAGGCGGCGTGGGAGACGATCGTGCGCCAGAACTGGCGCAAGGTCTTCAACGTCGCCTACAAGTTCGTCGGCAAGCACGACGAAGCCGAAGATCTCACGCAGGACATCTTCCTGAAGATCTTCAAGGCGCTGAGCACGTTCGATCGCCGCGCGAACTTTCAGACCTGGATCATCAGCATCAGCCGGAATCTCTGCATCGATCATTACCGGAGCGTCCGGAAGGAACGTCAGACGATCGCGCGCGAGGTCGACACCGCCGACCTCCAGCCGCCGTCGCGCGAGCGGACGCCGTACGCGCTGGCGGAGCATCAGGATCTGCGCGCACAATTGAAGCAGGGGCTCGAAGCGCTGCCCGAGACCCTGCGCACCGCGGTCGTGCTGCGCGACCTGCAGGAGCTGTCGTATCAGGAAATCGCCGACCGCCTCGCGCTGCCGGAAGGCACCGTGAAGTCGCGGATCAACCGCGGGCGTCTCGAACTGGCGCGTCAGCTGAAGCGGCTGCAGGACAAGCAGCCGGCTGCGCGGCGCCGACGGAGCAGGAAATGAACCTCACCACCGAAACCGCAAATGGCGTGGCCGTCGTCCGAATCGGCGAGTCGCGCCTCATGTACCCGCTGCTGTCGGAGTTCTCGAACGCCGTGACGCAGCTCATCGCGTCCGGCACCCGGCGGGTCGTCGTCGACCTCTCGTCGGTCGGCTACGTCGACAGCGCAACGATCGGATGCCTCATGGATCTGTACCGTCAGGCGAGCGCGGCCGGCGGGGCGCTGAAGCTCGCGGGCGTGCAGAAGCGGGTGGAGACGATGCTGACGATGACCGGCGCGCAGAACTTCATCGAGGTACACCCCGACGAGCCGAGCGCCGTCAAAAGTTTCGGAGCGTAGCGATGCGCACGATCAAGATGACGAACGGCACACGCGTGGCGCTCGACGGCGACCTGCTGGCGATCATCGAATCGCTCTATATCGAAGTCACCGCGAAGCGGGTGCTCGAGCGCACCTTCGAGGACATGGTCCGCGAGATCCAGAACCTGATCGAGCAGATGAACGACACCGAGCGGAAGCAGTACCTCGCCGAGAGCCTCTTCCTCAATACGGTCTCGTACGAGAACGAGCGCCTCGGCGCCTACATGAAGAAGCTCCGAAAGAAGGCCTGAGCCTGTCCCTGAACTTCCTCGCCACGCGCTTCACGTGCTCATGGCCGTGGAGCACGCTCGTGCTCCTCTGCGACGGGCGGATCGTGTGCGGCTGCGGCGATCCCTATGCCAAGCGAGTGCTCGGGGACACGCGGACGGAGTCGGTTTCGGCGATCTGGCGCGGGGAGCGCGCGTCGACGCTCCGGACCGACCTGAACGCCGGCGGGTCGAAGTTCTGCGGCGACTGTCCGCTGAAGCTGCCCCTCAAGAAAGACGACGTCCCGCCGCAGCGCGCGATTGACGTGGCACCACTGCCGTCGCGGCTTTACATCGAATGCACCGCGGCGTGCAACATCTCGTGCGCGCAAGCCTGCTGCGCGCCGGAGACCGGCATCACGCGGACGCGGCAGGCGGGCATGCTCGATTTCGAGCTGTTCCGGCGGGTGGTCGACGAGGCGGGGCCGTCGCTGGTGCGGATCGACTTCTTCAACTACGGGGAGACGTTCCTGCACAAGCGCGCGATCGAGATGTGCGAGTACATCAAGTCGCGCTTCCCCCACGTGTACCTCTACACGAGCACGAACGGGCTCGCGTTCACCGAAGAGCAGGCCCGCCGGCTGGTGAATTCGGGCATCGACGAGGTCACCTTCTCCATCGACGGCGCGACCCCCGAATCCTACGTCGTCTACCGCAAGCGGGGGGACTTCGCCAAGGCGATCCGCAATCTCCGCGCGGCGGTCGACGAGAAGCGGCGCGGCGGGCGCGACGTGCCGTTCGTCAACTGGCGCTACATCCTGTTCACGCACAACGACAGCGACGAAGAGATGCGGCGGGCGCGGCGCCTGGCGGCGGAGATCGGCGTCGACCGGCTCTGCTGGGAGCTGACAGATCACCCGGAGGACATGTTCTCGCGCCGATTCCTGCCCGGGACGCCCGAGCTCGCCGCGATCAAACACGAAGTCTGGGACGACAACAATCTGGGCAACGCCATCCCCGGTGCAACACCGCGCGCGGAAATCCACGTGCGCGGCGCCGTCCCCGGCGTGCCGCTCGTCGCCCGCGCCGGACGCCCCGTCTCGCTTACCGCAAACGTTCGGAATTCTTCGACACGTTCGTTCCCGGCGCAGGCGAGCTACGGCCGCCGGCTGGTCCGCCTCGGCGCCCAACTCTGCGCGCGCGACGGCACGCTCATCAACCGCGATTTCGAGCGCGCCTGGCTGCCCGAGCACCTGCGGCCGAACGCGGACGTCACCATCCCGATGCAGGTCACCGCACCAGAGAAGCCGGGGCGATATCAGCTGAAGTTCGATCTCGTCAGCGAAGGGATCGACTGGTTCGAGGCGTGCGGATCCCCGACGACGACAAAAACGCTGATCGTGTTGTAGGCGGAGCCCGTCAGTTCGCGAGGCGCGCCGCGGCGCTGCTGGCGGCAGCCGCGGGGACCCCGACGACAACCGGATCGGCCGGCGTCTCGACGAGCCGCCAGGCGTCAGCCTCCTCGACGATCTTCGCAGCGAACGCGGTGTGCAGCGCGTGGCCGCCGCGATGCGCGACGAGGTGGCCGATGACCGGATAGCCGACGAGCGAGAGGTCTCCGATGACGTCGAGGATCTTGTGGCGGACGAACTCGTCCTCGAACCGGAGCGCGTTGTTCAACACACCCGTCTCGCCGAGCACGATCGCGTTGTCGAGCGAGCCGCCCAGCGCGAGGCCGCGCTGCCGCAGCGTTTCGACTTCCTTCAGGAACCCGAAGGTCCGCGCCGGCGCGATGTCTTCCACGAAGATGTCTTCCGTGATCCTCATCGTCCGCGACTGGTGCCGGAGGAGCGGATGATCGAAGCTGATGCTGTAGGTGACCTTGAAGTGATCCGACGGATACAGCGCGATCCGCTTGTCTCCCTGCGTCAGCGAAATCGGCCGCAGGACTTTGAGATATCGACGGGGCGTCTGCAGCCGCCGTATCCCCGCTTCATTCACGAGGTACACGAACGGCGCCGCGCTGCCGTCCATGATGGGCACTTCGGGGCTGTTCAACTCGACGATCGCGTTGTCGATGCCGAGCGCCGTCAGGGCCGCGAGCAGATGTTCGACGGTCTCCACCGACACGGCTTCACGCGTCAGCCCGGTCTGATACTGGATGCCGCCAAGATGCGTCACCGTCGCGGGGATTTCAAGCCCGTCAAGGTCCGAGCGCTGAAAACGGATCCCGAAATCCGCCGGCGCCGGCTTGAGCGATAGGGTGACTTTGTTGCCGGAATGAAGTCCGATTCCGGTGCAGGACACAGGACGACGAAGGGTTCGCTGAGCGCTCATGGTCTCGTTGGTCGCACCTGGGAGAGCCGCACTGAGCTCAGCAAAGCGCCTGCCACGGAATCCGTGCTTCGAAACAACGAGATAAACTGCTTTATTTGAATGACTTGCGAGGAAAGAAGAACGCGATCTGAGGCCGGTTTTCCAGAGCGCTGTGGCCGGCCAACCACAGATTTGTCGGCGGAAAGTGTGGCTATGCTACCACACGTCTCGGGACCACGAAGCCTGTTCACGTGCCCCCTCACGACGCCGCCTGGGCCGGCGGCGCCCCCAGAATGTCGGCCAGAAATCGCCCCGTAAAGGATTCTCGGCTTCTTGCGACTTCCTCTGGAGTCCCCCTGGCAACAATTCGCCCTCCCGCCTCCCCTCCTTCGGGTCCGAGGTCGATGACGTAGTCCGCCGACTTGATGACGTCGAGATTGTGCTCGATGATGACGACGGTGTTGCCCTGATCGACGAGCTTGTTCAGGACATCCAGCAGCTTGTGGGTGTCCTCGAAGTGAAGCCCGGTCGTCGGCTCGTCGAGGATGTACAGCGTCCGGCCCGTTCCGCGGCGTGACAGTTCTTTGGCCAGCTTGACGCGCTGCGCCTCCCCTCCGCTCAACGTGGTCGCGGACTGCCCGAGCTCGATGTATCCCAGCCCGACGTCCTGCAGCGTCCGCAGCTTGTTCGCGATCGGAGGAAAATTCTCGAGCAGCGGCAGCGCCTGATCGACCGTAAGGTCCAGCACGTCGGCGATCGACTTGCCGCGATATTTGATCTCCAGCGTTTCGCGATTGTATCGGCTCCCCTTGCACTGTTCGCACGTCACGTACACGTTCGGCAGGAAGTGCATCTCGATCGCGATGACGCCGTCCCCCTGGCACGCCTCGCAGCGTCCGCCCTTGACGTTGAATGAGAACCGCCCCGGGCGGAACCCGCGCGCCTTCGCATCGGGCAGCATCGCGAACAGCTCGCGGATGAATGTAAAGAGTCCCGTGTAGGTCGACGGGTTCGAACGCGGCGTCCGGCCGATTGGCGATTGATCGATCTGGATCACCTTGTCCAAGAGATCGATCCCTTCGATGGCGGCATGCGCGCCCGGTTCGTCGGCCGCGCGATACAGCGTGCGCGCCAGCGCTTTATAAAGGATGTCGTTGATCAGCGTCGACTTGCCCGATCCGCTCACGCCGGTGATCGTCGTGAGGACCCCGAGCGGCAACACGACGTCGATATCCTTCAGGTTGTTCTCGCGCGCGCCGCGGATGACGACCTGGCCGCGGGTCGTCGGCCGCCGGGTGCGCGGCGTCGGAATCGCGCGTTCGCCGCGCAGGTACGCGCCCGTGAGCGAGCCGCGACCGTCTTCGAGGAGATGAGCCGGAGGCCCCTGGAAAATCACCGCTCCGCCGTGCTCGCCGGCGCCCGGTCCGAGATCGATCACATAGTCGGCTTGCCTGATCGTCTCCTCGTCGTGTTCGACGACCACGACCGTGTTGCCGAGATCGCGAAGGCGGCCGAGCGTCGACAGCAGCGCGCGATTGTCGCGTTGATGGAGCCCGATCGACGGCTCGTCGAGCACGTACAGCACGCCGGTCAGGTTCGACCCGATCTGCGTGGCCAGGCGGATGCGCTGTCCCTCGCCGCCCGAGAGCGTTGCGGCGCTCCGCCCGAGCGTCAGATAGCCCACGCCGACGTCGTTCAGGAAATGGAGCCGATCGCGGATCTCGCGCATGATGCGGCTCGCGATGATCGCCTCGCGATCCGTCAGCTCGAGCGTGTCGAATACGCGGACGGCTTCCGAGATCGGCAAGTTCACGTACTCGGAAATCGTGCGTCCTTTGACCCGGACGGCGCGGCTCTGCGCCTTGAGGCGTTCACCCGCGCAGGAGGGACACGGCCGCAGCGCGCGGTATGGTTCCAGGTTCTCCTGATCGAGCCACGTGCCTTCGTCGTAGCGGCGGCGGAGGTTCGGCACGAGGCCCTCGAAACCGACACCGAACGGATCCTTTTCCGCTTTCTTCGCTTTCCTGTCGTCGGAGCGGCGGCCACCGGATGCGCCGAAGAACAGCACGTCTCTCGCCTTCTTCGAGAGCTTGCGGAAGGGCAGCGCCAGATCGATGCCGAATGTCCGGCTGAGCGAGCTCAGCGCCTCGCGCACGAGCTTGCGATCGCCCTTCGCCCATGGCGCAATCGCGCCGTCCTGCAGCGACACCGATTCATCGGGAACCACCCGCGCGGGATCGAAGTCGTAGACGGCGCCGAGCCCCTGGCATTCGTGACAGGCGCCGTGGGGCGAGTTGAACGAGAAGGCGCGCGGCGTCATCTCCGGCATGCTGACGCCGCAGTACGTGCAGGCGAGCCGCCGCGAGAACAGGCGATCCCCGCCGTCGAGGGTGTTGATGACGACGATGTCGTCCGCGAGGTTGAGCGCGATCTCGACCGACTCGGTGAGCCGCCGCTCGATCCCGGGCTTCAGCACCAGCCGGTCGACGACCACCTCAATCGTGTGATTGCGCCGCCGATCGAGCTTGATGTCCTCGTCGAGCGATCGGAGCTGGCCATCGACGCGCACCTTGGTGAACCCGCGGGTCCGCAGGTTCGCCAGCTCCTTCTTGAACTCCCCCTTGCGCCCCCGGACGATCGGCGCGAGCACGTTCACGCGCTCGTCGTTCGGCGAGAGCATGACCATGTCGATGATCCGCTCGAGCGACTGCGAGGCGATCGCGCGGCCGCACAGGTGGCAGTGCGGCGTCCCGATGTTGGCGAACAGGAGCCGCAAGTAGTCGTAGATTTCCGTGACGGTCCCGACGGTCGAGCGCGGGTTCGAGCCGGTCGTCTTCTGCTCGATCGCGATGGCGGGCGACAGGCCGTCGATCAGATCGACGTCCGGCTTCTCCATCTGCTCGAGGAACTGCCGGGCGTACGAGGACAGCGACTCGACATAGCGGCGCTGCCCTTCGGCGTAAATCGTGTCGAAGGCGAGCGACGATTTGCCCGAGCCGGAGAGCCCCGTGATCACAACCAGCTGGTCGCGAGGCAGATCGACGTCGATATTCTTGAGGTTGTGGACGCGCGCGCCGCGTACCGCAATCCAGTCGTGGGCCATGCTTACTGTCTGGAATTCCGCGGGGAACCCAAACAGCTATCTTACTCTTCTGCATCTGCCTGCGCCAGCTCAGCCAGTCAGAGGTTTCGCCTTGACGCGTCCCAATTCCTTCATCTATTTCATAGGTCGGGTCCTGCGGTTCCAAACGTCAAGGAGACCCGAATATGCACCGCGTAATACTTGGTCTGATTCTGCTGTCACCCGTCGCGTGTGGGAGCACGGGAGGGTCGCCCGCCAATCCGACACCGTCGAGCCCGGGGCCGTCGACGGAGCAAGTCAACCGCGCTCCCGTCATCAACAGCATGACCGTAAGCCCGGCGTTTGCCGTCGCCCAACTTACGACCGTCAGCTATACGGCCTCCGCGACGGATGCTGATAGCGACAGCCTGACATATATGTGGGAGTTCGGAGACGGCACCGACGGAACCGGTGCGGCTGTCGTCCACACCTATGGCAGCAAGGTGTCCGGAGAGCGCGGGGCGCGACTGACCGTCTCCGATAGCCGGGGAGGCAGCGCCACTGACACGAGAGCAGTCACGGTGGGGAATCTTAGCGGTCACTGGGAGGGCTACGTGTTTCCCGGCTCGTTGGGCGGCCCATACTGGATTGTGACGCTGGGTTTGTCTCAGGGTGTCAACGGGGCGACAACGGGCGGCTGCTTCGCCACGGGGCCGTACGCCATCGATCGCTTTGGAGGGAATCTGGATCCGGCCGCGCAGAACCGCATCGATGCGGACGGCCGTGTCGTCTTGCGCTGCAAGGTCTACGACGGCGATGATTTCCGGATCGAAGGCAGGGTGGGCCACGACACCGGTCACCAAATCTCGGGCAGCGTGTTCGGCCATGGTTTCAACGGTGATGTGGTGGTGTTTACACGGGTGGGCTAATCAAGTCCGGACCCGGCTGCGGCGGAACCCGTACGCGAAGTAGAACACCAGGCCGATTGCCAGCCAGATCGCGAAACGCTCCCACGCCTGGCGCGGCAGGCCGATCATGATAAACAGGCACCCGGCCGTCGACAGCAGCGTCACCGGCCAGACGAACGGGACGCGGAACGGCCGCGGGCGATCGGCGTCCTTGTAGCGCAGCACCAGCACCCCGATGCTGACGAGGATGAACGCCGACAGCGTGCCGATGTTGGTGAGATCGTAGGTCTCCGCTGCGTCACCCACAAGCGACCACAGCGCGACGAAGATGCCGGTGAGCAGCGTCGTGATGTGGGGAATCTTCGTCCTGGGATGGATCTGTGCCGCCCACTGCGGCAGCAGGCCGTCGCGCGCCATCGCGAAGAAGATCCGCGGCTGGCCGTACTGGAACACCAGCAGCACGGCCGACATCGAGACGGCCGCGCCGAGCGCCACGATCCATCCGACGGCCGAGAAGCCTGCCAGCTGCAGCGCGCGCGAGAGCGGATCCGCGACCGCCAGCTCCTTGTAGGGCACCATGCCGGTCAGCACGAACCCGACGATGACGTAAATGAACGTGCAGATCGCGAGCCCCCCCAGGATCCCGATCGGCAGATTGCGCTGCGGGTTCGTCGTTTCTTCCGCGGCGGTCGAAATCGCATCGAACCCGATGTAGGCGAAGAAGACGATGGCCGCCCCCTGATGGATGCCGGTGAATCCATTGGGCGCAAACGGGTGGTAGTTCGCGCCATGCAGGTGGGTTGCGCCGACGGCGATGAACAGCCCGAGCGCGAGGAGCTTGATGACCACCATGATGTTGTTGGCCCTCACGCTCTCCTTGGCGCCCTGGAGCAGCAGCACCGTGATGAGCATCACGATCGCGAACGCCGGCACATGAATGACGATCGGGATCCCGGCCACGTGCGGCGCACTCTGCAGCAAGCCATGGATGGCGGGGTCGGCGCTGAGCAGCGACGTCCTGTACCCCGTCGTCAGCCACGCGGGCAGGCTGATGCCGAATCCGTTGATCAGCGTGTTGAAGTAGTCCCCCCACGAGATCGCAACCGCGACGTTGCCCACCGCGTACTCGAGGATCAGGTCCCACCCGATGATCCACGCGACGAGCTCGCCGAGCGTCGCGTACGAGTACGCATAGGCGCTGCCTGCCTGCGGGATCATCGCCGCGAGCTCGGCGTAGCACAGACCGGCAAGCGCACAGGCGGCGCCGAGCAGCACGAACGAAAACACGAGCGCGGGCCCCGCGCCGTAGCGGATGATCTCGCCGTTCGGACCGGTCTGACCTGCTGCCGCCGTGCCGATCGCACCGAAGATCCCGGCACCGATCACCGCGCCGATCGCGAGCATGATCAGATCGCCGGCGCCGAGCACGCGCTTCAGCGAATGGGCGCCATCGGTTGGCTGCAGATCGGCGATCGGCTTCCGCGCGAACAACTGGGGCATGGGCAAAGAGTATAGAACCCAGCCTGAATGCCGCTTAAGATTGTGGGGCCATGAGGAAGAAGACTGCGCTCACCGTCGCGGCCGTGGCCTACGTCGCGGCAAATGCCGTCGTCGTCGGACAGCAGCGGTCCGTGTCAACCACCGTCGCGCCCCAGAAGGAAGCGCCTCGCTACACGAACGGTTCGGATCTGATTCGGCCAACCGACTATCGTGAGTGGGTGTTCATCAGCTCAGGACTCGGCATGGACTACACGCCGACGCCGGGTGCGATAGAAGCGCCGCGGTTCGGCAACGTGTTCGTCAACCCCTCGTCGTATCGCGAGTTCATGAAGACCGGCAAGTGGCCCGACAAAACCACATTCGTGCTGGAGTTCCGTTCGTCGACCAGCGAAGGATCGATCAACAAGGCCGGACGTTTTCAGAGTCAGCTCGTCGGCGTCGAAGCGGAGGTCAAAGACTCGAAGTTCCCAGACGGCTGGGCGTTCTTCAACTTCGGCCGCGGCAATCAACTGCAGGAGTCCGCGACGCCTCTCCCTGTCGACGCCGGCTGCGTCGAGTGCCACACGAAGAACACCGCCGTCGAACGGACCTTCGTGCAGTTCTATCCGACGCTGCTCGACGTCGCACGGAAAATGAAGACGGTCAAACCAGGCTTCTGATCGTATCGTCCGGCTACTTGAAGACGGACTTCGCGATCGTGGCGTGTACGCCTTTGGTCTGATCCACTGCCTGCGTCACGTGCAGATCGGCCGCCAGCGAGCACAAGACGTAGGCCTCGTCCCGCGACAGGCCTTTCGCGCTGACGAGGAAATCGACCATTTCGCGCGTCGCGAGCCGAGTCGCTTCGTCGAGATCTTCGTTCAGCCCCATCGCAATGTAGTGCGTCGGCGTCTCGGCGCGAGGCCAGCGCAGGCGCACGCCTTTTCGAACGCGCACCTCGAAGGTACCTCGCAGCGATGTCTCCAACGCCGTACCGGTGACTTCGCCGTCGCCCTGCATGGCGTGGCCGTCGCCGATCGAGAGCAGTGCGCCTGGTACGTGGACAGGGAGGTACAGGATCGATCCCGCGACCAGATCCTTGTTATCCAGATTGCCGCCGTGCCAACCGGGCGGGCGGCTCGAGATTCGTCCGACGAGCGGAGGCGGCGCCACACCGATCGATCCGAAGAACGGCGCGAACTTCAGAGAGATGCCCGGCTTGAACTCCACACTGTCGGCGCCTGGCTTCCAACGCAGCAGATGAAAGTGCGCGTACGGAAAGTCGTCCGGCACCACGCCGCCGCCGGGATTGAAGGCGACGACGCCGAAGGGGTGCAGGAATTCGATCGCCAGGATGCGAATCTCCAGGGTGTCTCCCGCGTCCGCTCCTTCGACGAAGATCGGTCCGGTCAATGGGTGCGCGCCAGGGCCGCGTTCGGTCACACCCTGTTCGACCGCCTTGAGCGATTCCGGGATCTCCGACTCACTCGCGCCCGCGAGCCGTACCCGCTGCAACCCGCCCGCCACCATCGTCTCGACGCGCACGCGATCGCCCGATGCGATACGGAGCACGGGCGAGACGCGTGAATCGTAGTAACCCCAGTGCACGTGTTCTGGCGTCAGCGTGAGATCGTGAGTGCGAGCCTGTTGCGTCGAGGCCGCCTGCGACGCGCACAACAGGATGAGTGCGATGGAGAATGCTCGTCTCATGCGACGGGCATTCTAACGCTCTAGCGAACGCGCTTCACATCGCCGGCCAAGATCTTCCACGCCAGCCAGACGCCGCCGGCGACGGCGGCCAGGAACAGCATCATGGCGATTCCCGGATAGCCGAAGATCGTGAACGCGGTCTGCACCTGCATCATCATCGCGGCGCCAACGATGAGCGCGGCGAGCACGAGGCCGAGTGCGATCCGGTTGGCCACTTTCTGCAGGCCGTCGATGATCGATCCGTGATCGATCACCTCCACCTTGAGCCGCAAATCGTTAGCGGACAGCGCATCGAGAATGCGATTGAGGCGGCCGGGCAGACGCTCGGCGAAGTCGCGTACCTCGAGCACCGATGACAGCAGGTGCGCCGGCGTGAGGCTGTTCAACATGCGACGCCGCATCAGGCTGGTGGCGTGGCGGCGCATCGAGCGATTCACGTCGAAGCTGGGGTCGAGCGTATGGCCGATGTGATGCAGGTTCAACAGCGTCTTACCGAGGAGCGCAAGCTCCGATGGCAGCCGCAGGCCGCATCGGCTGCTGCCCCGGACCAGATCGAGCACGGCTCGGCCCACATTCAAATCCCCGGCGGCGGCATCCTGCGAGCGGGCCAGCGACTCGGTGACGATGCGGCGCAGCTCGGCGGCATCGAAATCGGCGAGCGTGTCGCCGAGCGCGGTCACGATCGCCGAGGCTTCGTCGCCACGCCGATCGACGATCGCCAGCATCAAACGAAACAGCTGCTCCTGCACCGCGCTCGACAGACGGCCCACCATGCCGACATCGATCAAAGCGAGGTGGCCGTCCGGCGTGAGCAGCACGTTTCCAGGATGCGGGTCGGCATGGAAGAGCCCGTCGACGAGAATCTGATGCAGGTAGGCGCGAAACAGATCGTCGGCCAACGCGCCGCCGTCCATCTCGGTCCACTCGAGCGGACTGACGGCCGTGATCTTCGTACCCGCGATGTAATCCATTGTCAGCACGCGCGTGCGCGTGTAGTCGTGCACGGGACGAGGCACGATGATGCCCTCGAGGTCGGCGAGCTGATCGGCCAGCGCCACCATGTTGCGGGCTTCCTGCTCGTAGTCGAGCTCGCGCAGCAGCGTCTGCTGGAACTCCTCCATCAGTCGCGGGACGTCGAGGCTGCGAGTGACAGTGGTGAATCGCTGCAAGAGCCCGGCGACGTCGTTCAGGGCGTCGAGATCCTGCAGCACGCGCTCGCGAATGTGCGGACGCTGCACCTTGACGGCGACGTCACGCCCGCTGCGCAGTACGGCGCGATGCACCTGACCAAGCGATGCGGCGGCGATCGGGGTCGGCTCGAACTGCGCGAACGCCTTCGACAGACGCACACCGAGCTCCTCTTCGACGATGGCGACGGCATCGGCATGCGGAAACGGCTCGACATCGTCTTGCAGACGCGAGAGCGCGTCGACATGCGCCGGCGACAACAGGTCGGCACGCGTCGAGAGCATTTGTCCGAGCTTGATGAACGTGGGACCGAGCGCTTCGATGTCGCGCGCAAAAGTATCGGCGTCCACGGATCGCGACGCATCCCGGTCGTCGCCTGAATCAACTGTGAAATCGGCGCGTCCGTACTTCGCAAGAAACGCCGCGAACGCACCGTACCGGCTGAGCCGATCGGCAATCGCCATGGCGCTCAGATGAGCAACGCCTGTACCTGCTCGCATCTGGAGTCGTCCGGCTTCGCCGAGAAGCTATCGTTGAACAACTTACGTAGAGCGACGGTTTTTGCAGTCGCGGTGGCGCTGTATCAACGGTAACAGCGTTCCGAA
>Ga0075424_100000554_pt1 | contig 29550 bp, 28 predicted proteins | sample SoiMethybrSBSTD3_FD_75301 | JGI IMG/M metagenome (GOLD analysis project Ga0075424, IMG submission 75301) | Bulk soil microbial communities from a Populus tree surrounding site in Tennessee, USA - Soil MetaG P. TD hybrid SBSTD3 | ecosystem: Environmental > Terrestrial > Soil > Tree plantation... | reverse complement strand
TCTTCAAGAACCGCACGTTCTCAGCCGGGAACCTGGTCGCGTTCCTCGTCACCTACTCGATGTTCGCGACGTTCTTCTTCATCACGCTCTACATGCAGGACATCCTGCAGCTCTCGCCGCTCGAGACCGGTGTGCGCTTCCTGCCGATGACGATCCTGATCATCGTGACGGCGCCGATCGCCGGCCGGCTGTCCGACCGGTTCGGGAGCCGCTGGCTCCTGGCGGGCGGGATGGCGCTCGTCGCGCTCTCGCTGGGGCTCGAGTCGCGCATCACGGACACGAGCGGATACCTGACGCTCCTCCCCGCGTTCCTCGTGGGCGGCGTCGGTATGGGAATGACGATGTCGCCGATGACCGCCGCCGTCATGGGCTCGGTCGATCGCACCAAGGCGGGCGCCGCCTCCGGCGTCCTCTCGATGATGCGCATGATCGGCGGCGTCTTCGGCGTCGCGACACTGACCGCGGTCTTCCAGCACCTGGCCGCCGGCCGGGCGGCGGACGGCCACGGACCCTCCGACGTCTTCATCTACTCGCTCTCGCACAGCCTGCGGCTCTCGGCGGCCATCGCCGTCCTCGGCGCCGTGGTCGCGGGGATCTTCATCCGCAGCCACCATGTCGAGGACGAGGAGCACGAGACGGCGGCCGCGCCCCATGCGGAGCCCGTGCTCGACGTGGTCTAGCGACCTAGCGGTCGACCGGCACCTTGGCGGTGACCATCTCGCCCCACCGGTCCTCGATCCGGCGGAGCTTCCAGATGGCGACCGACGCGGCCCACATGAGCAGGAAGAGCGCGACGATCCCGTAGCCGAGCGTCTCGAAGTTCAGATCGTTCAGCGTGTCCCACGGGCCGCCGGTCAACGCGAGCTTGGTCGAGAGCACCTGGAGCAGCTCCACCGTTCCGATGACGAGCGCGACGACCACCGAGAGGCTCGTGATGGTGATGTTGTAGTAGACCTTGCGGACCGGGTTCGAGAACGCCCACCCGTACGCCTGGCTCATGAACGCCCCGTCGAGCGTGTCCATGAGGCTCATGCCGGCGGCGAAGAGGATCGGCAGCGACAGGATCGCAAGGACCGGCACCGAGTGCGTGGCGACTCCGGCGGCCAGTGCCAGGAGGCCGACCTCGGTGGCGGTGTCGAACCCGAGCCCGAAGAGCAGGCCGAGCGGGTACATCTGCCAGCTGTGGTTGATGAGGCGGAAGAACCGCCCGAAGAAGCGGCTCATCATCCCGCGCTCGAGGAGGCGGTTCTCGAGCCGCTCACGGTCGTAGGCGCCGCCGCGCATCTCGCGGAAGATGCGGATGATGTCGACGAGCACGATCAGGTTCAGGATCCCGATGATCCACAGGAACGTGCCCGAGACGGACGCGCCGATGTAGCCGCCGTACTCCCGGAACCCGGGGACCTCGGAGTTCACCGTCCGGGCGGCCAGGGCGAGGACGGCGGCCAGCGAGAACACGATCGTCGAGTGGCCCAGCGAGAAGAAGAAGCCGACGCCCACCGGGCGCTTGCCGTCGGCGAGGAGCTTGCGCGTCGTGTTGTCGATCGCCGCGATGTGGTCGGCGTCGAACGCGTGCCGCAGGCCGAACAGGTAGGCGGTCAGCCCGAGCCCGACGAGCGGCCGGTAGTGGCCGGAGTAGTAGATGAAGAGCCCCCAGCCGACGATGTGGAGCGCCAACACCGCGGCGCCGAAGCCTGACAGTCGCAGCCATTCGTCGCGCGTGACTCCGCGCGTCCACTTCGCGAGCATCGTTTCTCCCTCCGGGAACAGGACGTGAGCTTGCGGCGTATTCGGCGCAGCCCGCGAACCGGTTCGGAGCGTATCGAGAGTGTCACGAAAATCGAATGACACTCCCCGTGTGGCCGAGTGGCCACGACCCGGCGTGCGGGTGGTGGCCAAGTCGCCACCCCGCTCACCCAATTGGCCGTCTCGCCCCCGCCACTCCCCGCACCAGAGGCGCGGCCCCGCCCGACCCGGCGGGTGGGTCGGACGGGGCCTTGGGACGGACCTGGCTCAGCCGTTGATGCGGCTGGTGCCCTTCGCCAGGTCTGCGGTGATGGCGTCGAAGACGCCAACGAGCTGGGTCGGCTGCGGCTGGTAGAAGTAGTTGCCGGGGGTGGCGATCTGCTGCATGGCCTGGTTGGCCAGGATCCCGGGCGACTCAGGGGCGCCGGTATCGGCCTTGCAGGCCTCGGCACCCGAGACGTCGAGGTCGTAGGCGATGGAGTAGATGAGCACCTTGCTCGCCTTCGAGGCATTTGCGATCGAGATCGCTGTGTGGCACGGCTGCGTGCGGTACGGCGAGGTCGCCGGCAGGTAGCCCGGGCCGGTGTTCGCGGCGCCGTCCGACAGGAAGATGATGACCTTCTGCACGCCCTGGCGGCCGTTCGCGTTGAGCTCGGCCTGGGCGGCGTCGAGCGCGTTGGCGTACGCCGTCTGGCCGCCGGCCTGGACGCAGTTCAGCGTCGAGATCAGGTTGGAGCTCCCGTTCAGATTGCCGGGCGAGCTGGCGTAGTCGTTCGACATCGGCACGACCAGGTACGCCGCGTTCGTCAGGTTGTAGTTCGACGTCGGGGCGCTGCCGCACCTGGCACCGACGCTCGCCGCCGGCGGCAGCACAACCAGGCCGACGTTGTCGATCGCCGGGTCGAGGTCGTCGAGGAACGACGTCACGCCCTGCTTCGCATTCGTGAGCTTCTGCCCCGTCATCGACCCGGTGCGGTCGAGCACCATCACGATGTCGAGCGGCAGCGCACCGCACGGCGAGCACGCCTGGGAGTGCACCGTGACCGTGACGTGGTCGACGCCGATCAGGTGCAGGAAGTACGTCGGCACGTCCGCCGACTCGGTCACCTGGACCGTGTTCGCCGGGTTGCAGAACTTCGGGCCCGTGGCGCAATTGGCCGTCGCCTGAAGCGAGACCGGCCCCGATCCGGGGATCGGGTTCTTGCCGCCCGGCTGCGAGCCGAATGAGCTCGCCGCCGAGATCGCTCCGCCCGGGCTCGGCAGGTTGCCGGCTCCGGCCGCAGACGCAGCGTCGGCGGAGGCCTGAAGCGACTGCTTCACGCGATAGGCGTTCCCAACGTCGATGGTGAGCCCCGCCGCGAGCAGCAGGCTCATCATGAAGATGACCACGAGCGGCAGGGTCTGGCCGGCAATGCCGCCGCCCCGCTCTGTCCATCTGATCCCGCCCATTTCCCGTCTCCTCTGCGCCTCGCCTGGCGGCATGCCGGGGCACGCCGCGCCGGCGACTGTCCAGGTGATCGATCCCGCCGATCGAGCCCCGGGCCGTCTGGTGCGACGGGCGACTCGACCGATCCTGGCTCCAAGGTACGAGCGCCCCCATGGGTCGCTATCCCCCCGAAGGGGGATTTTCCAGATGCTGACAACGTGAGGGCGGGCGCTCCGCTCCGGTGCCCGGCCGGGGTACCCTGAATGCCCCATGCGCCGAGCCGCCGCCCTCGCTCTCCTGCTCTCCGTCCTGCCCGTCGCCGCCGCCTGCGGATCGCAGAGCGCGAGCAGCCCGTCCCCGGCCGCGTCGCAGCCCGCCGCGGCCGCATGCCCGTCCGACTGGGCGGCGGGATGGAGACGGCTGGCCGATCGTGTCGGCGCGCCGGTCTACTGCCCGGGCTGGGTGCCCTCACCGCTCACACCCAAGCTTGGCGAGGCCTACGCAGGCCAGGGCGGCACCGCCGTGACGGTGAACAAGAACGGCTCCTACCTCGTGAGCCTGATCTGGTCGGACGCCTCGGGCGAGGTGCACGTCAACCTGGGCGGCTACCTGCACCGGACGTCGATCCCGCAGTGCGACGAGGTCGAGACGACGAACGGCGAGACCGTCCGGACGAAGGTGCCGTGCTTCAGCGACCCGTCGGGCACGTTCCGGGCCGGCGGCATCACCGCAACGCTCTACTCGGTGAACCGCGGCCCGGACCAGTGGCACCTGCTCTACGCCTGGAAGTACCGCGGCTCGCTCTACACCGTGTCCCAGCATGTCGCCGCGCCGCTCACGTACCCCCAGGTCGCGGGCGACCTGAAGCGCATGCTGCGCGAGCTCGTGCTGGTCGGCCCGGCCGGCTGACATGCCGCTGACCCGCAGGCAGGTCATCGCCGGCACGGCGGCCGCGGCCCTCGCCGGCGGCGGCGTCTATGAGCTCGTCGACCGACTCGCGGGCGGCTCAGGGCGGGCGCCGGCCGCCACCGCCGCCCGCCGCGAGCAGCACCTGCTCGACGGCCTGCGGATGGTGCGGTCGAACGGTGTCGAGGTGGTCGCGCCGCCGCTGCACATGCAGGTGGTGACGCTCGAGCTGGCCTCCGACGAGACCCGCGCCGGCTTGCGCGCGGCGCGCGGCGCGCTCGAGGACGCGATCGCGTCGATCGAGCGCCGCTTCTCCCCCACGCCTGCCGGCGTCGGCGTCGCAGTCGGCTGGGGCCTCCCGTACTTCCGCCGGGTCGTGCCGGACATGTCGAAGACCCACCTCCCGGTCGACCGGCGCGCGTCGCGGGCCGAGGGGCGCGATGTGCGCGTGCTCCTCGACGCCGAGCGGTTCCCCAGCGACCCGCACGCCACGATCCTCGAGCAGAACGACGCCGTGCTCCTGCTCCGCAGCGACAGCCTGGAGCGGATCGCCGAGGCCTCACGCGCGCTGGTGAACGACCTCGACCTGTGGCGGCCGACGAGCATCCGGCGCGGGTTCGCCGGCGGCGGGTTCGAGGGCGGCGCGGGCCTCCCCCGGCAGATGGCGGTCGCAGCCGGCGTGCCCGGCGCGCAGCTCATCCCGGAGGGGGCCGAGCTCTTCCTGGGCTTCACCTCGACCCAGAAGGCGGGCCTCGGCCCGGGCCTGATCGCGAACCTCGAGACGCTCGGCTACGCCGACGGCGGCCCCGCCGGCTACTTCACCGGCGGCACGACGATGCACCTCTCGCACATCTTCGAGGACCTCGAGGCGTGGTACCTCTCGTTCGACTTCGACCAGCGGGTCTCCACGCTGTTTCGCCCCGGCAAGGACGAGCCACCCGGCACCCAGACCGTCCGCCAGGGCCCCGACGACGTCGCCACCGTCGCCGACAACCGGCGCGACTACCACCGCCACAGCGCGATCGGCCACAGCGCCGCGATCCAGACCGCCTCGCGCCTGCCGGAGGATGTGCGCGGCGCCGACGGAACCCTGTACCGGGCCGGCACGGCCGTCCCGCAGCGGGCCGACGCCAACACGCTCGACAACCCGTTCTTCTGGAGCGCCCGGCCTGCCGAGGACAGGATGGCGTCCGGCGCCGCGGCCGGGGTGCACTTCGTCGTCTTCCATCCGACGAGCGACGACTTCGCGCGCACCCGGCGGGCGATGGACGGCGTCTTCGCCGACGGCACGCGCGTCCCGCTCGAGGCCCGCGATCCGGGCCAGGGCATCAACTCGGTGCTCACGACGACCCACCGGCAGAACTTCCTCGTCCCGCCGCGGCCCCACCGAGCGCTGCCGCTCGTCGACCTGCTCCGCTAGCCGCTACGCGGCGGCGCGCGCCTCCACCGACTCCAGGAACTCCTCGACCGTCCCGGCATACGCCTCGGCCTCCTCGAGATGGGCCACGTGGGCGCTCTCCTCGAACACCACCACCCGGGCGTCCGGGATCCCCTCGGCGATCGTCTCGGAGCAGGCCGGCGTGATCTCGTCGTAGCGTCCGCAGGTGACCAGGGTCGGCACGTCGATGCGGCCCAGGTCGGGCGTCCGGTCCCACGTCCGCAGGCGGCCGATCACGTCGAACTCGGTCGGGCCGTTCATGGTCAGGTAGACCTGATTTCCTTCCATCTGGTCGGAGCTGCGCACCAGCGCCTCGGGCCACGGGTTCATGCGGCACAGGTGGTGGCGGTAGAACTCCTGCTCGGCGGCGCGGTAGTCGGGATGGTCGTACTCGCCCCGCGCCCCGAGCTCCTGGAGCGCCGTGCGGTGCGGCTCCGGCAGGGCGTCGATCAGCCGCCGCGCGCCGGCGACGAACTGGGCGATGCTGGCCGACGTGCTGGCCAGGACGAGCCCGGCGACGCCGACCGGGCCGCGGGCCATATAGTCGATGGCGAGCCAGCCGCCCCACGACTGGCCGAGCAGGTGGCAGTGCTCGAGGCCGAGCGCCGCCCGCACCTGGTCGACCTCGGTCACCGACCGGTCGACGGTCCAGAGGGAGGTGTCGTCGGGCTTGTCTGCGCGGCCGCATCCGAGCTGGTCGTAGACGATCGCCGGCCGGTGCTCGGAGAGCCGCTCCGCCAGCGGCAGCATGTAGTCGTGCGCCGCACCCGGCCCCCCGTGAAGGAGCAGCACCGGCAGCGCGTCTCCCTCCCCCAGGCGCCGGTACCACACGCGGCCGCCCTCGACCTCGACGTATCCCTCGTCCGCCATCGCTGTACCTCCCGTCCGGTTTCGGGCGCGCATCATGGCACGGATCCCTCGGCCGGGGGAGCGTGCGGTTCATGGCTCGGAAGGGTGGTTAGCGGCGCAGCGCCGTTGACGATGGTGAACGTGCAGGTCGTACTGCGTTGTCTTCTATTTGAGGTGGCAATGACCCCGCACGCTCCAACCCGGCGTGCGCGCTCTCCGCGCGCTGCACGCTTCGCGTCAGTCGTCGTCGCAACCGCAGCCGTCCTGACGGCATCCGTCGTGCCCGCGGGCGCGGCCACGTACTCCATCACGCCGGGTGGCCCGTCGGTGGCCGTGGCGGTGAGCACCGCCGGCGGCAGCTCGCGCGCCGTCTTCAGCGGGACCGCCGGCCAGCGTGTGGCCGTCCGCGCCACCAACACGACGATCCTGGCGGGCAAGATCACGCTCCAGGACTCGTCCGGGGCCGCCCTTCGGTCGTCCGGCCTGAACGCCGGCGGCGCATGGCTCGACATGGTCACCCTGCCCGCGGACGACACGTACTCGATCGTCGTCGACGCGAGCGGTACGCACACTGGCCAGACAACGGTCACGCTCTACAACGTGCCGGCCGATCCGACCGCCGCGCTCGCGTCCGGCACCCCGGGCACGCTGACGACAACGACTCCCGGCCAGAACGCCTCGTTCACGTTCAACGGCACCGCCGGATGGAACCTCAGCCTGAAGCTCAGCGCTTCGACGCCCATCCTGAACCTGCTGGTCAAGAACCCCGACGGCACCACGCTCATGCCGGCCGTCGGCGTGGTCGGCAGCAAGTGGGTGGAGCCGCTGGATCTGCCCCAGACGGGCACGTACACCATCAAGGTCGACCCGCAGTCGTTCGCCAAGGGCGGCCAGACGATCACCGCCTGGACGTTCCACGGCGACCAGACCGCGAACATCGCCGCCGACGGCTCCGGGCATACGTTCAACCTCGCGACCCCGGGCCAGAACGGCTCGCTCTATGTCGCGGCCGCAAACGGCGACCGGCTCTCGTTCACGTTCACCGGCGTCACCGGCTCGCCCGGCAGGATGTGGATCAAGAACCCCGACGGCACGGTGCTGGTGCCGACGCAGACGCTCACCGGCAGCGGCGCCATGGTCGAGCCGATCGTGGTCGACCAGACCGGCAACTACCACGTCTTCCTGAACCCCGTGAACGAGGCGACCGGCTCGGTATCGGTGCACGCCTACACGGTGCCGCCGGACATCGTCCATGACGTCTCCGTGGACGGGACGCCCGACACCGTGCCGTTCACGATCCCCGGCCAGAACGCGAAGATCCGCTTCACCGGAAGCGCCGGGCAGGACGTCAGCTTCGACATCGCCTCGAGCGTTGCGGACACTGACTTCCACCTCCTGAAGCCCAACGGCAACGAGCTGATGTCGGGCTCGTTCGACAGCTCGGGCGACTTCCTCGATCCGATCTCGCTGCCGGCCGACGGGAAGTACAAGCTCGTGCTGGATCCGCAGAGCTTCTTCCTGGGCAACGTCACCGCCACGCTCTACGACGTGCCGGCCGACGCCACCGTCGCGGGAGCGATCGGCTCGACGACGGTGAGCACGGTCTCGGTCCCTGGCCAGAACGCGGCCATGACGTTCGCCGGCACGAACGGGCAGCGCGTCAGCCTGACTGCCTCGCTCGTGACGATCCCAAACAGCACAGTCTGGATCGAGCGCCCAAACGGCGCGACGCTCACGCAGTTCACCACCGGGACGAGCGGGCACTTCATGAGCCCGGTCACGCTCCCGCAGGGCGGAACGTACACCGTCCACATCGACCCGCAGGGGTCCGGCACCGGGCACATGTCGCTCGATCCGGAGCTCGTGCCGGGCGACCCCGTGTATCCGATCCTGGCCAACGGCATCCTCGTAAGCGGCTCGAACGGCGGAGCGGGCCAGAACGCGCTCTTCACGTTCACCGGCTCGGCGAACCAGAAGATCAGCCTCGTGGTCTCCAACTCGACCATGGGATCGGCGAACGTCTCGATCCTGAAGCCGGACGGCTCAACGCTCGTGTCGAACTTCTCGATCGCCTCGGGTGGCGGTTACGTCGACACGACGACGCTGCCCGTGAACGGGACGTACACGATCAAGGCCGACCCGTCGGGCGCGAACGTCGGCTCGGCGGACTTCCAGCTCTACACGGTGCCCGGCGTGGCGATCGGGACGATCGCTCCGAACGGGCCGACCGCGAACATCGCCACGACGGCCCCGGGCCAGAGCGCCAAGCTCACCTTCACGGGGAACGGCGGCTGGAACGCGGTGCTCAGGATGACGGCGGGGTCGGCCTGTCCGACCACCGTGTCGATCACAGCGCCCAACGGCTCGACCAGGCTCGCGTCCACGCCGCTCGCGCCCTCGGGCCAGGTGTCGACGTCGCTCGTGGCCAACGGCACCTACACGGTCACGATCGATCCGCAGGGCAGCTGCTTCGGTACGCATCAGCTCACGCTGACGCACTGACCGACCCCCGGTTGCGATGATGGGGCGGTGGCCACCGCCGCCCCATCGTTCGCAGACCCGACCCCCACCATCCAGGGGCGCACCGTGCGGATCGAGCCGCTCCGGGCAGAGCACGAGGCAGGCCTGTGGGGCGCCGCGGCCGACCCGCGCATCTGGCGGTGGATGCCGCTCGACCCGACCGGCTCGGAGGAGGCGTTCCACGCCTGGATGGCCGAGGCGCTCGAGCGCGCAGCGGCCGGGCTCGACGCACCGTTCTGCGTGCTCCGAGCCGACGGCGGCGAGGCCCTCGGGAGCACGCGCTACCTGGCGCTTCGGCCCGAGCACCGCGGCCTCGAGATCGGCTGGACGTGGATGTCGCCCGCCGCCTGGGGCACCGCGGCGAACGCCGAGACCAAGCTCCTGCTCATGGAGCACGCCTTCGAGCGGCTCGGCTGCATGCGGGTCGAGTTCAAGACGGACGCCCTGAACGAACGCTCGCGCGCCGCCCTGGAGGCGATCGGGGCCCGGTTCGAGGGCATCCACCGGCGGCACATGCTGGTCCGGGCGGGCGAGCTTCGCGACTCGGCCTGGTACAGCGTGATCGACAGCGACTGGCCCGCGACGAAGGCGGCGCTCGCCACGCGCGTGGCCCGGAAGGAGGCGGAGTGAGCGAGCGGCAGCACCACTCGAGCGGCACCGAATGGGAGGCGCGGATCGGCTACGCCCGGGCGATCCGGGTCGGCGACACGATCCACGTCTCCGGCACGCTCGGCGTCGGGCCCGACGGCCGCCCGCCGGACGGCGCCTACGCCCAGTCGGTGGCCTCGCTCGAGCGCATCGGCGCGGCGCTCGAGGCGCTCGGATCGTCGGTCGCCGACGTGGTGCGCACGCGCATGTACGTCGTCGACATGGAGCGAAACCAGCTCGACGTTGGCCGCGCGCACAGCGAGTTCTTCGCGGACGTCCGCCCGGCCTCGACCATGCTCGGCGTGGCCGGCTTCGTCGGCCCGGAGTACCTGGTCGAGATCGAGGTCGAGGCCATCACGTCGTCCGAGGCCTGAAAAAACGGGGTCAGACCCCAATTTTTCACGCGGCCCGTCGGCGGTGGTTCGGCTAGACTCCCGCCCGCCTTTGGGCGCGCGCCGCATTCGTCTAGGGGCCTAGGACGCCGCCCTCTCACGGCGGTAACACCGGTTCGAATCCGGTATGCGGTACCTCTCCGGAAACCCTTGCACGAGCGGGGGTTTCCGGCGTATGCCGGCGGCGTTCGCGATCACGGTGCTACGGTGGCTCGGTGCCACCACACAGCGTGCACGGGAAGATTTGCTACGTCCAGATCCCGGCGACCGACATCGACCGCTCGGCCGCCTTCTACCAGCAGGTGTTCGGCTGGAACATTCGCCAGCGTGATGACGGTGTCGTCGCCTTCGACGACGGACTCGGGGAGGTGAGCGGCCAGTGGGTGACGGGCCGCCCTCCGGCCGCCGAGCCCGGGCTGCTCTTCTACATCATGGTCGACGACGCGGCCCGGTCCGTCGAGGCGGTCGAGGCCGCAGGCGGCAGGATCGTCCAGCCGATCGGCGGCGACGCACCCGAGATCACCGCCCGGTTCCTCGACCCGGGCGGGAACGTGATCGGCCTCTACCAGGAGCCGGTCTAGCCGTGGAGCGGCGCCCGCCGAGGCGGCCGTCGCGCTGGCAGCGCCTCCTCGCGCGCCTTCGGATACGGCCGCTCCCGCAGGAGCCCGAGCCGCCCGAGGATCCCCACGACTACGCGACGGTCCCGTCCGGGCCGCCGCGCACGCCGCGGCCGGCGGGCGCCGAGGCGCTGCCGCTCCCCGACGAGGAGCCACCGCCGCCTGACGCCGTCGGACGCGAGGGCTAGCGCATGGCCGGCTACGCCGTCTCGCAGCTCGAGGACATGCCGGACGTGCCCACGTTCACGGACCCGGGCGACCCGGCCTGGAAGCCGATCCAGCACTACCTCGGCGTGACCGCCTTCGGCATCAATGCATTCGTGGCCAAGGCGGGCGGCGACACGATCGCCCCGCCACATGACGAGGCGGACTTCGGCCAGGAGGAGGTCTACCTCGTCATGGCCGGGCACGCCCGCGTGACAGTCGACGGCGAGGAGATCGACGCGCCGGCAGGCACCGTGGTCGCCGTACGCGATCCCGCCCTCACCCGCTCGGTGGTCGCCGTCGACGCCGGGACGACCGTCCTCGCCGTCGGCTGCGCTCCGGGCTGCTTCCGCACGAGCTGGCGGCCGGCCCACTTCGAGAACCTGGCCCGCCACCCGGCGGTCGACGGCTAGCGAGCGGCGACGGCGGCGCGGAGCGCGGCCGGCTCGGCCGGGACGACGAGCCGAGCCCGAGTGGGCCGGTGCCCGTTCGCGCAGATCATCGCGTCGGCGGCCAGCTCCAGCGCCTCGGCCACGGTGGCGCTCGAGTCGGCGATGCAGATGTCGGCCAGGCCCTCGAGGTCGAAGCCGCCCGCTTCGAGCTCGGCGCTCGCCAGCGCCAGCGCCTCGGCCTCGTCGTGCGTCGGCAGGACGAGCGTCGTGTCGTCGCCGGCCTTGAACGCCTCCGCGTATGCCCGAAGCGGCCCCGCCCAGGTCTCGCGCTCGCCCCATTCGGCCGGGACGATGAAGACGAACCCGCGCCGGTCGGGCACCGCCGTCGGCGAGATCCGGCGGATCGGCGTGCGGCCCTCGAGCGCCACGATCCGCGCGGCGGCGGCCTCGCCTGCGCGCGCCCACGTGAACCGCTCGGCCTGCGCCCGGGCGTTCGCCGCCCGCTCGGCCCGCTCGGCGGGATCGGCGGCTGCCCGCAGCGCCGCGACGAGCGCATCGCCGTCGGGCTCGAGCAGGAAGCCCTCGCCGGCCAGGTCGTAGTCGGGCGGCAGCGCCCCGTCGGGCAGCGGCACGCGCCGCGACGGCACCCGCCAGCCGCACGCGGCCGGCACGAAGTCGTCGGTCGACCCGCCGTCGGTCACGACCACCGGCCGCCCGCACGCCAGCGCCTCGAGCGCCGGGAGGCAGAAGCCCTCCCCGCGGTACGGCTGCACCAGGACGTCGCAGGCCCGGTAGAGCGCCGGGATCGCATCGAACGCCAGGTCCTCGTCGACGAGCACGAGCTCAGGCGCACCGGGCACGGACTGGAACACGCGCACGGCGTCCTCGGCGGTCTGGCCCTTGTAGAACGTCCGCGACCCGAACGCCTTCAAGACGAGGCACACGTCGTCGTCGCTCGTGAACGCCCGCCCGTAGGCATCGAGCAGAAGGTCGATGCCCTTGCGGTAGGTCATCCCGCCGACGAAGAGCAGCACCGTCGACTTCCGGGTCGGGAGCGCTCGGCGCGGCCCGTCAGGCGTGAACCGCTGCGGATCGATGCCGTTCGGGACGACGTGCACCAGGTCGGGCGCCACCCCGGAGGCGACGAACGCCTGGCGCGCCGCCTCGGACGGCGCCCACACCTCGTCGACCGTCCGGCGCACCTCCTCGACCCACCGCTTCGGCACGCGGCCGAACTCCCACGGCTGGTAGAGCACGAACGGCCCGGCGCTCGGCGGGTCGAAGCTCGGCGGCCAGTGCTGGGCGACGCCGACCGCCGCGGTCGGGGACGACCCGAGCTCCTGGATCGTCCGCTCGACCACGGCACCCTCCCCCTCGATCGCCGACACCAGCGCGTCGTTCACGACGGCCAGCGAATGTCCTGATCCCCCGTCCCCGCGCCAGACGCAGGTGACCGGCCGCGAGCTGCGATGCCGCCACCGCTCGACGGCGGCCTCCGTCAGCTCGGCGATCCGCGCGGCGATCGGCTCGGGCCCGAAGCGCTCGATGAGCCCATCGCGTCCCGCCGCGGCCTTCGCCTCGACCTCCGCCCCACCCCGGCGCACCTCGACCATCGCGGCGACCAGCGCCTCGCGGTTGGGATGAAACCAGCGGTGGCCGCGGTAGAAGGGTGTGTGGCTCTGCGCGCTCTCGGCGACGTCGACGACCTCGCCGTCGACGAGCCACGAGTTCCCGTCGTCCATGAACATCGTCGTCCCGCTCCAGCGGCTCCCGATCGTCGGCAGGCCCATCGCCATCGCCTCCATCCACGGCCGCCCCCAGCCCTCGCCGCGGCTCGCGAGCACGAAGGCGTCGGCGCCGGCGTAGAGGCGCGGCATGTCGGCGGCCGGCAGGAAGCGCGTGTCGAGCAGGATCGGGGCGGTCGGCCGTCCGGCCAGGTAGGCGTCGATCCGGGCCCGGATCTCGGCCTCCGGCACGTGCAGGCCCAGGCACTTGAGGACGAGGCAGACGTCGTCGTCCGGCCCGAAGGCGTCGCACCAGGCGTCGAGCAGGATGTCCCAGCCCTTGCGGTCGGTGAAGTCGAAGTTGGTCAGGAACCGGAAGCCGCGGGCGCCCTGCGCCACGAGCGGCTCGGTGTGCTCGGGATCGAACAGGTCGAAGTCGATCGTCTCGGGAAGGACGCGCAGCCGGTCGGCCGGCATCCCGCCGCGCTGGAACGTCTCGAGGTTGAACTCGCACGGCACCCACACCTCGTCGACGTCGAGCAGCCGTGGCAGCCAGGCCCGAGGGACGCTGTCGGTCTCGAACATCGTGCGCGCGACGTCCGGCCCCTCCGGATGAAGCGGCTGGCCGGGGCCCGGGATGCGGTGATGGACGAGCGCGAACGCCCCGCCCGGGGTGCGTCCCAGCGCGGCGTCCACCGCGCGCTGCTGGGCGGACGGGAGCCGCACGCGGTCGTTCGTGAAGCGGATGTCGCGCGCAGCCGCCGGGCGGCCGGCTCGGTCGAGCGCGATCAGGTAGGCGCGGGCCTCGTCGGCGTAGCCGTACGGGTCGAAGAGCGACCCGGTCCAGACGAGCGGCAGCGCGCCGGCGGTCACGCCGCCAGGCGACCCCAGCGCCGCTCCGCCAGCAGCCGCAGGTCGGCGACGCGGGCGTCGTCGAAGTGGTCCAGCGAGGCGAACGAGCCCTCGCGGTTGCGGCGCGTGAAGGCGGCGTCGACGGCCCGCGCGAGCGCGGCCTCGCCCTGACGGCCGCCGTCGGCGGCGACGACGAGCAGGTCGGGGCAGCCCTCCTCGCGGATGCCCGCCTGGCGCATGGCCTGGCCGAGCGCCCCGGCGATGTCGGCCGGCTGGCGGCCCGGCGCGTAGATCACGAGCGACGCGTCGTCCTTGTCGCCGAACGTCTCCGTGTAGGTGCGCAGGATCTCCGGGTGCGCGACGAGCTCGTCGGCAAAGGCGAGCGCCGCGAACGTGCGGACGCCGTCGAGCGCCAGCATGGGCACTTCCGGCTCCTCCGCGGCCCACGGCGGGCTCGCGAGTTTGCCGTCCCAGCGGGAGCGCAGGAGCTGCCAGCCGGTGCGCACCTGCTCGTCGCGCCGGGCCAGGTCGGTGACCGACGCCGACTCGAGGTGCACCAGGAGGCTCTTCGGGCAGTAGACCACCCGCAGGCCCGCGTCCCAGGCCCGCAGGCACAGGTCGACGTCCTCCACATACATCTGGAACATCTCGTCGAAGCCGCCCAGCCGCTCGTAGACCTCGCGGCGCAGGAGCATGCTGGCCCCCGTGACCGCCGGGTAGTCGCGTTGGACGAGCGCTGGGCCGAACTCGGCCGGCTCGTGGCGGTGGATGTGGTACGGCAGGCCCTGGGCGTTCAGGGCGATGCCGGCGTGCTGGAGGCGGCCGTCCGGGTAGAGCAGGCGGCTGCCGACGATGCCGATGCCCTCGTCCTCGGCGACCTCGAGGAGCGCCTCGAGCCAGCCGTTGCCGGGGATGGTGTCGTTGTTCAAGAGCACGATCGAGCCCCCGCGGGCGAGCGAGGCGCCCAGGTTGCAGGCCTTGCCGAAGCCGAGGTTCTCGCCGTTCGTCACGACCCGCAGCATCCCGGCGGCGCGCGCCCGGCGCAGGAACGCGGCGGTCTCGTCGGTCGAGCCGTTGTCGACGACGACGACCTCGTAGAGGTGGGCCGGCGTCGAGGCGGCGAGCGCGGCCAGGCACTGCCTGGTGAGGTCGCCGCGGTTCATCACCGGGATGACGATGGTGGCAGCCGGCGCCTCGACCGGGATCGCGGCGTAGCGCTCGCGGGCCTCGTCGAGGCGGCCCTGGTCGACGGCTGCGTGGGCGAGGCCCGTGCGCGCTGCCAGGTTCTCGGCGTCGGCCTCGAGGACGCGCTCGAAGAGCCGCTCTGCCTCCGCGGCCTCGCCGAGGGCGAGCCGGATCGTGCCGGAAGCTCCGAGGAGGGTCGTGTCGTCCGGAACGATCTCGAGCGCCCGCTTGAGCGCCGCGGCTGCGGGCTCGAGCGCGCCTGACGCAACGGCCTGCTCGGCGATCCGGCAGACGGCGGCGGCCACCTCGGCGGCCGCGGGAGCGCCGGCGTCGACGAGGGCCTGAAGCTCGGCCGGGTCGGTGACGCGCTCCGCCGCCTCCGGCCGCGTCATCGCGGCCAGGACGTGCAGGAGCTCCGGATGGTGCGCGAAGGCCGGCGTGAGCGCCACGCCCATCGCGTAGGCGTCGCAGAAGCCCTCGGGGGCGCGCCCGGCGTCGCCCAGCCCGGCGGGCGTCACGTACGGGTGCTGGGCGGAGACGGCCCAGCCGAAGTCGATCAGCACCGGACGGCCGTCGCGGACGAGGATGTTGTCCGCCCGGATGTCGCGGTGGGTGATGCCGAGGGCCGAGAGCTCGGCCAGGATCTCGATGCACTCGAGCAGGAACGCCCGCGCGCCCTCCGGCGACGTCTCGGCGACGAACCGCTCGAGGTCAGACAGCGGGTGGCCCTCGACGCGCTCCATCTCGCACACGCTCGCGACGCCGTCGCGCCACGTGGCGATCGGCTTCGGGAAGTGGTCGGAAGAAAGCAGTGAGAGCAGCGCATGCTCGCGCTCGGCGAGCTCGAACGTCGTCTGCTTGCGCACGATCGGGCGGCCGTCCTTCTCGACGAACGCCACCCGGCTCACGAACGGCCGGCCGTCCACGACGTCCAGGATGCGGCTCGAGACGACGCTCGCCGGCGGATCGAGGTACGGCATCTTCGGCAGCACCGAGCCGTCGCGCGGCTTGGAGATCTCGACGCCCTCCTCGGCGAAGATCCGGCAGGCCTCGCGGAAGTCGCCGATCCGGGAGAGGTCGGTGTCGATGCCGGCCTCGGCGGCCAGCGCAACGAGCCGCTGCGCGTAGTCGGGGCTCATGACGCCCTTGTGCGCCACCGCGTGGTAGAGCAGCGAGACGAAGTAGTCGCGCGGCGGCAGGACGTGGAACATCTTGTACGGCACCCGCCGGGAGAGGAGCCGGTGGCACCAGTCCTCGGGCATGTAGCCGTCGTCGGTCGAGCGGATGTCGACCAGGATGTAGCTCTGCTCGCCGGCCGGGCCCAGCACGGGCACCTTGCGCTGGACGCGGAAGTCCTCGGCGTGGGTGCGCTCACCGCGCCACAGCTCGTCGACCTTCTCGACGTGAAGCGGATGCACGAGCAGGTCGAGGTCGGAGTGCGGGCCGACGGCGACGCTCTCGGGCAGCGCCTCCCAGTTGCGCAGCACGACGTAGACGATGTTCTGCTCGTCGAGCTGCCGGAACAGGTCCTCGATCGGCCGGTAGGTGTGCGAGCGCAGCTTCGTGTGCGCCTCGGTCATCGTCTTCGAGAACTGGAGGAAGTCGGCGATCGGCATCTCGACGCGCAGGTCGCGGTAGTGGAAGTGGACGAACGCGTCCTCGACCCAGAACTCCGCGTCGGCGCCGTGCGTCTCGCGCAGCGTCTTGTAGAGGTTCTCGCACAGCTCGGCATTGGCCGTGCTCCCGTTCACGATCTGGGTCGTGTCCATGAGGAAGCGGGCCAGCTCGAGGTGCGGATGCGACCGCGGCGAGCCGTGCGCGCGCCACTTGGCGATGCCCTGCTCGAACGCCTCGACGAGCTGGATCCAGTTGTCAGCCGAGAGCTCGAGGCGGAGGTTGCGCCAGTGCAGGTGGAACGTCTCGCAGCACTCGATCACGAAGCGGCGGTCGAAGATCGTCTTGTCGGACAGCTCGCCCTCGGAGAGCGGCAGGATCACCTTGCCCACGGCAACGTCCTCCTCGGTCGCGGAGAGTGGCGCCAGGCGGCTGACGACACGGGGGGATGCATCGACATCGCCGGGGTAGTCGGCCTCGGCGCCCGTGTCTTGAGGGTTACTGCGGGGCTACTGGCGGGCCCGCGCGCCGCCCTCGAGGGCGCGGGCGACGACGACCGCGAACGCCGCGGCCGTGGCGAGCAGTCCCAGCTCGATCAGGAACGCCGAGCGGGTCGACGCGGAGCCTGTGAGCCAGTAGTAGAGCGTGGAGCTCGAAGATGCCAGAAGGACGGCCGAGCCGCCGACGAACGCCAGGATGCGGGCCAGGCGCACGGCCGGCTCGCCGTCGAATGAGCCGATCGCAAACGCCGCCGCGATCACGCACCCGAGGAACGCCGCGTAGGCCGTGGCCCCGGACAGCTGGGCGAGCACGTGCAACATGGTGACCCCCACGGCTGGGAAGCCTACCTCTCGCGGCGGCCGATCGGGGCGGTGGGGGCGAAAGACCACCCACCCCGGCTCGTCCGCACCTCACGCGGGTGGGTCAATTGCCGGCCGCCTTCTTGCCGGCCTTGCCGGCGGCCTGGCCTGCGGAGTAGCCGTCGCTGTACCCGGCGGTGTGCCCGCGCTGGTAGCCGAGAGTCTGGCCGCGCTTGAAGCCCTTCCGGTAGCCCTTCTGATAGCCGCGCTTCTCGCCTGCGGAGAGCCCCTTCTTCTGGCCGGCCGCCTTGCCGTGCGCGCGGCCGCGCTCCAGCCCGGCCGCCATGCCGTTCTGATAGGCCGCCCGCTGGATCTGCGCGACCCGCTCGGCGGTGTAGCCGCCGGTGGTGCCGAGCGACCAGGCGGCGACGCCGACCGCGGTGGCGACCGCTGCCGTGAGCCCGAAGGCGAGCAGCAGGCCGGCCACGCTCAGGCGTGGCAGTGTTGCGGGAATGCGAATAGACCCAAACACGGCAAGAGCAACGCTTATCCGTTGCAGTTGATAATCCTTCAACTCCGGGCGATTTGCAAGCGAATCGCCGCGGTTTGCAGGAGAGTTACGCCGCGAGCCTGCCCAGCGCGTCCTCGATCCGGCGAAGCGATTCCTCGCGGCCGAGGAGCTCGAGGCTCTCGTAGAGGCCCGGCGCCACGGTCCGACCGGTGATCGCGACCCGGATCGGCAGGTAGAGCGCGCGCGGCTTCACGCCCTCCTGCTCGCATGCGGCGGCGAGGGCGGTGTGGATCGCCTCGGCCTCCCAGGCTGGGATGCTCGCGAGCGCGGCGCGGGCCGCCTCAAGCCAGCGGGGGGAGTCGGGGTCGGCCTCGACGCGCGCCCAGGCGTCCGGGTCGACCGTCACCGGCCCGAAGAGGAAGCCTGCGAACCCCTCGAACTGGCCGAGTGTGCGCAGCTTCTCCTGGACGATCGGGGCCACCTGCGCGACCCGCTCCGGCTGCTCCGCGAGCGCGGACCCGGAGGTCTCGAGATAGGCCCGAAGCGTCGCCGCGAACTCTGCGGGCGGAAGCGCACGCAGATGCTCTCCGTTCAGCCACTCGAGCTTCTCGGCGTCGAACACGCCCGGGCTCCTGTTCACCCGCTCGAGCGAGAAGCGCTCGACGAGCTCGGGCACCGTCATGAACGTCGTGTGGTCGTCATAGCTCCAGCCGACGAGCGCCAGGTAGTTGATGAGCGCCGCCGCGAGGATGCCGCGATCGCGGAACTCCTCGACCGAGACGGCGCCGTGGCGCTTGGAGAGCTTCTTGCGGTCCGTGCCGAGAACCATCGGGAGGTGCGCATAGGTCGGCGCCGGGGCGTCGAATGCCGCGTAGACGGCGAGCTGGCGCGGCGTCGTCGACAGCAGGTCCTCGCCGCGGATCACATGCGTGATGCCCATGGCGATGTCGTCGAACGGGTTGGCGAAGAGATAGGTGGGCGTTCCGTCGGAGCGGAAGATGACGTGGTCGCCCTGGAGCGCGTTCTCCCACTCGACGTGGCCGCGCACGACGTCCTCGATGGCGGTGGTGCCCGCGGTGGGCATCGCCAGGCGGATCGCGGCGGGGAGGCCGGCCGCCTCGCGGGCCGCCCGCTCGTCGGCCGAAAGGCCGCGGCAGCGGCCCGAGTAGATCAGGGGCAGGCCCGCCGCCTGGCGCCGCTCGCGCTCGGCGGTGAGCTCCTCGGCGGTGCAGTAGCAGGGGTAGGCCTTGCCTCGCTCGACCAGGTCGGCGGCCGCCTGCACGTAGAGCGCGAGCCGCTGCGTCTGGCGGTGCGGCCCGTCGTCCCAATCGATCCCGAGCCAGCGCAGGACGTCCTCGGCCTGCGCGACCGCCTCCTCGGTCGACCGCACCCGGTCGGTGTCCTCAAACCGCAGGACGACCCGCCCGCCCGTGTGGCGCGCGTAGAGCCAGTTGAAGAGCATCGTGCGTACGGTCCCGACGTGGAACGAGCCCGTCGGGCTGGGCGGCATGCGAACGACGGGAGGGGGCACGGCGGCCAGTCTAGTGACGGCCCGGCGCGCATCGGAGCGCCGATACCATCGGCAGATGGAGTTCGGCGCCCACCTGAAGACGGCCGGCGGAGCCCACAAGGCTGCCGAGCGGGCCGGCGAGATCGGCGCGGACGCGCTCCAGATCTTCACCCAGAGCCCGCGCATGTGGCACCACCCGGAGGTGGATCCCGACGCCGCCGCGCGGTTCCGAGCAGCCCGCACGGACCACGGCATCGGGACGGTCACGTGCCACGCCACCTACCTGATCAACCTCGGGGCGACCGACGAGGACGTCTACTCGAAGAGCGTCGAGGCGCTGCGAAGGACGATGCTCACGGCCCAGGCGTACGCCGCCGACGGCGTCGTCTTCCACCTCGGCAGTCACCTCGGACGCGGGCTCGACGCGGCGCTCGACCAGGTGATCCCGGCGCTCCGGGCCGCCCTCGACGAGGGCAAGAAGCGGTCGAGGACGCGGCTCGTGATCGAGAACTCGGCCGGCGCCGGCAACACGATGGGGCTCACCCTCGAGGACATCGCCCGCGTGATCGACGAGCTCGGCCGGCCCAAGCGGATCGGCGTCTGCCTCGACACCTGCCACCTGTGGGCGACCGGGGTCGATATCCGCGACCCGGTCTGCGTGGACGAGCTCGTGAGCGAGCTCGACGAGCGGATCGGGGTCGACCGGCTCGTCTGCCTGCACGTGAACGACGCGGCGCTCCCGCTGGGCGCGCGTCGCGACGTGCATGCCGATCCGGGTGACGGCCTGATCGGCCGCAAGCTGAGCGTCATCCTCGGCCACCCGAAGCTCCAGCAGGTGGCCGCGATCACCGAGTCTCCGGGCCCGGGCCCGGCCGGGCCCGACACGTCGACGATCGCCGCACTGCGCCGCCTGCAGAAGGCCGGCGTCCGCCGCCATGCCCGAGCTTGACATCGGCGCATCGAGCCCGCTGCGCGACGAGGAGCTGAGCTTCCGCTACACGCGCAGCGGTGGCCCGGGCGGCCAGCACGTGAACACGAGCTCCACCCGGGTCGAGCTGCTCTTCGACGTCGCGGGGAGCCCAGCCCTGACCGATGCCGAGCGCACCCTTGCCCGCCGCCGCCTGCGCACGCGGCTCGACTCGGAGGGGCGGCTACGGGTCGTCGCCCAGGACGAGCGCAGCCGGGCCCGTAACCGCGCGATCGCCGTCGAGCGCTTCTGCGAGCTCATGCGCGAGGCGCTACGGCCGCCGCCACCGCCCCGCCGCCCGACGAAGCCGACCCGGGCCGCCACCGAGCAGCGGCTCGAGACGAAGCGCCGGGCCGGGACGCGCAAGCGGCTCCGGCGTCCGCCGGCCGGGCCGGACGAGTAGCGCGGTCAGCGCTCGGCGATGACGCGGATCGTGCGGCCGTCACCGGGCAGCTCGTGGAACTCGGGGTTCACGCAGCCCATCGGATCCGCGCGGTTCTCGTAGGCCCGCTCGACCTCCACCGGGCAGACCGCCAGCGGCTCGCGCACGGCGCGGACGCCGCCGAACCCGTTCCGGCGCCTCGTGGAGCGGCGCAGGATGTCGAGGTCGATGTCGGCGGCGAAGATCTCCTGCGTGCAGCCGACGTACGTGCGCCCGAACGCCTCGTACGCGTACAGGAACGGGCACGACTGCTCGAGGCACCGCGATGGGTGCACCACCTTCTGGCAGACGACGCCGCAGCGACGGCATTCGACCTGCTCCGTGCTCTCGACCACCGGGAGCGGTTGGCGGATGCGGGCCATGCTCGGAGTTTACCCGCCCCTCCCGGCGGCCATGATCGTGTCGACGGTCGCAAGCACGTCCACCGGGCTCTCCGCAACGGCGTCGGCCAGGCCGTGGTCGCCGCCGTCGACGCGGAAGTACGTGACGAGGCATGTCCGCATCCCGAGCGCCGCCGGGCCCTGGACGTCCTCGCGCACCCGGTCGCCCACGAACAGGGCGTTCGCCGGCTCCACATCGAGGGCGTCGAGCGCCGCCCGGTAGATCTCCGGCGCCGGCTTTCGCAACCCCAGCTCCGACGAGAAGACGATCGCGTCGACCCGCTCCGCGACGCCGTCGGAGACGAGGTCCGCGTGCAGGAGGTCGGGCGGGTCGAAGGTGTTCGACACGATGCCGATTCGAAGCCCGCGCGCCCTCACCTCCTGGAGGAGCCAGTGCGCCTTCGGATGCAGGCGGCGGGCGCCCAGCCACCCGCGGTGCTGGGCCTCGATCGCGGTGCGCAGGAGCTCGGGGCCGGGCGAGGTGCCGACCGCCGCGAGCGCCCCGGCGACGACCTCCTCGTAGACCAGCTCGGCGTGGTCATCCGGGTCGGCGGTGAGCTCGGTCACGCGCCGCTCGATCTCCCCGCGCAGGTCGGCCGCCCGCTCGGGCGGGCCGCCCGCCGCGAGCAGCATGTCCCGCATCGCACCGAGCCAGAGCTCGTCGTCGAGGCGGAACTCGAGCAAGGTGTCGCCGTAGTCGAAGAGGACGGCCTCGAGCGCCATACGCTTACTCCGAGGTCGGGTGGTCCTCGAACAGGTACCGGACGGTCAGCCGCTTGGCCGCCTCCGCCTCGTCCAGCCGGCGCACCGGGCGGGTGTGCGGGGCGTCCTTCAGCTGCTGGGGATCCTCGGCGGCCTCCTTGGCGATCGCCAGCATCGCCTCGCAGAACGCGTCGAGCGTCTCGACCGCCTCGGTCTCCGTCGGCTCGATCATGAGCGCCTCGGAGACGATCAGCGGGAAGTAGATCGTCGGCGGGTGAAAGCCGTGGTCCATCAGCCGCTTGGCGACGTCGAGCGCCGTCACGCCGTGCTCGCGCTTGAGCGTTCGCGCCGACACGACGAACTCGTGCATGCAGAGGCGGTCGACGGGCAGGTCGTACACCTCCTTGAGCCGGGCGAGGACGTAGTTGGCGTTCAGCACCGCGACCTCGGACATGTGCCTGAGCTCCGGCCCCCACATGCGCATGAACGCGTACGAGCGGACGAAGACGCCGAACGGGCCCGCGAACCCGCGCACCTTGCCGATCGTCTTGGGCTCGTCCCAGTCGTACCCGAACCCGTCGTCGCCACGCGTGATGCGCGGCACCGGCAGGAACGGCTCGAGCATGGCCCGCACGGCCACCGGGCCGCCGCCGGGGCCGCCCCCGCCGTGAGGCTGCGAGAACGTCTTGTGCAGGTTGAAGTGGACGACGTCGAAGCCCATGTCGCCCGGCCGGGAGATGCCGCACACCGCATTCAGGTTGGCGCCGTCGTAGTAGAGGAGCGCGCCGGCGTCGTGGAAGATGTCGGCGATCTCCGTGATCCGCTCCTCGAAGAGGCCGAGCGTCGACGGGTTGGTCAGCATGAGGCCGGCGGTCTGCGGCCCGACCTTGCCGCGCAGGTCGTCCACGTCCATGTTGCCGCGCGGGTCGGTCTTGACGCCGACCAGCGTGTAGCCGGCCATGGCAACGCTGGCGGGATTGGTGCCGTGGGCCGTGTCGGGGATGACGATCTCGGTGCGGTCCTCGCCACGGTCGTCGAAGTAAGCGCGCATGAGCGTGAGCCCTGTCAGCTCGCCCTGCGAGCCGGCGGCCGGCTGGAGCGTGACCGCGTCGAGCCCCACCACCTCGGCCAGCATCCGCTCCAGCCGCCACATCAGCTCGAGCGCGCCCTGTGCGCCGGCCGGGTCCTGGTGGGGATGCAGGTCGCGGAAGCCGGCCAGCCCCGCCGCCCGCTCGTTGACGCGCGGGTTGTACTTCATCGTGCACGAGCCGAGTGGGTAGAAGCCGGTGTCGATCCCGAACGTGCGGGTCGAGAGCTCGGTGAAGTGGCGGACCAGGTCGGGCTCGGCGATCTCGGGAAGCCGCGGGGGAGCGGCCCGGCGCAGCTCGGCCGGGACCTCGGCGGCCTCGACGCCCGGCGCCGGCACGCGCCCGCCGCGGCGGCCGGGCCGTGAGCGCTCGTAGACGAGCTTCACGGCTTGAGCACCTCCGCCAACCGGGCGATGTCGGCCTTCGTGCGCTTCTCGGTGACGGCCACGAGGAGCACGTTCTCCATGTCCGGGTAGTCGCGACCGAGCGGGTAGCCGGGGTGGACGCCCTGGGCGCGCGCGGCGCGGACGACGTCCTCGGCCGGCCGGCCGACGTCGAGCGCGAACTCCTTGAAGGTCGGCCTGTCGAACGCGAGCGGATGGCCGACGGTGCGTTTGGCCTCCTCGGCGAGCGAGAGGCACGCCCGCCCGACGTCCTCGAGCCCGCGCGGGCCCAGCCAGCACAGGTATGCGAGCCCGGCGAGGGCGAGCAGCGTCTGGTTGGTGGTGATGTTCGACGTGGCCTTCTCGCGCCGGATGTGCTGCTCGCGGGTCTGGAGCGTCAGCACGTACCCACGCTTGCCCTCCAGGTCGTGCGTCTCGCCCACGATGCGGCCCGGCAGCCGGCGGATGTGCTGGCCCTGAGCGGCCATGAAGCCGTAGTGCGGCCCGCCGTAGCTCATGTGGTTCCCGGCCGACTGGCCCTCGCCGATCGCGAGCGCGCAGCCGTAGTTCCCAGGTGCCTCGAGGACGCCGAGCGAGAGCAGGTCGACGTGGGCGACCGGGAGCGCACCGGCGGCGGTCGCCGCGGCGGCGATGTCGGGCGCCGGCTCGAGGCACCCGAAGAAGTTGGGCTGCTGGAAGATGACGCAGGCGGCGTCCTCCGCGGCCGCCCGGACCGCGTCCGGGTCGGTCGTCCCACCCGAGTGCGGCACCTCGACGACCTCCAGGCCGAACCCGGGCGCGAACGTGCGAACGACGCGGCGCACCTGCGGGTGAACCGTCTGGGCCACGACCACCTTCGCCCGCTTGGTGGCGGCGCGGGCCACGTAGCAGGCGTCGGCGGCGACGGTCGTCCCGTCGTACCCGGATGCGTTCGAGACGTCCATGCCGGTCAGCTCGCAGATCGCGGTCTGGTACTCGAAGATCGCCTGGAGCGTCCCCTGGCTCATCTCGGGCTGGTACGGCGTGTAGGCGGTCAGGAGCTCGCCGCGCTGCATCACCGCGTCGCAGACGGCCGGGACGTAGTGGTCGTAGATGCCGGCGCCGAGGAACAGGAGCTCGCGCCCGGCGTCGGCGTTCCGCCCCGCCAGCTCGGACAGGTGGGCCATGAGCTCGGCCTCGGTCAGCGCCGGCTCCAGGTCGAGCTCGCGGCCGAGCCGGACCGCGTCGGGGATGTCGTGGAAGAGCTCCTCCATCGACCCGACGCCGACGGCGGCGAGCATCGCATCGCGGTCGGCGTCGGTGAGCGCGGTGAACGTCACAGGGACTCGACGAGCTCGCGGTAGGCGACCGCGTCCATGAGCGCGTCGACCTCGGACGGGTCGGACATCCGCACCTTGACCAGCCAGCCCTCGCCGTAGGGGTCGTCGTTGATGGTGCTCTCGTTCCCGTCGAGCGATTCGTTCACTTCGACGACCTCGCCGGAGATCGGCGCCACGAGACCGGAGACGGCCTTCGTGGACTCGAGCTCGCCGTAATCGGCGTCCTTCGTCACGCTGTCGCCCACCTCCGGCGGGCTGTAGAAGACGACCTCGCCAAGCGTGTCCTGGGCGTACCACGTGATCCCGAACGTGGCCGTGTCGCCGTCGACCCGCACCCAGTCGTGCGCGTCGTGGTAGTGCAGCTCGTCGGGATAGCTCTCGTCGCTCATGTGACCTTCTCCTTCACGTACAGCGGCTTGGACGCGACCCGCGCGGCAACCGGCCGCCCGCGCGCGTCGATCTCGATCTCGGTGCCCTCGGCGGCCAGCTCGGCGGGCACGTACCCCATGCCGATGCCGACCTCGAGCGTGGGCGACATCGTCCCGCTCGTCACCTCGCCCGCCGGGCGGATGGCCATCCCCTGGCGCGGGATCCCCCGCCCGGAGACGCGGAACGCGACCAGGCGGTCGTGGCCGCCGGCCTCGCGCTGCCTGCGCAGCGCGTCCGCGCCCACGAACTTCTTGCGGTCGAGCGCGCACACCCAGCCCAGGCCGGCCTCGAGCGCGGTGCGGCTCCGCGACAGGTCGTTGCCGTAGAGCGGGTAGCACACCTCGAGCCGCAGGGTGTCGCGAGCGCCCAGCCCGGCGGGCGTGGCACCGGCGGCGAGCAGCTTGTCCCACAGCTGGCCGGCCTTGTCGGGGGCGACCATGATCTCGACGCCCGGCTCGCCGGTGTAGCCCGTGCGGGCGACGATCCCGACGACGCCGCACACCTCCGCGCGCGTGAACTCGAACGGGGCCAGCTGCGGCAGGTCGACAAGGTCGAGGGCGGCCGGGCCCTGGAGCGCGAGCATCGCCATGTCGGCGGAGCGATCGTCGAGAACTGTGCCGTCGCCCAGGTGCGCGAGCAGCCACTCGCGGTCGTCGTCGACCCGGGAGGCGTTCACGACGAGCAGCAGGTGGTCGTCGTCCAGCCGGTAGGCGATCAGGTCGTCGATGGGGCAGCCGTTGTCGTCCAGCAGGAGCGTGTACTGCGCCTGGCCCATGCCGATCCGGCTCAGGTCGTTCGAGAGCATCGACTGCAGGAAGTCGAGCGCGCCCGGGCCGCGCACCTCGAGCTGGCCCATGTGGCTCACGTCGAAGACGCCGGCGTGCTCGCGGACGGCGCGGTGCTCCGAGATGATGCCGGCGTACTGCACGGGCATCTGCCAGCCCGCGAACGGAACCATCCGGGCCCCGGCTGCCAGGTGCCGGTCGTGGAGCGGAGTGCGGCGGGGAGCCTCGGACGCGTGCATCCGGAGGCGCAGTCTATACACGCGTTCCCCGGAGGGAGCGCGTTCCGTCACAAAGGCCGCGTGAACCGAAGCGGCACCTCAGCGAAGCCCAGCGCCCGGTAGGCGGCATGCGCGTCGGCCCGGTGGCCGGCGCTCGTCACCTCCAGCAGGCTGCAGCCCCGGTCGCGTCCCCACCGCTCGAGCTCCTTGACCAGGCTCCGTGCGAGGCCGCGACGGCGGTGGGAGGGCGAGACCGCGATGGCGGTCAGCCGCAGCCGGCGGGTGCCATCGTGGAAGAACGTGACGACGGCGGCGCTCGCGAACCCGCGGACGGCGCCGTCGGCTTCGGCGACGATCACACGCTCGTCCGGGCCGAGCGCGGCGAGGGCTCGTGCGAGGCGGGACTCGTCCGTCGCGTAGCCCAGGTCGGCAACGAGCGCCACGAGGGCGGCACCGTCGCCGGGCCGGACGTCGCGGACGGCGGCTGTCGTCGCTACCCCGGGCGGAGCGCCCGGCGGCCCGCACGGAGCGCGGCGCCGGCGAGCAGCACGACGAGCACGATGCCGACGATGTACTCGAGCGGACCGACGCCGTCGTGCGTGACCAGCGCCCGGGCGAGCGAGAACTCCACCGCAACGAGGACGCCAGCCCAGATGAGCGGGCGGAGCTTCATGCGAGCGATCCTACTCCTCGCGCAGGAACGACGGGATCTCGAGCGGATCCGTCGGCGGCATGCTGAACTCGCCGGTGTCCTCCTGCTCGGCCGGCTTGGGCCGGCGGAGGAACCCGCCCTCGCGCTGCTTGCCGCCGGCGGCGAACGCGGCCACCGGCCGCTCGCTCGACCGCTTGTCGAAGCCGGTGGCGATGACCGTCACCCGCACCTGGTCGCCCAGGCCCTCGTCGATGACCGCACCGAAGATGATGTTGGCGTCGGCGTCGGAGGCTGAGCCGACGATCTCGGCCGCCTCATTCACCTCGAAGAGGCCGAGGTCGGGGCCGCCGGTGATGTTCAGCAGGATGCCCGTCGCGCCCTCGACCGATGCCTCGAGCAGCGGCGAGGAGATCGCCGCCTTCGCAGCCTCGGCCGCCCTGTTCTCGCCGCCGGCAACGCCGATCCCCATGAGGGCCGACCCGGCCTGGCGCATGATCGTGCGCACGTCGGCGAAGTCGAGGTTGATGAGGCCCGGGACCGTGATCAGGTCGGTGATGCCCTGCACGCCCTGGCGGAGCACGTCGTCGGCGATCCGGAACGCGTCGACGATCGAGGTGCGCTTCTCGACGACCTGGAGCAGACGGTCGTTCGGGATGATGATCAGCGTGTCGACCTTGTCGCGGAGCTGCTTGATCCCGCCCTCGGCCTGATCGGAGCGCTTGCGGCCCTCGAACCCGAACGGCCGGGTGACGACGCCGACGGTGAGCGCGCCGAGCTCGCGTGAGATCTCGGCGATGACGGGCGCAGCGCCCGTGCCCGTTCCGCCGCCCTTGCCCGCGGTGACGAACACCATGTCGGCGCCCTTCAGCGCCTCCTTCAGCTCGTCGCGGCTCTCGGTCGCGGCCTCCTGGCCGATCGACGGATCCGCGCCGGCGCCGAGGCCGCGCGTGATCTTCGAGCCGATGTGGATCTTGACATCGGCGTCGCACATGAGCAGCGCCTGCGCGTCGGTGTTGACGGCGATGAACTCGACGCCCTTGAGGCCCGCGTCGACCATGCGGTTCACCGCGTTCGTTCCCCCGCCGCCGACGCCGACGACCTTGATCACTGCCAGATAGTTCCCGCTCTGATCCCTCATATCGAGCTCGCTCCTCGGGCTAACCCTCTACTTGAGGGTTGGACATCACGTTCGAGCGCGCCGCCGAGTTCGGGCATGCTGCAGCCTGTTCCGGCGAAACTGCGCGGTCCGAGAGTACCGTCGCCCACCCTCTGTGTCAAGCGGAGCGTGAGAACGGTGATGTCTAAGCCTCATGTGGAGGATGAGTGTTTGTATCCGAGCGCCGGGCGGCCGGGCACGGAGATGTCGACGTACGCGAGGGCCGTCCGCGTGGCCGGCTGCATCGACCGCAGCACCCGCACCGCCACCTGAAGCTTCAGGTCGATCTGGTCGACTGACCCCAGCCGCAGCTGGAGTCCGCGGCCGATGACGGCCACGAGACCCGTGTCGTCGGTGGTGAGCTTGCGCAGGTGGCCGACCCGGTGGACGAAGCTGCTCGGAGTCGAGCGAAGGACGTCGAGCGCGGCCGCGATGGCACCCGCGTGCACCCGCGTGCCGGGGGCGAGCGTCAGGCCGTCCGAAACCCTGATCACCGGCAGGCGGCTCTTGTCGGGCACGCCCTCCGACAGCACGCGCCCGTCGCTCGAGACGAGGTAGGCGGTCTTCCCGGACTTGATCGTCGCGGCCGGGTGGTAGGTCGTGATCCGAACCGAGAGCGTGTGCGGGAACGCGCGGTCGACCGTGGCGGTGCGCACATACGGCAGCCGTTCGACCGCGCGCGCGACGTCGCCGGCATCGATCTGGAGCAGGCTGCGGCCTTTGACGGCATTCGCGGCGGCCTGGCGCGCCTCGGCGCTCACGATCCCGCCGCCGCCTGACACGTCGATGCCCGACACGGCGAACGCGCTCGAGTTGGCGAGGATCCAGTAGCCGGCCGGTGCGAGCACGACCGTCACGGCCAGGCAGAGCAGCGCGAGCCTCCGTCTCCCCTCCGCCTTCTTGAGCGCCTGCCGGCGCAGGAGCAGCGCCCGGTCGACATTGGCAGCAAATGCCATGCGGGGGACTTCGGCGGCGGCGGTGGCGATCCTGCCGCGAACCGCGCTACCGGGCCGGGACGCCCGGCACCGCGAACGGGGTCGCCGTGCCGCAGTACGCGTTGTGCGACGCCACGGTGATCTGGTGCTCGAGGAATCGAACGACGTCGGCGTGCTCGGGCCGGTCGCGCAGGGCGTCGGCGGCGGCCCGAAGCTCGGCCTCCCAGGCCAGCCATGTCGTCCGCTGGGCGTCGTCGCTCATGGCGGCAATGTAGATCAGATGTCGAGCCCGATCGGCCCGAGCATCTGCACCTCGTGCTCGAGCTGGACCCCGTGCTCGCCCGCCCGACGGCGGGCCTCGCGCATGAGCGCGATCACGTCGGCCGACCTGGCGCCGTCGTGGTTCTCGATGAAGTTGGCGTGGACGGGCGAGATCCGTGCGCCGCCGACGGCGTAGCCCTTGAGGCCGCACTCCTCGAGCAACCGCCCGGCCGTGCGCTCGGGATCGGGGTTCTTCCACACCGACCCGAACGTGCGCACCTTGGCGGGCTGGGCCTCGCGCCGGCGCCGCTGCATGTCGGACACCGTCCGCCGGATCCGGTCCGGGTCGTCGGCGCGCAGTTCGAGCACGGCCTCGGCGACAACCTCGCCCGGGGCGACGTCCGAGCGCCGGTAGCGCATGCCGAGCTCGTCCGGACCGCCGCGGCGGCTCCCATCCGGGCCGATCACGAGGGCGTCGGCGAGGACGTCGCGCATCTCG
>Ga0075424_100000553_pt1 | contig 29573 bp, 28 predicted proteins | sample SoiMethybrSBSTD3_FD_75301 | JGI IMG/M metagenome (GOLD analysis project Ga0075424, IMG submission 75301) | Bulk soil microbial communities from a Populus tree surrounding site in Tennessee, USA - Soil MetaG P. TD hybrid SBSTD3 | ecosystem: Environmental > Terrestrial > Soil > Tree plantation... | reverse complement strand
TATCGCGGGAGGCGATCAAGAGCGGCCCGCCCTTTGACCCGGATAAGCTCGACCGCGCCTACGAAGCGGAGCTCTACGCCCATTACGGACAAAGAAACTGGTGGAGTTAAGGCGATTGCAGTTTAGAAACCGGCCACCTTGAACTGGAACATTCCCGTGATGTTTGCTTGGGGAGATTGCACTGATAGATGAGATTTTATGTCGTTTTTATACTCGAGCTGAAAAGACACCGACTGATCGCCTAGGAACGATTGGCCCAGTTTCCAATTAACCAGGGCAGCGGTATTCACGGTCGAAGAGTTTTTTAAAGGATCGTCACTAAGCCCGTTCGTGTAGGATGCCCGTCCGACCAACTGAATGTTTGGATGCAGAGTGCCGATGAGTGCAAGGCCCGCCGTAGGAGTATCGGTTCTGACGCCGGACATTCCGTCCCAATCTTCTCTGAAGCTGAAGGTTGGTTGGACGGTTAGAAACCCTGCCGGCCGATAGGACAAAAGGATTCCGTTCGTGAACGCTAGGGATTGAGAATCCTCGCGGTTACCGATGAGCGAATAGCTCGACAAAAGCGATGCGCTCCACATTGCTTTGCTCCAGTTAAACGCAGTTGCGGCGGTGCGTGTTCGTAAGATCTGATTGTCGCTTTTTTCGCGCCAGTCACTAAGAGTCGTCCTTAACCGAAACAGCTGAAAATCGTATTCACTCCAGATTTCATTTTCCTCGCGCGGTCGATCGACTTTGACGCCGGCAGTGGAGATAAATCCGCTGCCGAAGGCTCGATACGCGAAGCCATAGCTCAATCTGGCCCAGCTCCCGCGCACGCCGAGGCGGGAAAGGGTGGGACGGTCGTCGGGCCCCGCGGAGAAACCTAACGTGCTGTAGGCAAGCTCGCCTTCGCCGACTAGTTTACCGTCGAAATGCGAACTGGTGGCAAGGACATCGAAATATCTCAAGCTGGGTTGAGTCGAATTCGCCCCAAAGATCGAATCTGTGGGGGTTGTGGCAATCTGTCGCTTTTCTATGTAAGAACCTTTTATATCCAGCCATTTGGGTATCAAACTTAATGAAATGCTTTGCCCGGTCGGCTGAGTCACGTCCTGGCGAATCGCTTCGAACTCCCAATACGAGGACGACGGACTCGCATAAAGTGGCAGTTCGAATGCCGGTGCAATTTCCGTTGGCTCCGACTGCGCCAGCGCCCCATGGAAAAGAACCAAAACAAAAACCAGTGCTGCAGCGATCCTCATCAAATGTCCGTTTGCACCCCGCCGCTCTCTGAGGTGCTTTATGCGAATCGAAGTTAAATGTCGTACGAGGAGTCGAAGTGAAGTGAATAAAAAATTCGCAGATCGATGGTACAGCGGTTGTTTTTCGGCGTCCAGTTTTTTCTAATCCAGGTGTTTCTGACGTGATCATTAGGTGTGGGTTGTCGCGATCCGTCCATGATTCGGCATGATTTGCTTGTGAAAAATTTCTGCTTTGAAGAGAGTTTCCCGTTATCATCGCAGCGCCTTAAGGAACCATCGGTAAATTGTTCGCGCTGCTGATCGAAATTTGGCAGATTTGCGCCGGCTGAATCAGTGGAGGGCTTATGGTTGGTGCAAGAGAGCGGCATATTTTATGGAGAGCGGAATGGGCTGCGGCACGGGGAACAGACGTTCTGATCTGACGAACTCACGAAAATTTCGCCGGGCACTCGCGACAAGCATTGGAAAGGACCCCGGAGAAATCGAGGCTGGAAACGTCGGCGTCAGGCTTTTCACTTCAAGATGAGAGACCAACCTGCCGAGACGCCAGGGTGTTCCGCGATGAGAGGAAATCCGAATGGAAACCGTCCGAAGACCTCGACACTCTTGTCTTAAAAATGGCACAGTTCCCGGACGCGCGGCTCCGATAATGCAATGTTTCCGGCGGTCTCGAGTGTTCCCTTTTTGGCACCCCAATTGCCTTTCGTGCTCCCCAGACTTACACCGGTACGCCATTTCATCATGAAGATCACACCGCGGGAGGGGCGAATGGCAGTCTGTAAATTCCGAGATTTGGCCACATTTGCAATAGCGATTTTGTTGTTGGGCCTTCTGCTCGTGCCATTCGGGATAGTTAGAATTCAAAGCGCGGAGACCCAGCCCACACGCAAAAATGTTTTCGCCAGGATGGATCTGCCACAACGCCCGGTGACTGTGGGAAAGTCGATTCCACTGATCGTGCATGGTGTCGCCCTCGGGACTGCAGTTGTTTACGACAGCCCGGACAGAGCAAAGCCAGGCGATTATCTCGAATTTTACAATCCTACGGGAAGTTTAGTTGCGGTCGTCTGGTTTGATCGCTTCGGCATACGCCGGACGGCAGTGGATCGATCCTTTTTGCGCGGGAAAAATCAGTTGGAGGGTGTTTTCGTGCCAATTGATGATGGCGAACTGATCTGATGAACGGCGCCATTATTTCTAGCAATCCTTCGCCGCACTAGCACTCGCTCGCTTGCACCCGGACCCGAGAATCTTCTGGGCGAACCAACCCCACTCTGCACTGGTTACTTCTTTAGCCCCCGATAGGCAGCTTCGATGTTCGTATCAAGGCGCGTTTTTCCGCCCGTCCAGTTTTTGAACTCCGATAAGCCGGGATTGTTTTTGATTTCCTCCACCGACTTTCCTTCCGCGATTTGCTTCCCCACCCGCTCCAAAAGCACGTCGTAAAACTTATCGGTTTCGTCGAGGAGCTGGACCGTGGTCGGGCGGCCGTGCGCGGGCACGACGATCTCCGGCTTGAGCGCTTTGAGCTTCTGTAGATCGGACTTTATGTTGTCGATGGTTACGAACGGCCGCAGAAAACCGAAACGCTTGACTGCGGCAACCGCGGCCGACAACAGCACCCGTTCTTTCGGCAACCAGATCGCCGTGTCAGCGTCACTGTGAATATTTTTGAGCTGGATCAACTCCTGAGTTCGATCCCATAGCCGTCGGGTTCGCTTGGTTGATTTCGCCATGAATCTACCATGCCGGTTCTCTGAAGATTCTCAAACGATTCGTAGCTGTTCTTATGGGAAATCGGAGCCCTTTTGTCACTAAAATCGCCCACTACGCGATGAGCCAAAATATTGTTTGTTCTAATTACTCACTCTGCCAAACGAGTTCGGGTCTTGGTGCGGCGGTGGAAGAGCGATTGGAACAGATCAATCGAATGCCGGAAAAAAACCGCGCGGAGGTGCTGGAGAGAGAAGCGCGCAAGGAAGGTGAACTGGTCTGGTACGCGGCGATGGCGAGCGATCGCGCGGGCGAGCTGATCAAAGCCTTCGAAGGCAAATATCCGTTTTTAAAAATCCGCTTCCAGCCCGGTGGCGCCGGCCGGCAGCTGAACAATTATTGGTCGAGCATCGCACCAAGAAGCAACGCGCGGATATCATCAACACGCGCCGCTCTTACGTCGGCGTCATGGCCAAAGCCGGCGCGGTGACGCGCTACCGGACGCCGTTGCGTTCCGCGCTGCGCGACGGCTTCACCGACAAGGAAGGGTTCATCAACGGCATCTACGCCCAGCCGCGGGTGTTTCTTTACAACACGCGCATGATCGCGCGCGACAAAGCGCCGCAGTCCTTCGAAGATCTGCTCGATCCGCGCTGGAAAGATAAATTGGGCATGGACACGACGGATTACGACTGGCTGGCGTCGCTCATCGACTACTACGGCCGCGGCAAAGCGCTGGAGTTTGCCGAAAAATTGTCCAAGCAGCAGCTCAATCTACGGCGCGGGCCGACGCTACTGGCGCAGCTCGGTTGCGGGCGAGTTTCCGGTGGTCGTGGACGCTTTTCCAGAAGAGATCATGCAGATGAAGAATGCCAAGGCGCCGGCGGATTTCATTTTCACCGAGCCCTTCGTGGCGGTGAAAACGCCGACCACGGTGTCAGTCGCTTCCGGCGCGCCGCATCCGCACGCGGCGGCGCTGTTCGTGGATTTTCTCCTTTCCAAAGCTGGGCAGGATCTGATGGCGAACCAGGGACGCTGGGTGATCCGAAAGGATGGCAGCTACTTCACCGATCTCAAGGGCAAGAAGATGCAGATTCCCTTGCTCGACTGGGACGAGAAACAGGTCGAGTTGATCAAGCTTTATAATTCGATTTTCTCGCTCAGTTGAATTAACCGCCTAGATTCCAAACGACCTCGCCGTATGGAGCTTCGCAGCGCAAATGACAGCGGGGCAATTGGGTCAGAGTGTTGGGTTACGCTGTGCTAACCCAACCTACGAATCTACGCGAAAGCGGCGCCGACCACCACCGAAAGATCTCCTACCAAGCCGTGCCCGAGCCGTGCGCTTCGTGCGACACCGGCGCGAGAACCTGATAGGGATCGCCGAACGCTGATGCGGCTTCGAGGACTTCGGGATGATGCAGCAGCGCGCGATCAAGCATGCCGTGCTTGTCGACGACCAGACGATCGTCGATGTAAAGCCGCGCGTTGAAGACCGAGCCGTCCATGTGGCGGAATTTGGGATGTTTGCGCGGCGTTCCCAGGCCGGCCCACGGCATCTTGCTGATTAATTCCCAGTGCATCGGATCGGCGATGCCATGCTGCGCTGACGCCTTCGGGTGATAGCCGAACATGATTTCGATCAGCCGGTTCGATTCGGGAACTTCCTTAAACAAGCGCTTGCATTCCTCGCCGACTTCGCCGCCACCGTCCACTTCGGTGATGATGTTTTCTTTGACCTTCCAGCGCATCGGTTCGCCGAGCATGCCAGCGACGCCCTGAACGCAGCTTAAATGGACTTCGCCGTTAGCCACGCCATCGCCGTTGAACACGCCGCAGCGGCCCCAAGGAAAATGACAGCGGCCGGGCGGATCGCCGGCGCGAAACTGCATGCCGTAGAGCTTCTTGCCATCATAGTTTGCGGTCAAGTTCGTTCCCAACGAATCTTCGATGCGGACGACTTTGCCGGCGCCGACAACTTCGCGAACCTTTTCGGCCAGCTTCCACAGCACCTTGTTCGGAAATTTCGCGTAGTCGCGAGCCAGCAATCCGGCGTTGCCTTCGAAGTAAATATGGTAGGGCTTCATGCGCTGTTCGTGCAGTTGGCTGCCGCTTTCTTCACGCTTCCGACCCATGGCACGATGCGCCGGAGTGAAAGTGATGAATACCGGCCAAACCCAGACGACCACGTCCGAAACATGCATGGCGTCCAGCACTGCTTGCGGCACGTCGCCGTAGCGCGAAATAGGTTCGGTGACGAGCGTCATTGGATTGGCGCCGAAAAAGCGCAACCCGGCAGTAAGCGCTTCAATGGTTGTTTTGTCGCTCCGCGTGTCGGCGAGCAGCAGCACTTGATCGCCTTGCCGCAAATCGGCCGCCTCGATCATGTTGCGTACGCCGATCATCATGTCGGCGACAGCATAAGATGTAGTCATCGGTAACTCCTTCGGCTTTCTGGTCAAAGAGTTTCAATAATTTTGTTGCTTCGAGCGCATGCAAGCAGATTTTTCCCTACATTCTACAAAGAAAGATTTCTCACTTCGTTCGAAATGACAAATCACACATTTGGCACTACGAGACCGAGTCATGCTTTTGTTGTTGAAAATTGCTAAGGCGCCGGTTTCCAGCCGGAGCTCTTCAGGTCTCGGTAGACTTTTTTCATGATGCCATAATCAAAAAATTTCATGTAGTCGCTCGGCGGCGAGACGCCGACCAATTCAGCGCGCATGGCAACATCTTCCTTCAGAATTTCATCTCCGACCCATCCTTCGGCCGTTAATACCGGCAGAGTCGAGTCGTAATCGAACTCATTGAACTCGCGTTTGCGTTGGGTGTACTTGCCTAAAATAGAAATGGTTTGCTCGCGATAACGGCGGGCGTATTCTCTACCTTTGACAACGCTTCTCAGGTAGCGCTCTACAAGATTCGGCTGGCGCGCCAGTAATCGGTTGGATACCGCCAGACCGACATAAGCAAAACGGATTTCTTTTTCTGTATCGCCAAGCATGTTTCCTTTAGATTGCTTGAGTTGCGCGAAGTCGCCCGCCCCCAGTGGAACGGCATCGACAGTGCCGGTCTGGAGTGCTACCAGACGCGTTGCCCCAAAACCAACCGGAATGTAAACGACCGAATTTGCATCGATGCCGTGCTTGCGGAGCAACAGGCGAACCGCAAGCTCTTGAGTATCGCCGCGGCTTGTAACGCCGACTTTTTTGCCGACCAGATCCTTTAGATTTCTGATCTCGGCCTGACCCGACCACAATTGATAGCCGGGCCGATCGATATTGGTGTAGACCACCTTGATTTCGGCGCCACGCAGCATCGCACTCAGTGCGGAGCCTGCCGAGGTGCTGAAATGGAGATCGCCGGCGATCAGCGCCTGTGTCGCAATGCCGCCGCCGGCGCGGATCATTTCAACCGCGAGACCCTCTTCACGATGATAGCCTTTTTCGATCGCGACGAACTCATCCATGTAACTGCCGGTTACGGCCGCGACAGAGAAACGGACCTTCTCTTCGGCGCAAGCGAAGTTTAATGCCGTCGCGGCAAGATGAACGCAAAGCAGCACGCACGCTACAGTGAGGGATTTAGCTGATAGCATGATGCGGTACTGATTATCTAGGAATCCGCGCGAGCCGCGAAACGAGATACCTCGCCGAAATGCATCGGACGTTTGGCGATGACGCCGATCTGGATGCGATTACCAAAAGGATCATAGCCGTATGCGGTATTGGCGTCCGGCTCATGCCAAGGAATGAGCTGTGGATAGGGACCCCAATAGGTTTCTTTTCGATCGAAGCGTTTTAATATTTCTGGATACGATTCTTCGCTGGAGCGGAGGTCGATGTGCGGGCCTTTGAAGCAGTGTGTGCTCCGCTCGGAGACACGATGGACTTTGCGCAAAATTAATAGTTGACCGGATTGAGGCACGGCGAGCGTCAACTGCGCTTCGCCCGGCACTTGTTCGGCTTCCACCATACCAAAGGTATCTTTGTACCACGAACGGGCGAGATTCAGATCAGTTACTTCAATGCGAACATGACTGATTCTTCTGAGCGGGATTGGCCCCGGTTGTGGTGCGGCGTCCGACGGTTTTTTGCGATGACAAAGTTCGATGGTGTTGCCGTCGGGATCGACAACGAACAGAGATTCGTCGATCGGGCTCGAATCAGAATAGTCGACGACCCGCTCCCAGCGAACCTTCTGTTTCTCCGCCTCGCGGATCGCCACCAAGAGATCATCCGCGGCGATCTCAAAACCCCAAACAACTCCTTCCATGCGTCGAGCGGGTGTCGGCGCCAGGCGATAATCCTGAAGAGCGAGACCGAAGCCCGGATGATTGGCTACGGTGAAGAAGACTATCATTGGCACTTCTCGATTGAGCCCACGGACATTCAGGTTGGCGTGAAAGCCAAGGCGCGCGCCCATGAAAGAGGACCAGAAGCGAAATGCCCGGCCGAGGTCGTTGGAGGGAAGCACTCCGTGATCGATGCGTTCTAAAGTCACCGCTGGATTTGTGCTCGACATGTTCGAACTCCTCACGGCGTGTATATATGAGGCACGGGAGACAGACAAGTTGAAAAGGCACGAGGCCAGAAGTTTGAAACAAAAGTAAGTTACTAGAGTTCTCTCGGTAAGTGTTATGTCGAGCGAAGCGAGAAATCTTTCTTGGGTCCGTCAGGGGGCTGTGAATGCTCGGTTTAAGGATGCACTTTGCTTGACAGTGGGTCAGCCCGTAGCCTAACGTCAGTTATCCGCGAAGGTCACTAATTTTTTGGAGGCGCACTGTTATGGGTAAAAAGATTCGCGAGTTCATGACGCATCGGGAACCACCGGAGCACATTTGGATGGAACGGGAAGAAAGCGCGGTGATCGGGACCGCGCGCATGGGACAACGTATGGTGCCGAAGATCCGGCCATTCGACCTCTTGCGGAGCACGCCGCTCACCGGCAACCGAGCGCGCGCGATGATTTTCGAGGGCGATAGCTTGCGGGTCGCGACGGAATACCTCGCCGGTCGCGAAGTACAGCTCACCCGGGCGGCGGACCACGATATTATTTATTTACAGTTTTCGGGTCGCTCGACGATCGAAAGCGAATCGGGTGTTGTCGAAGTCGCGCCCGGCGAGATCGTGCTGGTTCCGGCAGCGATTTCTCATCGTTCCACAGGCTCGGACGAATGCCTGCGCGTGCGAGTAGCGACGCAGGAGTATGTCACGGAGGGCGTCGATCCGGAGAAACCGACGATACAGAGAAGTTTTACCGTGCGCAGCTCGGAGCCGATATCTGCTTCCAACGGACACAAAGGCAACGGCGCCGAAAGCGCTCCGGTGTTGGAACACATCAGCTTTTGGGATCCGCAATCCGATCTCTGGGTCGAACGCGACGTCGCGGCGCTCATTGGCTGCAAGCGTGAAGGCGGCAGGATCGTCAGGAAACTAAGCGCGTTCAATTATTTCACCGGGATGACCGGAAAAGGCGGGGCGCGCGCGCCGGTGCTGTACAATGGTAAGGAGTTCCGGGTCGACGTCTATAATCTCGAGGAAGAGCAAAATGGTTTTCATCGCGGCTGCGACGAGGACGAGATCTGGTTCCAGTTCCGCGGACACTCGCTGAACCATACCGAATGGGGCGCGCTCGATCTCGATCCCGGCCAGATGTCTTACATCCCGCGCGGCGTGGCCCACCGAATCACCGGCAGCCCGGGATTTCTGCGGATGGTGCTCTATAGCCGTAAGCTCGTTCATCCCAAAGCATTCAACAACGTTTCCGAGCGCGAGACGCGCTACGACGTGCAATAAGCCGTTTCTGAGATGCTGCAGATTGTCTTGCTCGCGCTTCTTGTGTTGCGGTCGGTTCCGTGCCATGCCCAGGCGCAAAAACTTGAAGATCTGCGCGTCTCGTTCGCGAGCTTCGGCGTCATTTACTATCCGCATTTCATTGCCAGGGAGCTCGGGTTCTACCGCGACGAAGGGTTCAATGTGGATTGGATCGCCATGCCGGGTGGTCTCGCCACCCAGGCGTTGGTGGCGGGTGATCTTCATTTCAGCACTTCGTCCGGAGCGTCTCTCACCGCGAGTTTGCACGGCATCAAGCTGAAAGTAGTCTATGTCAACCTCGACCGGCCGCTCTATCGTCTGCTCACCTGGCGTGATGATATTCGCCAAGTCACGGATCTTCGCGGCAAGGGGATCGGTGTTGCCTCGCGCGGCGACACCATGGAAGGTTCGGCCAATTTGCTGCTGCGAAAATACGGCATGGATCCGGTTCGCGACGTCATTTGGGTCGCGCTAGGCACCAACGGCCGGGTGACTTCACTCATCGCCAAGACCGTGGACTCCGCGGTGTTGGGTTTCGCTGACTCGCGCACCCTACAAACGCGTGGCTATCCGGTTCACGAAGTGGCCAACATCGGTAAAGAGATCAAAATGCTCTACACCGGTCTCGCGACTTCGGAAGAAATGCTGATCAAACGGCCCGACGTGGTGCGCCGGTTCATACGCGCTACGGTCAAGGGCCGCGAATTTCTCAAGCGTTATAAGACGCAGTCGCTCGCGCTCGGCAAGAAGTACGACCGCGCGCCGGATGACGTGCGTAATGCCGACTACGATGCCACGATGGAAATGATGACCGCCGATGGGACCGAAGATCTGGAAACACAGAAATCCGACATCGACATCAGCCGCCGCGCACTCGCGGTGCAAAAGGAAATTCCCACCGAACAGGTGTTCGACTTTCGCCTGACCCGGGAAGTTTACAAGGAGTTGCGGGAAGCGGGTTGGGACCGCGTGCTGAAGCCGGGAAAGTAAGGTTGTTGTCGCTTAATCACGAGATGGAATAGACCACCAGGTTCAGTGTGTCATGCTGAGCGTAAGCGAAGCATCTCAGTCTTTTGCTGATGCCGCGAGAAGATTCTTCGGCTTCGCCTCACAATGACACAATTAACATGGCGACGTATGAAATGGACGATGGAATTTCTCGGAACAACAGAGACTAGACTGAAGCAAACAGAAGAATGGAATTAGGTTTACTGTTGCACACGCGCCAGCTGATTCGTCACGATGATGCAGCGAAGAGCTTCGAGCGATTGTGGGCGGATGCGGCGCAAGCGGAGGAGCTTGGTTTCGACCACATCTGGCTCGGCGACAGTGTGACCGTGTTGGATAAAGCACGCGGCGATTGTCTTACCACGATGGCAGCGCTCGCCGCGCATACGAGACGAGTTCGCATCGGGGCGGTGCCGGTGCTCGCCGCGCTGAGAAATCCTGTTCTGCTGGCGCATGCGCTTGCGACGCTCGACGTGATTTCTAATGGCAGGATTATTCTCGGTGTGAGCGTCGGACCAGTGCGCGACTACATTCAGCGGCAATTCGCGGCGTGCGGCGTGCCGCCGCAAGAGAAGGCCGGACGTCTGGGCGAATGTATCGAGATCATGCGCCGGCTCTGGACCGAACAGACGATGAGTTACGACGGCCAATACTACAAATTAGTTGACGTAGGAATACTGCCGCACCCAACGCAAACTGCGGGTATACCAATCTGGATCGTCGCGGATCGAAATGAAAACGGTTTCAAAAGGGTTGCGCGTCTGGGCGATGGTTGGGTGACGCTCGCGCCGACGTTGGAACGCTTCGCTGCGGCACGGCGCACGATCGATCGATATGCCGCGGAGTTCGGGCGCGCCGATCGCTGCCGCACAAGCGCGCTCTACGTTTCTGTCAATTTACATTCCGACGCCGAGCGCGCGCGGGCGGAAGGATGGCACTGGATGGAGCGGTTCTTTGGACAGCCGAAGGAAAAGCTCGCGCACTTTTTCACCATCTTCGGAACTCCGGGCGAGTGCGTACGCGTGCTGAACGATTACGCGGCGGCGGGCCTCACGACGATCATCGCGCGCATTGCCTCGGATGATGTACGCGAGCAATCGCGCATTCTCCTGAATGAAGTCAAACCGAAATTGTTTTAGGAGAAAATCTACTACAGAGACGCGAAGCACACGGAATATTGACGGAAGACGGGAAAGACTTCAATTTCGCTGTCCTCTGTCATTTCGACCGAAGCGAGAGATCTTTCCGGAATCATGAGTAACGCTAAACAAAAGAAAGATTTCTCGCATTGCTTGAAATGACAAAAACAACGCCTTCGGCTAGAGAAAGTGCGACTTAGGTTTTGAGCGGAATGTAATTTACATGGCAAATATTCGTTTGACATTGTCCTGCAACGAGTATGACCGCACTCGGTTTCTCGTCGATGGCACTGTAAAAGCAGAGGGCATCGATTTGACTGTCGTCTCGCTGCCTTCGGAAGAACGCCATCGTCGATTCTCGCGCGAACTGGAGTTCGACGTCTGCGAACTGCAGATGGGTGTGTTCCTTGGCTGGATGGGGCGGCGCGCGCCGTTTACGGCCATTCCGGTCTTTCCGCACCGAAAATTTTGCCACGGCAACGTTCTCGTGCACGACTCGAGCGGCATTCGGAAGCCGGAAGACTTTGCTGGAAAAACTATCGGCATGCGCGCACATTTCAATCCGGTGTCCCTGTGGATGCGCGGCATCCTTCAGGATGAATTCGGTGTGCCGGTTCGGTCGCTCAAACTCCGAACCAATCAGCAGGAACAAGTCCCAGGCTGGCAGCCGCCGGACTGGATGCAAATCGAACGTTTGCCGAAGGGCCAGAAGATCGAAGACGTTTTACCGCGCGGCGAACTTGACGCCTGCATGCTCCCCGAGATCGCGCCCAAACACTTGCATATGACCGGTGTGCGGCGCCTGTGGCCGAATTTTCGCGAGGTGGAGAAGCAATACTACTTGCGGACGAAAATCTTTCCGATTCGCCATATCGTGGTGGTGAAGAATGCGGTTTTGGAAAAACATCCCTGGGTAGCGGAGAGTCTGGTCAAGGCATTCACCGCAGCAAAGGAGATGGGTATTAAACACGTGAGCGATACCCGACGATCGTTTCTTGCCTGGTACGGGGCCGAGCTGGAAGAAGAGCGCGAGCTGTTCGGTGGCGATGCTTGGCCCTACAACATCAAAGATAATCGCGCCGTGCTTGAGACCATGACGCGCTACGCGGAGATGGTTGGCGTGACGAAACTAAAACTTGAGATTAACGAGCTGTTTTTTCAGAGCGCGGTGGAACGGGAAACCGGGATAATAGCAAACGTTTAATGGTCATCCTGAGCGAAGCCGAACGATCTCGCATTCATGCCCGCTCGGAAAGCGAGATGTTTCGCTTCGCTCAACATGACACCTCTTCCGAAATCAAATTCCAGTAGATACGTGCCCCAGGCAAGAAAACCTACTTGTTGTCTTCCGCGCCCTTACGTGCCCACTCCGGACGATATCTGTCGTCGGTGACACCGGCGACGGTGTAGCCGCCGTCCACATAGAGGATGGTGCCGGTGATGTAACTCGCCCCTTCGGAGGCGAGAAAAACGCAGGGCTCGACCATGTCCTCGGGAGTTTCGGTCCTACCCAATGGCAGCCGGCGGACTCGCTCGAGGACGCCGGCGCTCCAGGGTTTTCTCGCGGTGTTGCCGCGCGCCACAGCATTGACGTTGATGCCATAGAAGCCGAGCGAGTGGGCGGCGGCTCGTGTGAGACCGTTCACGCCGCCACGGTCGGCCGTCCAGGACGCCGCCTGACCCGGGCCGAGCACGCCGACGATGGAGCTCAAATTTATGATTTTCCCGGAGCGCTGCTTCACCATCTCGCGCGCCACCGCCTGGCAGGTAAGAAAATAGCTTTTCACGCCGCGGTTGAGCGAGTCGTCAAAATCTTCTTCCTTGAAATTCAGAAATTCCTGGTTGTGCGACGCCATGGTGCAGTTGACAAGAATATCGATACCCCCGAAGGCATCAACGACCTGGTTGACCATCGCGTCGACTTCGTTGCGCTTGCGCAGGTCGATGGCGATGGCAAGAGCGCGACGGCCCTTCTGCCGCACTTTTTCCGCCGCTGCTTCAGCGTCCGCTTCTTTGAAATCGACGCAGGCGACGTCGCAGCCTTCAGCGGCGAAACCGGGCACGATGGCCGCGCCGAATTCCCCGTTGCAGCCCGTAACAATTGCGATTTTTCCCTCGAGTTTCATGTTATCACCGCGCCGGCTGCCAGCCGGCGGCTTTCACCTGAGCGTAATTTTTTCGCGTGATCGCGTAATCAAACACCGAACCGATGCTCGGCGGCTTGGCGACTTTGGTGATCTCGGCGCGGCTCACGACTTCGTCGCGCAATACATCGTCGGGAAGCGAGCCGTCGTCAGTCATGGCCGCTTTGGTCACGTCGTAATCGACTTTGATCGCGTCCAGAGATGACGGATCGCGCTTGCTTATCAGCGCGACCGTGTCGTCTTTGTACCGGCGAGCAAACTCCCGGCCTTTAGCCAGGCCGCGCAGAAAACGCTCCACCAATTGCGGGTTTTCTGTAAGGAGCTTGTTCGAGACCGCGACACCGTTCCACACGAGCTGGATCTCTTTGCCGAGATCGGCAAGGACGACGTGTTTTTGGTCTTTAATGACGACCATGTCACGCGGGACCAGCGGCGCGGCGTCGATGGCGCCGGTCTTAAGCGCGGGAAAGCGGACTTCGTTTCTTCCCACGGCGATAAACAACACCGAGGTGGGATTCACGCCCATTTTTTTAAGATAGAGAATCGTCGCGAGATGGCCGGTGTCGCCGAAGCTGTTGATCGCAATTTTCTTTCCGACCAGCTCTTTGGCCGAAGTGATATCCGGCTTGATCGATACCAAGGTGTAACTCGGCCGCGACAGATTGGTGTAGACGATTTTCACCGGCCCGCCGCGTACCGCCGCGCTCACCGCCGAACTGGCCGAACTGCTGAACTGAAACTGTCCTGACAACAAGCCGGGAGTCGCGACGCCGCCGGGAGCACGGATCACTTCTATGTTAAGTCCTTCTTCGCGAAAGTAGCCCTTATCCATGGCACAGATATGATCCATGTACGCGGCGCTGAGGGTGGCATAAGAGACTCGGATATTGTCTATAGCTAATACAGGCGAGCCGGTTGTCAGAACGATCACAAGGCAAAGCCATGCGATCGGGGATGATTTAGCGCCTGGCGAAAATAGGCTCATTTATGCGAGCGGCTGTCCTGCGCGTTTAGCGCGGTCGATGAATTCGTCCGCCAGTCGCACCGGCTTTCGCGTATACAGAATGATCCGGATCGTCGCCATATCGCCGATGTTGCGGTGCGACGTGCCGGGCGGGATCAACAGGAAGTCGCCGGTCTCAAGCATGTATTCGCCCTGATTGGTGCGGGTGGCGCGCCGGCCTGAGAGCTGAAATGCAATTTCGTCCTGGGCAAAGCCGCGGTGATAGATTCTTTGCGCATCGGAGCGATGCGTGGTCTCGATCATCACGTCAGCGTTTTCCACGAGCTCGAAGTGTTTGCCTCCCGAGCCGCCTTCTTCGACCCTGTCGAGCACCGTGCTCGGCTTGAGCAAGATACATTGCCTGTTCGGCACGACGCTTTCCCCGACGGGATAACTCTGAGCGATTTGCACCGGATTCCTCGTATAAACGATCAGCCGCGTCGTCGGCCCATCGCCGCTGTTCTCATCCGTGATATCCGGCGGCACGACCAGCACATCGCCTTCGACCAGTTCGAAATCGCCTTCGGAGGTTTTGGTGATGCGTTTGTTCTGCACCTGAATCTGGGTTTCGCAAAATCCCGCCGGCCTGCGGCCGTCCGCTCCCTTCGCTGAACGGCAGTGCATCATCTCTATGCGCACGTCGTCGTTAACAAAGATCGGAATTTGTCTCGTATCGCCGTCGCCGGGCAGATCCCGCTCGAGCAATTTTAGCGGCGCGATCAGTTGGCAGGCACGATCAAACCTGTCTTTGCAGCCGATAATGTCGATTTCCTCGTCGACTTCCTTCCACACTCGTTCGGTCTTCGGGCCGATGTTGCCGATGAACGACAGCGTATTGATTTCTTTGAACTTGGCTCCCATACGAGCGTTCTCCTCGCGGAGTTGAACTATTTGTTTGCCGGAGGAATTTCGAACGGCGCCGAGACCTTGCCCCATGGCGGGCGAAAGCCGTCTTCGGTGACTGCAGCGTTGGCGTAGCCGGCATCCACCGAGAGACTCGCGCCGGAAACGAAATTGGACTCGCCGCTCGCGAGAAAAATCGCCGCGCCAACGAGATCGTCTGGTGTGCCGAGCCGCCCCAGAGGAATGCGCCGCATGCGTTCGCCGACTTCTTCCGCGGACCCGGAAAAATAATTCATCGGCCCGGCTAGGAGCGCGTTGGCATTGATGCCGTAAAATCCCAAAGCCTGAGCGATCGCCCGCGTCATGGAATCGATGCTCGAAAATGCCGCGCTGTTAACGGCGGATTCGCCTGACGCGATATGCGCGTCGGTTGTAGAGAGATTGATGATTTTGCCGGAACGCTGTTCAGCCATCTGCCGGCCGACGGCCTGTGCGAACAAAAAGTAAGCCTTGGGTCCGCGCTCAATGCATTCGTTGAATGCTTCTTCGGAGAACGTCAGGAATTCGCTTTCGCGCGCGGCCGCCGAGCAGTTGAGCAGAATGTCGATACGCCCGAACTCGGCAACCGTCCGCCGCACGCCGGCCTCAACTTGAGCCTTCTGGGTGACGTCGAGATCGAGCGCGAGCGCGCGCCGGCCAAGAGCGCGAATCTCCGCCGCGAGCTGCTCCGCTTTTTTCAATTGCCCGTCGATAATGGCGCAGTCAGCGCCTTCACGACCAAATCCCAAGGCAATGGCAGCGGCGCACGGATGAGCGGCGCTAGTGATCAAGGCGATTTTATCTTTGAGTCTCATTCGTACATCCAAAATTTTCTAGAGGACAAGCTGTGTCTTATAAAATGCGTCTGATGGTGTCAATCGAGCGTAGCGACTGTATGGTTCAGTTGCGTAGACCTTTGCTTTCGTTCAGAGTGACAGCCTCTCGCGCTTCCATTCTGAGCGACAGCGAAATCTCGGCGCTATCTAATTCGGCAAATCCAAACTGACTCACTACCTACAAGTCATTGGCTTGACAGAACATCCGGCGGCCATTAGGACCTTGCTGTCACTCATCAGCATCGATCAAGGAGAAGGGTTTGAGTATGACATGTCTTTTGCAGCTTGGAATAATTGCGGCGCTATTACTTCACGGCGGTCTGGCTAACGGCGAGAACATCGTGGTTTCTCTCGTCACGCCGAGCGCTGCATATATGGATCATTTTGTCGCCATCGAAAAAGGATTTTTCCGCGAGCAAAATCTCAACTTCGAATACATTCGTTCCGGCGGCGGTGCGGCAACCCCAGCATTGCTTTCAGGTGATCTACATTTGAGCACCTCGGCAGGCTCGGCGCTCAGCGCCGGTTTGCGCGGCGGGCCGGTGAAGATCGTTTATACGAATCTCTCGAAACCAAGCTATAAGTTCATTTCGACTAAAGCGAACATTCAAAGTCTCAAAGATCTTGCAGGAAAAAAACTCGCGATCAATTCCTTTGGCGATACTCAACATCTGGCGCTTTTGCTGCTGCTCAAAAAACACGCCATCCCAAGCAATTCAGTACTCTTCATAGCGATGGGCAACAATGAAACGCGATTTGCTGCGTTCCAGTCCGGTGCGATTGACGGAACGTTGCTGCTGCCACGGGATGTGTTTCGGGCCGGTCAGTCGCAGGGACATGTTCTGGCGGATATCAGCAACGAGATCCAGCTGATCTGGTCGGGAGCAGCGACCTCGAACAAATTAATGACGGAGAATCGCAGTTTGGTCGAGCGATTTCTCACAGCAGCAATCAAGGGCAGGGAATATGCGCGCCGCTTCAAAGAACAGACTCTCACAGTGGTCGCTAAATATGACAAATCACCGCGCGCCGGGATAGAGCTCGACTATGACGCAACGGTTTCGAGTATGACGGCCGAAGGATCCGTGACCGACGACGTGCTGCGCGACGAAATCGCCACGCGCGCCGAGCTGACCAAGATGGCCAATCCGCCCGACAAGGATAAATTATTCGACTACAGCCTGGTGAAAAAGATTTATGCAGAGTTGAAGGCGAGCCGATGGCAGCCGAGGTCGTGACAGTTTGTCAAAAAAACTCGCAAGCTCAGCAACGGAAAGTGCTCACGGGCAATTATATTTCCGTTCGTCGTGATCTCCGTCGAAGGACGCGCTATAGGGGGGCCTGTTTCAAAGCGTATCATGCTGTGACGCTTACGCGGATTTTTAAACCATCAATTCAGCTAAATTTTCGGCGTCAATCCCGCAGCTTTGATCCCCTCGACGGCGCAGGCTTCGTCTTCATCCGCGGTGCCGCCGCTGACGCCCACGGCGCCGATAATCTCGCTGCCGTCTAGGATCAAGACGCCGCCGGCTACCGGCACGACTTTGCCGCCGGACATGTCCGAGAGTGCTCCGAGAAACGCCGGGCGGTCTTTCAGACGCTCGCTCAGTGAGCGGCTCGATTCGCCCATGCCGACGGCGCCCCAGGCTTTGCCGATGGCGATATTTGGCCGCAGGATGCTCGCGCCGTCCTCGCGTTTCAATGCCTTCACGCAGCCGCCGTCGTCCAGGACGGCGACGCACATCGCTCGGTACGTAGCTTCGCGCGCTTTCGCAAGCGCCCGATCGACAATGATGGATGCTTTCTCGAGGGACAGTTTCATCTGGATCTCCTTTGAGGAACATGGTTGGCTCATGGACGACTATCCTTAACGGACGCGGCTTCAAAGCGGGTCATTCGCGTAAACTGGTAGCGCTCCTGGTCGGGTATTTTAGAACGACGATACTCGGCCGGGGCCGCGAATCAATAGCCGGAAGTTTCGCAGGTTGAGAAATAGATGCTAATTGTTCAGCCGGCAAGCGGTAAGAACCGGGGCTTTATACGAGATCGGAGTTCGCGCGCATTGTTCACCGCGTAGCCGTGGGCGTCGTTATTGAAGTAGGCGAACACGTCGAGCCCGGCGGCTAATTGTCGATTGATCCATTCGGCGTCATCGGATAGTTGTTCTGCCGAGTAACTCCCGGAGTAGTGATCGCCGTGATAGCGCAGGTAAGTCCACTCAGCGGTTACGAGCCGTGGATGATTTTTAAGCATGTCATGAATGCAGAGCGCGGCGTGATGCCGCTCGAGGACCTTGAATACTTCAGGGCAGAGCCACCGTTCATCACGGAACTCAACAGCGAAACGGCGCCGCCGGGGAGAGGCCGCAAGGAATTCGTCCAGCCGTCGGGCATTGGCGCTCCAACGAGGCGGAAGTTGGACGAGGATCGGTCCAAGTGTCTGCTTGAGACGTTTTGTAACGGTGAGAAAATTTCGCAGCGTTGAATGCGGCTCCTTCAATCGCATGAAGTGAGTACCGAATCGATTGAATTTCACTGCATAACAAAACCCGCGAGGTGCCTGCTTCCTCCAAGAATCAAACGCCGCCGCGCTGGGGAGGTGGTAAAACGTATTGTTGATCTCAACCGTGTCGAAGCTTTCGGCGTAGTAGGAAAGCCATCGCGTTTTGGGCAGCTTCTCCGGGTAGAAGACCCCGCGCCAGTGGTTGTAATGGTAGCCGGAAGTACCGATTCGGGCGGTGCCCGGATGAGGCATCAGCGGAAATCTGGTTGTGCTGCAGATGAGGATGCAGTTCGGTTATTGCTGTCCCATGCCGGTGGCGCGCAGCGCGCCAGCGGCATGTTTACGGACTAGCTGGTTCTATCGATGGGCCCGCCGGTCTTCTTGGATGTCGCGCTCGATATCTCGAACCCGTACTTCATCCTCGGCGATTTTCTTCCGACTCGCGTGATGACGGCGATCGTAGTCTAACTGCCGTCTGGCTTGCTCCAAATCCTGATGGTCGCTGCGCAGATCGGCACGCCGATTCCAGCGGTTATTAGACCAATGCCAGTAGTCTCGTGCCCACAGCGAAGATGCCGGAGCGAGTAGAGAAACTATTACAAAGCTAGACAATGCGAAAAGCTTAATTTCGTTCGTCATAAGAGCTCTCCTTTCTCGCTCGAAAGCGCAAAGCTTGTGCCACGAGTAAACATGCGTGAAGTGAGGGGTTGTCCCACCACTAGGACTTTTAACGTCCGGCGAACGACCGACGAGACGGAGGAAATTGCCAGCTGAAATAAATTGGGTTAAAGCTTTTGTGGCAAGTCGTACGCTGGCTAAGTAGACGATACAAGAAATAGCTTTTTCGCGTACACCTTTGGCCGACGCCGGTTGTCATCGGTCAGCGTCTTTGCTAGCCTGCGTGCGCGATTTACAACTCCGATGTTGGCGAAGGTCAATAGTGCAGCTCTGTACGGCATCGATGCGCTTCGCGTAGAAGTTGAAATCGACCTAGCTTCGGGATTGCCGCAGCTCGCTACCGTCGGCCTTCCCGACGGCGCCGTTAAGGAAAGCAAAGACAGAATCAGAGCGGCGGTCAAGAACTGCGGTTACACTTTTCCCGCCAAGCGCATCACGATCAATCTTGCTCCCGCGGACATAAAAAAGGAGGGATCGGCTTACGATTTGCCGATGGCCGTGGGTATTCTTGCGGCCGAAGGGCTGATCGACAAGAAACTGTTCGACGATTATTTATTGATCGGCGAGCTTTCGCTTGATGGAAGCGTAAAGCCAGTGCGCGGCGCTCTCCCGATTGCGATGGCTGCAAAGAAAAATCGGGTGAAGGGCCTCTTACTCCCGGAGCAAAACGCTTCCGAAGCTGCCGTCGTGCGCGAAGTGGAAGTGCTCGGCGTGCGCGATTTGCCTCAAGTGGTCGAATTTTTTAACGGCGGGCGTCCGATCGAGCGCATGCTTGTGAATCTCGAAGATCTTTTCAATCAGCACTCGCAATACACAGCAGATTTTAACGACGTAAAAGGGCAGCAGCACGTCAAACGGGCGCTCGAAGTCGCGGCTGCCGGCGCTCACAATGTCATTCTCGTCGGCCCGCCGGGATCCGGCAAAACCATGCTTGCCAAGCGCCTGCCGACGATTCTTCCCGATCTCACGCTCGCGGAGGCGCTCGAAACGACCAAAATTCACAGCGTCATGGGAACACTTAACGGACAGGCAATCATCGCAACACGCCCGTTTCGCTCGCCGCACCATACGATCTCAGATGCCGGTCTCGTCGGGGGCGGCTCCGTACCGAAACCCGGCGAGGTCTCGCTGGCTCACAATGGGGTATTATTTCTCGATGAACTGCCCGAGTTCAGACGCAACGTCCTCGAGGTAATGCGTCAACCTTTAGAGGATGGCAGCATTACCGTCTCGCGTGCGCTCGGATCCATCAATTACCCGGCGAGTTTTATGCTAGTTGCCGCAATGAACCCGTGTGTGTGCGGGTTCCTCAGCGATCCTCAGAAAGAATGCACGTGCACGCCGTTGCAGATTCAACGCTACCGTTCGAAGGTATCGGGACCTCTGCTAGATCGCATCGACATTCAGGTGGAAGTTCCGGGCCTGCGCTACCAAGAACTGGCGAGCAAGGAAGCGGGGGAGAGCTCCGACGTGATTCGCCGGCGCGTCAACCAAGCGCGCGCGATTCAACTGCAGCGCTTCGAGAAAACTAAAATTCATGCCAACGCGCAGATGGGCACGCGAGAGATCAAACGCTTTTGTGCGGTCAGCGACGATGCCGAAAGATTGTTAGAGATGGCAATCAACAAATTGGGATTGAGCGCCAGAGCCTATAGCCGCGTGCTCAAAGTCGGCCGAACGATTGCGGATCTCGCGGGCGCGGAAAACATCGCAGCCGGACATATTGCCGAAGCGATTCAGTATCGGAGTCTGGATCGGAACATGTGAGCCTATACATTGGTCATCGAATTCTCCCAACGAAACGTTATCAGTAGAGAGAACGCGCAGGTCACCTTCAAATCCCTAACTCTTTTCTGGCTTGTTCGAGTTTGTCGACCGAACTCTTTCTGGGTTCCCGTAATTTGTTCCCGGCATAGTAAAAACTTCTCAAACTCGCCCGCAAGTATTAAATTTTTTTGTCCAGTTTCGTGGCACACGCATTGCGGATTAAGGAAAGGCTAGAACGGCCGTCTAAATAGTAGATTCGAGAGGAGAAGACAATGAAGCCAAAAGCGTTGCTGTCGGCCCTTGTCATTAGCGGAATCTTTGCTATTCCGGGTGCGGCATTGTCACGTGACGAAACCAACCATGACGGAAGGAATGACTGGTACAGGTGGAGCGAGAATGACGCCCGTCACCTGCAGGGTCGTTGGTATCTAAACGGCGACCCCAACAAACCGACCACGATAACTGTCAATGGGCGGAGGCTAGAAGCCACGAACGAAAACGGAAATACGAGCAGATTAGAAATGGACCGTTCCGGTAATATCCGCGCTTCTGATTGGCGAGGGATACGTGGTTCCGTAAAAGGAAACAGAATCCAATGGGATAACGGTACCACCTGGACACGCATGCCATCCGATCGATTCGCGAACTGGTCCGATCGATGGAGCGACAGAGAGGCGCGTCAACTGCAAGGACGTTGGTATTTCAATGGTGATCCCAAGAAGGCAACCGAAATTAACGTGAACGGAAGAAGCCTTGAAGCGAGGAATGAAAACGGCCAAACAAGTAGGTTGCAAATGGACCGTTATGGGAACGTCCGTGCTCCGGATTGGCAAGGCATCCGCGGCAATGTGAAAGGCGATCGAATCGAATGGGAGAATGGTACGACGTGGACAAGGCGATCATCAGAGCGATACGGTCGCCGCTAGCGGCGCTTATTTCCCGCTCGTCTTCAGGGCGGATAAAGTCGTGACCGGATGGCTGAGATTGACTGGCCATCAGGCAGCAACAAAACTATCAATCGAATTTCAGCCCGGCTGAAAAGGATTGGGCCACAGCGTCGTTCAATGCTCCTTTGACAATGCGGCATCGCGGATTCAAAAAGCCGCAAATGAAACCAGGGTCTGAAAGTCAGCCGATTTTTAAATGTGAGTCAATGCTGCGGGTCTCGTCCTAAATCTGCATTAGTTTTTTGCGCCGTTACTTGATCGCCGCAGAATATCTCCCCTTAGATGAAATCGGACGCGCGTCAACCGATGTCAGCTCGTTGTCAAGACTGCCATTTGCCACCCGAACCAAGAAAATTTGCCCTTGAAAGATCGTGGTATTCCAGCGGAATTTGAAAGCATGAATGATGTAATTCGGTAAGCAACCCCCCAGATAATCTGGCCTAGGGATCTCTGAGAGCATCGCTTCCGTTTTGGCACCTCTTCTGCTTCAGTAAAAAAGTTCGACGGAGGCGATTTTTGTGGACGATATAAGTTTGGGAGCGGCGATTCTGATTGGAATATGGATTTTCTTGGTCACTGCAATACCTGCTCGTGAGACAAGCAGAGATCTAAGCCGATCGTCGACACTACGCGATTCAGGAAGCGCGTCGGCAATGGATGAATGGAGCTTTGATCCGTCTCAAATCGATGGAGCTGTAACCGAGCAGGTAGACCGTTGGGTTCTCCGCTAGAAAATTCTGCACTACGAGCAAAACCGCCAGATTAATGAGCCATTCCCCGTTCGGCATCTAGCACGACAATCCCACCATGCCGCATCTCTTTCTTGGCGCTTACAATTGGGAGTTGACCGTCCTTTGCCGGCAGCCAACCATCCTTTGATTGCTGCTTGCGGTAGTACGCCCAGAGGAAAAGTAATGGCCAATTTCCGACGTCTCGAGCCATTCCGCGCACACACCATGCTCGATTTTATCTCAGCAGATTACTGCAACCTCGCTCGTTTGCGTTTCCGCTCCTGAATTCTTGTGGCATCTCCATTGCGCTCTCCAGCGCGTAAAAAACAGGGAGACTTGAGTCAATGGAACGATTTGCGACCAGCAGTTCAAGTCATTCAGCTCGGCCAAATGTGGAATGGCCAATTGTTTTATACTGGGTAACATATCTTAGCATTGTGTTTGGTATCCTCTGGGCTTTTATCTCTGAGGGGATGTAGGCGCGCTGAGACAGAGTGTCGAGATTAAGCTTCCTGAAACGCAAACGATGTCTGAACGGCTTGGTTTCAGTTCTTATGGTTTCTACAGTCGCGCCATACCTGCATTCATCTGAAAAAATACCCCGAGCCTCCACGAAAGATTGCCAAACCGACTAAAACCCATACAGCCCTCGATCCGCGACAATAACCCCGCTACATCGCGGTCTCTTGTCGATTCTTATTCTCCTATTTCATAGGGCTGGAATGCGTGTTATCTCCGTAGAGATTTCGTGTCAACAGAGGCTTAAGTATCTGGTTCAGACGTTCTGGAGTTAGCTTCTAGCAATGTATTCAGTGATTCTCACTATTCCGCTCGCTCAATACGATTTGTTTGTAGAAAGAATTCACCCGTCGTCTCGAGCTTACGAGCTACTCATAAATGGTTGTTTTGATCAGGAGATCTGCCATGGGCAGCTTGAACGCAAAATGCAGATCCTCTGCAACAAAGACGAAGCTGTGATGCTCCTGCAGGTCGCAGAAGAAGTCTGTCCCAAGATCATTCCGAAAATCTCCAGAGATTGGCTCGCCAAATAAAGGCGAATTATTCGGCCGCAGATATGGGTGTGGAACTACTAGTCAAAAGGAAGAGCCGAAACGCTCGATGTATTTGGGGTCGGCGAACATGCACGATTCGCAAACGTAACGCTCGTTTTCGCGTCGGTATTCTTCCCACTTGGTCATGTCATAGAATCCGGCACTAAAATCTTCACCTCGAATACCCTCGACAGTTTGTCTGCAGCGATCACATGTAACCTTGATTGTTTTAATTGTTGATCGTGAAAAGTTTCTAGTCGACATAAACTTGCATTCTTTCAGTGCTGCTCACGGGTCAATATCACGTCCCACGTTTTCGGGATGTTTACTGAGGGTTGCTGATGCAATTCGCGCGGTGTCGCCTCAATGAACGGGATTGTGAGACTGTTCTCGAAAAGCGGGGCCGAGCCGCGTCGTGCAGAGGCGAGGTACACGATCGCGGCGGGGCGCTTGAATGCGGAAAAAAGTTTTTCGTCCGGGAATATTGACACTGATTCAAAGCTTCTTATTCTTGCCGGTCGTCATCGAGAAGTAAGACGAAAGCGACAATGGCCAAAACAAAAACGCCAATAATCAAGCCTGCCGCATATAGGACCAATATGCCCATAGAGCTCCGACACTTAGAATGGCGCCGGGGCACGGAGGTACAAAGATGTGGTTACGAGGGTGGGCTCCTATGCCCCAGCCGTAGTACAAGCCCAGCACGGCTTATGCCTAACAGCCGAAAGCACCTTCGAGAACAGTGGTCAACCCGAGAGAGTCAAAGGCAGGTATATGCCGTGGCAATATTGCCTGATGGGATTAATGGCCGAATAATGAGGTCAGACCGGCAATACATGAAAACTGATCATGATTCGTTGCGTATTGCTGGACGGGACACTTTCTCGATTCGCCTTGTTTCTTCTAAGTCCTTGAAGGTGACGGTGGTTCCGCAAATCGTGCAAACCATTTCGCCCGTGGGAGTGTCATAATAGTATTCGTGCTGGACGTGAGGGTGCCGGCAGGATAGATTGCCACGTTTTTTCCATTTTTTCTGAAGTTGCATGGCATCGCGCATCTGCATCGGAGTTGTGAAGTGCGAACAGCATGCCGTTCACGGCTGGATGACCAGAACGCTTCTTAAGATGACGTGATTCCAGCTGAAGGCCTGCAAATTACAATCCGTCTTATTTTAGCGCTGACAAGATTGAGCGACTCTGGAAAGTACAGGTCGAGAAATTTCTCACGAATGGGCAGTAATAGGCAGGCTATTTTCGATGGTCCTCGTCGGTCCTATATGTCAATCCGATCCGGGCCTCTTGTCGACTTCGTGCGCCAGTATAGCTCTTTCGATAGCCGTTCTGTAGCGCTTGATAGTCACCATATAACTTCGATCTCATCGGGGCTATTCGGGTGATCGATTATTGATAACATCGTGAGTTGGGCGATATCCTTTTACGCCGTCCGTTCCGTCTGCGGTACAGTCCCGTCCATTGCGACTCCGATTTTAGAGTTGGAACGTGACCGGCTGCCGCTGCTTGGAAAGTTTCTCTATTCGCAATCCACACCATCGGGATGCGATTCCGATAGTGATTCGGGTCGCGAGCTAACGAGTGACGAGGGTGGCCATGAGATTACAGTGCATTGATCACTTCATAAAAGTAGTTTTTGTTCGCGCCGGATTTAGCCCCGGAGAGATGGAAGCTTTTTATGACACGCTCCGCGTCTATTCTGCCGCCGATCATCGAAATCAGTACCAGGGCGGGCAGCGTGAGAATAGCCCATACTCCCGATAAGATGACGGTGTCATCGCCGCCTTTGATAAGACTTATCGCATTAAGATATGTAAAAGTTAAAAAAGGTCCTATCGTTAAGCAGAAGAATATGACCGCTACGCGTAATCCATACGGTTTGAAGCTCCTCGTGCCAGTGGCGCGTATGTTACCGGTGACTTGTTGTTGAATGTGTTCGCAACGTTTGTGAATTTCGTTTTCGAGCGAACGTTCTCGCGGGAATTTGTCCATCCAATAGCGCGCTGTAAATAATTCTATAAGCGTAAGGTCGGAATAATCGGGTTCGATAACCGGTAAATCTGTACCGGAAAGCTCCTTACAGCGTCTCGATGGAATATCCATAAGATCCGTCATCGAGCAAGCGATGTACCAAGGATTGACAAGATAAGCTTTGGTCTAAGAAGCTAAGATTTAAGAAAATTCTTGTCGATCGGACATACATTTCCGCTCGACGGGGACCAAGAAGGTGCGAGAACGCAATCCCATTAGCAGCGCCGACGTGCAAATCCTGAGGTGATAAATGTCAGCTCGCTGTCGCGGCAAAGATGGTGTGCTCAATGTCTTACGACGGGGGGACAATGATCGCGTGCCGTTTCCGGCAGTATTTCCGCTGATACGGTGCACATTCAAAAGAATAGATATCGATGCCCGCTAATTCTTTGCTGTGGCATGCTCGAGAATTTTATGTAGGTCCCTTTTGAAATGTGGTCCAGCAAGTCATGCGACTCTGCACTCAATTCGATCGGGATCTTCATAGAAAGAGCCTAGCGCGAGTGCAGCGAAATACAATATGGCCGGAGTTGCTGGGCGGAGTGACTTAACCATCGAGTCATTTTGACCAATTTTTTTGACGTGACGATCGGTTTTTTAGTTGATGATATGGGAGAAAATACTAGAATTGACTGAACACTGGGAGATCGATGACGTAATACTTTATGGAAGCCACCACGCCCGTTGAGGATAGTTTCTACATTGTCGCTACTGAGTCTTCCCCGGACCATACGACACGTGTGCTTAAGGATGGCGATATGTTCGCCGTTTTCGACCAGCACGGCGATATTCAGGCCGAAAACCGAACCGGACAAGAAGGGGTTTATCACGAAGGAACGAGGTTCCTGTCCCATTTGCTTTTCAAGTTGGGAAACGCCCGACCGTTCCTGCTCAATTCCACCGTGCAGGAAGACAATCTTGCTTTCGTTGTGAACTTGACGAATCCGGACATTTACCGCTCCGGCCATCTTCTATTGCCGCGTGGAAGTTTGCACATCACGCGGAGCAAGCTGCTGCGGCAAGCGAGGTGCTTCGAGACGTACAGGTTTATAAATTACGGTTTGTCGCCGGTCGAGGTGCGGTTTTCGATTCAGTTCGGCGCTGACTTCGCAGACATCTTCGAGGTTCGCGGCATGGCCAGACAAGCGCGGGGAAATTTTCGCGAAGAGCAGAACGGCGGCGAGCAGATTGCTTTTGCCTACCGGGGACTCGACGGTGTCAGCCGCCGGACGATTGTTCGGTGCGATCCGATGCCGGATAGTTTGACCGTTTCCGGCGCCGGTTTCGTGCAATCTTTGGGGCCTAAAGAAGAAAAAGAGTTCGCGCTGACTTACTCCTGCGAAATCGAAGGGTCGACCCCCGTTTTCATCGGTTCGAATTACGAACGTTCACACGCGGAATCGGAACGAGATCTCAGCGCCCAACAGAGCCAGGATGCTCAAGTTTCCACCTCAAACGAGCAATTCAATGACTGGCTCGCACAATCGACTGCCGATCTGCATATGATGTTTACGTCGACGCCGTACGGGCTTTATCCTTATGCAGGAGTGCCGTGGTACAGCACTCCGTTCGGTCGGGATGGCATCATCACTGCGCTTGAATATCTGTGGATCAATCCGAGGATCGCGCGGGGAGTACTTTTCTATTTGGCTGCGACTCAGGCGCGACGGGAAGATCCTGATCGCGATGCGCAGCCGGGAAAAATTCTTCATGAGACCCGAAAGGGCGAAATGGCGGCACTGCGGGAGATCCCGTTCGACCGGTACTATGGCAGCGTTGATGCAACACCGCTGTTCGTCGTTCTCGCGGGCGCGTATTTCGAGGCAACGCAAGATCTCGAGTTCATCAAGTCGATTTGGCCACAGATCAACTTGGCGCTTCGCTGGATCGAGCATTACGGCGACTGCGACGGAGACGGATTTGTCGAATATTCGCGATCGTCGCCCAAAGGCCTGATTCAGCAAGGCTGGAAAGACTCTTGGGATTCAGTGTCGCACAGCGACGGCGCTTTGGCGCAAGGACCGATCGCATTGTGTGAGGTGCAAGGATACGTTTACGCGGCGCGGCTTGCCGGCGCTACCATTGCAACGGCGTTGGCGCGACGAAAAAAGGCCAGAACGCTGACGGCGCGCGCCGAAAGTCTCAAGGAGCGATTTCAAGACGAGTTTTGGTGCAGCGATATTTTGACTTATGCATTAGCGTTGGACGGGGATAAACGGCAATGTCGCGTCGTCTCGTCGAATGCGGGTCATTGCTTGCTGACGGGTATCGCTGACGCTGAGCGCGCAAAATCCATTGCGCGTGTTCTCATGCAAGAGAACTCCTTTACCGGTTGGGGCGTGCGGACGCTCGGGTTCTCCGAGGCACGCTTCAATCCGATGTCGTATCACAACGGCTCGCTTTGGCCGCACGACAATGCATTGATCGCCGCCGGATTAGCACGATATGGTTTTAAGGATGAGGCGAGTCGAATTCTCGGGGGCTTATTCGATGCGAGCCTTTCTGTCGAGTATCGGCTCCCCGAGCTGTTTTGCGGCTTTTACAGGCGCACAGGTGCCGGGCCGGTACCCTACCCCACCGCCTGCTCGCCACAGGCTTGGTCTGCCGCATCGGTTTTTTTGCTACTGCAAGCAATCCTCGGCATGAGTATCGATGCTGCGCACGCGCGGTTGTCGTTTGTGCGACCGGTGCTACCAAGCTTTCTCGATGAGGTACGTATCCAAAACTTGCATGTCGGAGCAGCCTCGGTCGATGTTCTGATCACTCGGCAGGCTCAATACGCGACCGTGCAGGTCGAGCGACGCGAAGGCCGGGTGGAGCTCCTGACCGAGGCCTGATAACTGCCTGGTTTGGTCGAACGCGACGAAGCGAAGTCAGTGCGTGGCGGCACCGGGCTGCAAATTGGCAATTGTCGGAAAGTCGCCGACCAACACTTTTAATGCATGGCGCTCCCGGTCAATTTCCTCCCGTGTTCGCACTCCCAATCGACGGAGCACCGGTACCGGAGGACACCAACCCTGCACCGCATGAAGAAATAAAAACGAAAGAACCACGATCGGCAAAACGATCCAGCGTTTATCACGGACTCCAGTCATTAAAATGCCGCTGAGTGAAATAGAAGATGCCATCAGCTGCAGCACGCGCTCGATGTCCCACTCACGCTCCAATTCCCAGACGCGGCGCAAAATGACATCCTTTGGCTCACCGGCATAACGCCGCACACTGTCCTCGATTTGCCGATCAATACGCCAGTTGATTTCGGCTGGAGTATTGGCTCTGACGCGCTCCATATCCGACGGTCTTCGCATAATGCGATCCTCCTGCTTTAAAAATTCGGAAGGAACATGAGGAAATCTCCTGAAGAGAACGAGCAAGCGATATGCCACGATTTCCTAGAGATTTTTCGGCGCAGGGGGTGCGCCCGCTGACAGATAAATGTCGGCTGAACACTGCGTCAGTAGGAAAACTACTGACTTGGTAATGAATGCCACTATCACGAAGCTCGCGACCGGAACGACCGATGGCAGCACCACCGGGACGGTTAGAATTTATCTTTCCTTAGTGATTTCAGCGACGAAGGACGGTCACGGATGGCATCATCTTTAGTGACGCGATCAAAGACATGCACTCCCCGGTTATGGAGCAGAGTCGGTTGCGAGACGGCGCGTTTGACGAGCGCAGTGCAGATGGTGCAACGACGCAGCGGCTTGGCAGATGTTTTCTGAATAGTCTCGAAACGATGTCCTTTGCGACATTCGTATTCGTAGAGCGGCATGGGCAGTTGCTATCACATTGGCCGGTGCGCCTCAACGCGAAATCTTGCCGCCAGAAAATTTTCCTGGTATAAGATTTCATGTTTGCTCAACAACAGATTGAGCGTCCAAGAAAACCCAGGCTAAAGTCTGGGTTTTTTTTTAACTCACTCCGGAGAGTGAATCATGCTTGAACAAGAAGTCTTGCCCGTCGGTTTGACCTTCGATGACGTTTTGTTGATTCCCGGCGAGTCCGCAGTATTGCCGCGCGATATCGATGTTTCGACGCGTTTGACCGATCGCATTACGCTGAA
>Ga0075424_100000552_pt1 | contig 29607 bp, 25 predicted proteins | sample SoiMethybrSBSTD3_FD_75301 | JGI IMG/M metagenome (GOLD analysis project Ga0075424, IMG submission 75301) | Bulk soil microbial communities from a Populus tree surrounding site in Tennessee, USA - Soil MetaG P. TD hybrid SBSTD3 | ecosystem: Environmental > Terrestrial > Soil > Tree plantation... | reverse complement strand
TGCTCGGTGTTGAACGAGACGTCGCCGCGGACGAGATCGTGAAACGTGACGTCCGCGCTGTCCGGCACTTTGAATCGGATCACCGGACGCTCCGCCGCGTCAATGCGGCGGCGCGCCTCGTCCGGGGCCATCTCGCGGCAGGTGCCGTGATACCGCGGCGGCCGGCCGGCGGCGAGATCAGCCTGCCGATCGGCGTCGAGCTGCTGCGGAGAGCAGAAGCAGAAGTACGCGTGCCCGCCCGACAGCAGCTCGTTGGCGTACGACGCATAGAGGTGCAGCCGCTCGGATTGCCGATACGGGCCGTGCAGGCCGCCGACGTCGGGTCCCTCGTCCCAGTCGAGCCCGAGCCAGCGGAGATCCTCGAGGATGCTGTGCTCGGACTCGCGCGTCGATCGCTCGGCGTCGGTGTCCTCGATGCGGAGGATGAACGTGCCGTCCTTTCCGTGCGCCAGCAGCCAGTTGAACAACGCGGTCCGCGCGTTGCCGACGTGCAGCTGGCCGGTTGGACTAGGAGCGAAGCGCACTCGCATCACTGATCGATCCCTAATCCCTACGATCTCAACAGCGCGACCGCGTGCGCCGCGATGGCTTCCCCGCGGCCGATCGCGTCGAGCCCTTCGTTCGTCTTCCCCTTCACGCTCACCCGCGACGGGTCGACGCCGAGCGCATCGGCCACGCGCGCCTGGATGTCCCCGAGGTAGGGCGCGATCTTCGGACGCTCGAGGACGACGCTGACGTCCACGTTCTCCACGGCAAAACCGGATGCGCGAATGTGACGGACCGAATCGCGCAGCAGCTCGATGCTCGAGGCGCCCTGCCACTTCGCGTCGGTGTCCGGATAGCGCTGACCGATGTTTCCCGCCGCCGCCGCCCCGAGCACTGCATCGGTGACGGCGTGGCACACAACGTCGGCGTCCGAATGGCCGAGCGCGCCCTTCTCCGACGGAATCGTCACGCCGCCGATCACGAGCGGACGGCCGTCGACCAGCCGGTGCAGGTCGTACCCCGTGCCGATCCGCGCCAGTGCTGCTGCGCCGGCGCCGCGCCGCGCGAGGTCGAGATCGTCGGCGGTCGTGATCTTCACGTTCGACGGATCCCCCTCGACGACATGGACCGCGTGTCCGGCGCGCTCGGCGAGCATCGCCTCGTCGGTCGCATCGACGCCGGAGCGCCCGAGCGCGACCGCCTCGCGCAGCACCTCGCGGCGGAACGCCTGCGGCGTCTGCGCCAGATAGATCGTGTCGCGCGGAATCGTACTCACGATGACGGACGCCGCGCCGCGGCTCTCGACGCGCTTCACCGTGTCGCGCACGGGAAGCGCGGCAATCGCGGCGCCGTGCGCCGCCGCCGCGTCGATCGCGCGCGAAATGAGGTCTGCCGAGACGAACGGCCGCGCCGCATCGTGCACGAGGACGACGTCCGAATCGGCAGCGACCGAATCGAACGCGTTTGCGACCGAGTCCTGGCGCCGCGCCCCGCCCGCGACGATGCGTACCGCGGGAGGCGTGGACTTCGTCCAGGCTTCCGGTGCGTTCACCAGCGCCGCCGGCAGCACGACAATCACCTCGTCGACGCGGTCGTGGCCGACGAACGCGCTCACACTTCGTTCGAGGATCGTTCGGCCGCCGACCTCGAGCAGCTGCTTGGGCGTTCCGGCGCCCAGCCGGCGTCCCTCGCCGCCTGCGGCAATGATTGCGGTCACGTGCATGATCGGTGAATTGCTGATTGGGGATTGCTGATTGCTCGTTTATTGAATGATCGTCGATTGAGGAAGGACGATTCCTGTGGCGCGCCCATCACCCAATCCAAACTCAATCAGCAATCAAGAATCAGCAATTCTCGATTATACCGTGCGTCGGCTCATCCACCTGCGCGCGCACGATGTCGCGGACGCGATCGGTGAGCTCGCGGACGGCGTCGCGCCCTATGCCCACCGTGTCAATCGGCTCGTGCACCGTCACGGTCACCTCGGCGGGGCACACCGTCAGCCGGCCCTTCGTCATCACGTGGCGGCTGCCGGCGATGCTGATCGGCACGATCGGCATGCCGGAGTCGAGCGCGAACACGAACGATCCTCCCTTGAACTTCGCGACGGTGCCGTCGACGCTGCGCGTGCCCTCGGGAAAGACGATGAGCGAGTGGCGCTCTCCCACGAGCTTCGCCATCTTCTTGACGATGGCCGCGCCGGGATTCTGCCGATCCACCAGCAGATGTCCCGCGCGGTGCAGGTGCCAGCCGAGAAACGGGATGCGCCCCAGCGACTCCTTCGCCACGATGCGGAGCTGCGACGGCAGGGACGTGAACACGATCGGAATGTCGTAGATGCTCTGATGGTTGGCGGCGAAGATGTAGCTGCGCGACGGATCGATCCGGGAGAGCCCCGTGACGCGCACGCGAACGCCGGTGGTCCTGAGAATCAGCGATGCCCACGCGCGCGCGCAGCGGTGGGCGAAATCGCCCGAGCGATCGAACAGCGTGGAGACGAGCGACGCGGCGCCGAAGACGATCGTGTACACGGTGATGGCAGGAATGAGGTAGAAGACCGTCCGCCACCAGTCGAAGCGCGGGAGCGTCAGATCACTTCCCCGCCTGCGCGGTCGCGTTCGCCGCCTGGGATGCGGCGCCTGCATGCGGCGCGGCCCCCTGGGCCTCGATGTAGCGGCCGAAGATCATCTTCCCCGCGGTGGTCTGCAGCACGCTCGTGACGACGACGTCGATATTGCGGCTGATCATCCGGCGCGCATTGTCCACCACCACCATCGTCCCGTCGTCGAGATACGCGACCCCCTGGTTGTATTCCTTGCCTTCCTTCAGGATGAAGACCTTCATGAACTCGCCAGGCAGGACGACCGGCTTCAGCGCATTCGCGAGCTCGTTGATGTTCAGCACTTCGACCCCGCGGAGCTGCGCGACCTTGTTCAGGTTGAAGTCGTTGGTGACGATCTTCCCTTGCAGCGTGCGGCCCAGCTCGATCAGCTTCAGATCGACTTCGCGAATGTCGGGAAAGTCGACGTCGGAGATCATGACGTCGACCCCCGCCATCTTCTGAATCTTCTGGAGGATGTCGAGCCCGCGGCGGCCGCGGTTCCGCTTCATCGAGTCGGCGGAATCCGCGACGAGCTGCAGTTCCTTCAGCACGAACTGCGCGATGACGAGCGTGCCGTCGAGAAAGCCGGTCTCGCACACGTCGGCGATGCGGCCGTCGATGATGACGCTGGTGTCGAGGATCCGGTAGCGCTTCTGCGGCCCGGTATTTCGAAACAGCCCCACCAGCCGCGACGGTTCGAGCCATTCCCCCTTGCGCGCGCCCATGACGATGCCGAGGTAGGGGAACACAAGCAGGATGAAGCTGTGAAGAAAGACAATGCGCCGATCGCCGTTATCGGCCCAGAAGAGCGCGGCGCCGATCGTCTTCGCCAGGCCGAGGCCGATCGCGCCGCCGATGAGCGCGCCGAGGAGATCGGTGACTTCCGCCGAGCGCAGCCGCGCCTCGATCCAGATGATCAGGACGCCGAGCGCCGCCCCGAACGCCACGTTCACCGCCATCTGCGGGCTGAACGGGCGCGTCAGCATCGCCGCGTAGGTCACCGCGAGAATGAAGAGTGCCCGGACGAGGATGGACCAGACCATGTAAGAGGGCTCCGAGCCCTATGATACTGCTGGCGGCTGGCGGCTAGCGCTTGACGATTGACCGATTGGGGATCGGGGATTGTTGACTTACCATTCCACGAGCTGATCAATCGCCTCCGAGACCGTTTTCACCTCGATCAACTGGAGCCCGGACGGAACATCCTCGCGCGCGCAATTTCCGTGCGGAACGATGCAGCGCGTGAAGCCCATCTGGCCCGCCTCGCGGACCCGGAGCGACGACTGCGAGATGCCGCGGACCTCTCCTGCCAGGCCCACCTCGCCGAAAAGCGCGGTCGACGCGGCGATCGGCCGATTGCGGACGCTGGATGCGACCGCCGCGACAATTCCGAGATCCGCCGCGGGCTCGTCGACGCTGATGCCGCCGGCGACGTTCACGAACACGTCCTCGGCGATCAGGTTCAGGCCCGCGCGCTTCTCGAGGACGGCGAGCAGGAGCGACAGCCGGTTCTGATCGAGCCCGCTCGTCATCCGCCGCGCGTTGCCGTACGTGCTGGTGCTGACGAGCGCCTGAATCTCGACGAGCATCGGACGCGACCCCTCGACGCAGCACAGCACAGCCGACCCTGGCGCATTCGCCGGACGCTCGGCGAGGAACAGCTGCGACGGGTTCGGGACCGCGCGCAACCCCGTGCCCGTCATCTCGAAGACGCCGAGCTCGCTGACGGCGCCGAAGCGGTTCTTCACCGCGCGCACGACGCGGTGCGAATGATGCTTCTCCCCCTCGAAGTAGAGAACGGTGTCGACGATGTGCTCGAGCGCCTTCGGTCCGGCGAGACTGCCGTCCTTCGTGACATGCCCGACGAGGAACGTCGGAATGTTCTGCCCCTTGGCTGCAAACAGGAGCTGCGTCGCCGCCTCGCGCACCTGTCCGATGCTGCCGGGGGCGGACTGAAACTTCAACGAAAACACCGTCTGGATGGAATCGACGATGACGAATGCCGGCTTCAGCCGCGCGATCTCCTCGAGGATCCGCTCGAGGCATGTCTCGGCAAGGATGTACAGCGGCGCGCGTTCAACCCCGAGGCGCTCACCGCGCGATTTGATCTGATGCTCCGATTCTTCGCCCGAGCTGTAGAGCACGGGCCCGAACGTCTTCGCGAAATGCGCGGCGGCCTGCAGCAGCAAGGTGGACTTGCCGATGCCGGGCTCGCCGCCAATCAGCACGAGCGATCCCGGAACGACCCCGCCGCCGAGCACCCGATCGAACTCGCCGATTCCGGTGGTGAGACGCTCGGCGACGACCGTGTCGATGTCCGCGTACAGCTGGGGACCGGCGCCCCCGGCAAGGCTGTAGCGCTTCGCGATCTCGCCCGATGCGGCCGTCGTCTCGGCCGCGCGCTCCTCGACGAGCGAGTTCCACGCGCCGCACTCGGGGCAGCGGCCCAGCCACTTCTGCGACTGCGCGCCGCACTCCTGACACGCGAAGACTGTTTTGGTTTTCACGACGTCACACTGCACGGGCCAACGGCTTTCAGCACTAGCATCTCATCGTCAGAGCTAAAATGCGACCGATGACGAGGTCGATGGCCACGATCGTGCTGTGTGGATTGGTCGCCGCTGTCGAAGTCGCGTATCCGGCGGCGCAGCAGACGGTCTTCCGTTCCGGCGTCGACGTTGTCACCGCCGACGTCACGGTGGTCAACGGCGACGGCACGGCCATCCCCGGACTTGGCGCCGACGCGTTCGAGGTAAAGGTCGACGGCGGCGCGCGGCGCGTGATCTGGGCCGAGTTCGTGCCGCACAACGCGACGCCGCTCCGCGCCGAACAATCCTCCGAGCACTTCAGCACGAACGAAGAAGCGGCGCGCGGACGCGTCGTCATGGTCGCCGTCGATCAGGCGCACATCCGGCGCGTCGAAGGACTCGCTGCCCTTCGGGCGGCTGCCAGTTTTATCGACGCGCTGGATCCGGCCGACAGAGTCGCCGCGGCGACGATCAACGAGACCGGCAGCATCCAGTTCACGACCGACCACCCAAGTGTCAAGCGGTACCTGCAGGGACTGACCGGGACGGCCGCCGCGACGCCGGTGCACTACAACGTCGGGCTCAGCGAAGCGATCAGGATCGCCGACGGCAGCCGGACGCGTCTGGACCAGGTGGTGCTGCGTGAATGCGGCGAGCCGATCGCGCGCGTCGAGAGCCAGCAGCGCATCGCCGCCGCCAACGGCGCGCGCGATCCCTGTCCGATTGAAATCGAGCAGGAGGCGCGCGGGATCGTGCAGCAGGCACGCACGGACGCGCGGGTTTCCATCACCGCACTCGCCAGGCTGATCGAGAGGCTCGCCGAGATCCCCGGGCCGAAGACTCTCGTGCTGTTGTCGGAAGGCCTCGTCGCGGAGCCGCAGCTCTTCGATCTCTCCTCGCTTGGCGCGGCCGCGCAGGCCGCCCGCGTGACGCTCTACGTGCTGCAGCTCGAGGCGCCGGTGTTCGAGGCCTCGGATACGACGACGTCGCCGACGATGCAGGACGATCTGCGCGCCCGGGCCGATGGCCTCGCGCGGCTCGCAGACACAGCACGCGGCGCGCTGTTCCATCTGGTCGGCTCGGATCCGTATCCGTTCAAGCGGATCCTGACGGAGCTGTCCGGCTACTACCTGGTCGCGTTCGAGGCGGGCGACCGCGATCGCGACGGGCGCACGCATCACATCGACGTCAGGACGCGCACGCCGGGCGCCATCGTACGCGCGAGGCCCTCGTTCACGATCGCGGCCGCGGCCTCGCCGATCGCCGAATCCGATCTCGTACGGCTGCTGCGCAGCAGCACGCTCGCGACCGAGCTGCCGCTCCGCGCGACCGCATACACATTCCGCGAGCCCCAGGGCGATCGCCTGCGCGTCATCGTCAGCGCCGAAACCGACAACGCCGCGTCGGGCCGCGAGGTCACCGTCGCGTTCGCCGTCATCGACGGACGCGGCCTGGTGGCGGCAAGCGGAAGCGGCCGCACGGATGGCGGACGCTACACGAGTCCGGTAACCGTGCCGACGGGCCGGTATCAGTTGAAGGTGGCGGCGATTGACGACAGCGGACGACAAGCAAGCGTCGCCCGCGCGTTCAGCGCCGTGCTCGGCGGAGCCGGCGCGATCCGGCTCAGCGACCTCATGCTGGCGGATCCTTCGGGGCCCGACGCCCCGCTTCGACCCGCGGTCCTCCGCGCCGGGGGGGACCGTGTTGTCGCGTACATCGAGGCGTACGCGTCGCTCGCCGGGAATGCCGGCCGCGTGCGATTCGAGATCGTCGACAGCGGCGGCGCCGCACTTGGTCAGGGGGTGAGCGTGGCACCCCGCAGCGCAGGTGCCGGACGATGGACGATGAGCGGCGAGATCCCGATTGGGTCGCTTGCGGCGGGATCGTATGAAGTCGTCGCGACGATCGCGCTGCAGGGCATGCCCGAGCAGCGCCTTACGCGGCCGTTTGCGATCGTGAAATAGTGCGCTCGCCGTAGTGTCCGGCTTTAGCCGGACCCAGATGGGTCATTCGAACCCGGCCTTCCGAGTCCGCCTAAAGGCGGACACTACGGTGTATGGTCATCAGAACTCGTACCGCAGCGCGAACTGCATGCAGCGCCCGGCCTGGGCGTCGCACGCGGCGAGCGTGCCGTTGTAGCGGCCGAAGCCCGTGCGGTCCGGCGTCATCGTGACGTTGCCGACGTCGAAGCTCGGCGTATTCGTCAGGTTGAACACATCCCAACGGAAGCGGATTCGATTATCGGAAACGATCCGCCATGCTTTGCTGACGCTCGTGTCGATCGTGAAGTAGCCGTCGCCCCGCAGCACGTTGCGCAGACCCGCCTCGCCCGGCAGGTCGTAGCGGAACAGCTTCGCCGCGGCGACCGGATCCTTGAACGGGCTCGGACGGTTATCGACGATGTTCTTCGTCAGCGCCAGCTCCGGCAGCACGCCCGGCGTCACGAGCTCTGCGTTGCCCTGCAGGTTCCAGTTCGTCGCCCAGCAGGAGCGGCAGTTCTGGACGTTGAACGGGAACCCGCTGGTCCAGCGCACCAGGCCTGCGACGGACCACTCGCCGATCAGCTGGTTCAGGAACCCGCCGGCGTGTCCGCCGAACTTGCGTCCCTGTCCGAACGGCAGGTCGTAGATCCCGTCAGCGTTCACCTGATGACGAACGTCGAAATCGGACGTGCCGTAGTTCAACTCCGGATCGAACGAGTTGATGAGGAAGCCGCTGTAGCCGCCGGCGCCATATGTACTGAAGGCGCTGCCGCGCTCGACGTTGGAGCCCATGTCCTGCGAGTGCGACAGCGTGTAGTTCACGTCGAACTGGAGTCCCATCGTGTGGCGCTTGCGGAGCGTCAGCACCATCGCGTTGTAGTTCGAGCGGCCGATCGAGCTCAGCGCGGCCAGCGAATCGTACTGCTCGGCCCAGTACGCGAACGGCCCGTAGATGCTGCAGGCCGGGTCGCAGAACTCGTCCGCGCTATAGATGGCCGACGTGTAGTCAGGCGTGTTGGAATTGAACAACTGCGCCATGACCGCGGTCGCCGACGACGTGCCTGTGGCGGCATCCGGGAAGAGGTTCTCCCAGTACGGGATCTTCGCAAGCACGTTATACGCGCTCAGCGGCGCGCCCGGGCTGAGGCCCGCGGCTTGCGCCGCCTTGAGGATCGTCTGGGCCGCCGTGAAGTAGCCCATGCCCGACTTCGTGTCCACCAGGTCGAGCGGCATCGCGAGGTCGCGGCGGATGAGCAGATTGCGACCGAAGCGGCCGACGTAGCCCCCCTCGATCGCGAAGCTCGATCCGATTTCGCGCGACACGAGCAGGTTGAACATGTGCGCGGATGGCGTCACCAGCGTGTCGTCGATGCTCGACGTGATGATGCCCGCGTGGAGCGGCGGCGTCTGCGGAAACCCGCCCTTCGGGGCCTTCGGCATCGTCGGCGGCATCGTGCTGATGTCGACGAAACGCACGCCGGGTGTCGTCTCGTTCGCGGTACCGAACGCGCTCGAAATCGAGGTCGCCATGCCGAACGCGAAGCCGGAATCGAAGTTCGTCGCGATCCCCTGGCCGATGCGGTCGAACACCTTCGAATAGCCGCCGCGGATCACCATCCGGTCCTTGCCGGTCAGGCGTGCAAGGAAGCCAGTCTCCGGGTGCGGCGTCCACGCGGCGGAGAGGCGCGGCGCAAAGTTGTTCTTGTCCCAGTCGTAGAACCCTTTCTTGCCGTTCTTTGGTCCCGCCAAGTCGAAGGTGACGAGCGGGCTCTTGTTCGACGGAATGCCCTTCAGCATGCCGTTGGCGCGATCCGCGAACCACTGGCCCATGCTGACGCTCGGCGCGACCTGCAATCCGTTCACTTCGTACGGCGGCGAGTAGAGGCTGTATCGGATGCCGCCGTTGATCGTCAGCGACGAGCCGATGCGCCAGCTGTCCTGCGCGTACCACTCGTACTCGTCGGACGCGAACTTCCTGACGACCGGCGCGCCAACAGGCAGTTGGTTGCCGCTCTTGTCGTAGTTCGCGTTGAGGTTCGCCTGCGACAGCACGCCCAGCAGGTCGAGCCACGGATCGCCGAAGCCCGCCGTGAAATTGCTCGCGACAACCGGGACGCCGAAACACCCGGGCGTCGTGCACGTGGGCGCACCCGGACGATACCGGCGGCCGCTGCCGACGACCCACGACGGGTTGATGCTCGTATTCAGGAACGAGCCAGTGTTGCGCGACGTCGGGATCCGCGTGAACCGGATGTTCGTGCCGAACTTGAACGTGTGTTTCCCTCGCAGCCACGACAGATCGTCGACGAAATTCTGCGTTGGCGTCTCGCGTGTGGTAGTCGGGGTCGTCGCCACGAGCGAATCGATGAAACGGAACGCCACGTAGTTGGCGTTCAGCTGGCCGTTGGAGGCCGTGTCGATTTTCGTCATGCCGTAACGCAGGCTGTTCACGAGGCTCGTGCTGAGCGCGGCGTCGTAGCCGATCGCGAAGCCGTTGTTGTGGTTCAGCGTCTGCGTTGTCGGACCCTGCCCGGGGTACTGCGGCGCGCTGTTGATCGTGTCGTTCTGGAAGTTGAACCGCGCGAACAGCGTGTGGTTCGATGCGAGCTTGTGATCGAGCCGCCCGATGAACGTGTGGAACCTGTTCTCGATCGGCGCCGAGAACAGGAAGTCCATGATGTTCACGCCGTCGAGCCCGGGCGCGTTCGGCGAGGGAAGCTTCTTGAAGTACGCGGAGGCAGCCAGATTCGGCCCTATGCCGAGCGGATCGATCGCGGCGACTTGCGCCGGCGACAGCCCGTACCATCCGGCCTTGACGGGGTGAGACGAGCTGAAGCCCTGCACCGAGCCCCCGGGGCATTCGCCCGCGTTCGCGCAGAGATACATCAGCACGCCGTCGCGCAGCGAATCGGACGGCACGGAGCGCGTGACGGGCCGTTCGCTGTTCTCCTGCAGCCCCTCGTAGTTGCCGAAGAAGAACGTGCGGTTGCGGCGCAGCGGACCGCCGAGCGCGCCGCCAAAAATGTTCTTGTCCAGCTTCGGGGGTTTGTTGGGCTGTTTCGACAGCAACTGCGTCAGCTTGAGGAAGTATTCGTTCGTCGACGTCGCGGTCCGTCGAACGAAGCCATACGCCGAACCGTCGTACTGGTTCGTCCCGCTGCGCGTGACGAGCGAGACCTGCGCGCCGCTCGAGCGGCCCGCATCCGCGCCGTAGTTGCTCGTCGACACCTTGAATTCCTGCAGCGCTTCCTGCGTCATGCGCACCGCTGACGTGTACGCGGACTGCAACTGCGCATCGTTGACGTCGATGCCGTCGAGCGTGACGTTCTGCTGGTCGGCGCGCGATCCGGCGACCGCGCCATAGCGCGGGTCGGTGGTGTTCGCGTTCGTCGTCGGGATGAAGACGGCGCCAGGCTGCAGGCTGAGGAGATGGACGACGTTCCGCCCTTCGACCGGCAGGCGCTCGATCGTTTCGTGGCTCATCGTGTTGCCGACGCTCGCATCGCTCGTGTTGACGATCGGCGTGGCTTCGCTGACGGTGACGGTCTCGCTCAACGACCCGAGCGACAACGCGGCATCGACGGTGGTGATGCTGTCGACGCGGAGCTCGACCTTCTCGTGAACGAACGTGCGGAAGCCGGTGAGCTCCACCTTCACGGTGTAGTCGCCTGGCTGCAGTCCGGGAATGCTATACGCGCCCTCGGCATTCGACGTCGTCGTCCGCGCCGTGCCGAGCGATTGATTGGTAGCCGTCACGGTCGCCCCGGGAACGACCGCGCCCTGTGAATCCTTGACCGTGCCGGTCAGTCCGGCGGTGCCCGCCTGCGCAAATGCGAGCTGCGCCGCCAGCAAGACGATCGCCGCAGCAATCCATCCACACCGCAAAGCTCTCACATTCCACCTCCACGAGGCGCACCCACCCCCCGCGCGCCGCTGAAGACCTGCAAGTAACCCGCGGCGGAGTATACGGCAGGTTGTCGGGGGATAGCGCTGGAATCGAATCCCCAATCCCCAATCCGACAATCCCCAATCCGACAATCCCCAATCCCCAATCCCCAATCCCCAATCGGACAATCCCTAATCCAACATCGTGGAATCAAAGAATCCCTGAATCGTTGAATCGGGGGCCGATCCGACGCGCGGGTGGCGCCGGAGGGGCATCTCTAGGCGTAGACCCGCTCGATGCGGGTGCCCACGCGGCACAGTAATTCGTATGAGATCGTGCCGATCGAGGCGGCCATTTCACGGAATCCGATGGATTCCTGCCCCTGCTCGCCGACGATGACGACCTCGTCGCCGGGCGTGACGTCGGTGCCCGTGACGTCGATCATCGTCATGTCCATGCAGACCGAGCCGACGATGGGGGCGCGGCGGCCGCGCACGAGCATGTAGCCATTGCCGGCCAGCCGGCGGTCCAGACCGTCGGCATAGCCGGCGGGCACGACCGCGATCGTCGCCGGGCGATCGAACACCGTGCGCAGGCCGTAGCCGGTGCCTTCGCCCGGCCGAACGCCTTTGACGTGCACCACGCGGCTGTGAAGGGACAGCGCTGGGCGGAGCGCGATGGTGGAGGCGAGCGGCGCGGGCACCAGCCCGTAGAGCAGCAGTCCGGGGCGAACGAAGTCGTACCAGACCCGTTCGTCGCGAAGGAGCGCCGCGCTGTTCGCGGCATGGCGCGCGCGCGGTGTGATGCCTATCGACGCCAGCGTCGCGCACGCCTGCTCGAACCGTTCGCGCTGCATGTTGAACGCGGGACTCTCGGGTTCGTCGGCCGTCGCGAAATGCGTATAGACCGCGTCGATCGAAAGGTTCCGGCTTGACGCGATCTCCGGCAGCGTCCGCGCGATGTTGTCGTGCCGGAACCCGAGCCGGTTCATTCCTGTATCGATCTTGAGATGGCACTTGAGGATCGACCCGTGCTTCGCGGCGGCCGCCTGCAGCGCGCGGCCCGCCGAGGGCGTCGAGATCGTCGGGGTCAGGTAGTACTGGAAGAGGCCGTCCAGATCGCTCACTCCGAGCGCACCGAAGACGATGATCGGGATGCGCACGCCCGCGCGCCGCAGAACGATGCCTTCCTCGATGTCGGCGCACGCGAGCATCGCCGCGCCCGCCTGCTCGAGCGCAGGACCGACTTCGGCGGCGCCGTGGCCGTAGGCGTTCGCTTTGACGACCGCGATGATGCTCGGAGAGGGGCTCGTAGCGTCCGCCTTCAGGCGGACCCTGGCCGGCGCAGAGAGAAACTCATGTATCGCTTTGAGATTCGCACGGATCGCATCGAGATCAACGCGCGCGACCGTATGGCGCGTCACTAGGACGTACCGTGCGCGAGGTTCTCGAAGCGCGTGTGCTCTTTGATGAAGGCAAGCCTGGTGACACCCACCGGACCGTTGCGCTGCTTGCCGATGATGATCTCCGCCGTCCCTTCGGCGTCCTGGTTGGGATTGCCGTCCGCATCGCGATACTGCTCTTCGCGGTAGATGAACAGCACGACGTCGGCGTCCTGCTCGAGCGCGCCGGACTCTCGCAGGTCGGAGAGCTGCGGCCGGTGATCCGAGCGCGTCTCCGGGGCGCGCGACAGCTGCGAGAGCGCGACGATCGGGACGTTCAGCTCCTTGGCGAGCCCCTTGAGCGATCGGGAAATCGACGCGAGCTCCGCCTGACGGCTCTCGAACCGCCCGCGGCCCTGCATCAACTGAATGTAATCGATGATGAGGAGGTGGAGGCCGTGCTCCGCCTTCAGCCGCCGGGCCTTCGCGCGCATCTCGAGCACGCCGATCGACGCGCTGTCGTCGATGTACACGCGCGCCTCGGCGAGCGTTCCCAGCGCATGCGACAGGCGGCCGTAATCCTTTTCGCTCAGATACCCGCTGCGGAAGCGGTGCGCATCGATCCGCGCCTCGGACGTCAGCATGCGCATGAACAGCTGCTCTTTCGACATTTCGAGGCTGAAAAACCCGACCGTCATGTCGGTCGACGTGCCCACGTGCTGTGCGATGTTGAGCACGAAGCTCGTCTTCCCCATCGACGGGCGCGCCGCGACGAGCACGAGATCCGACGGCTGCAGCCCTGACGTCATCTCGTCGAGGTCGACGAACCCCGTCGGCACGCCGGTCACCAGCCCCTTGTGCAGCTGCAGCTTCTCGATCGTCGAGAAGCTGTTCTGCACGAGATCGCGGAGGGGCACGAATCCCGCGCGAATCCGGTCCTCGGCAATCGCGAAGATCGCCCGCTCCGCCGAGTCGAGGAGCATATCGGGCTCCTCTTCCGCTTCGTACGCTTCCGTCAGAATTTTGTTGGCCGAGTGAATCAGGCTTCGAAGCGTCGACTTCTCTTTGACGATGCGCGCGTAGTACTCGACGTTGGCGGACCGCGGCACGCCGTCGGCGAGCGACGCAATATAGGCCGGTCCCCCTACTTCCTCGAGCTCTCCGCCGCGCGAAAGCTCCTCTTTCAGCGTCACGAAGTCGATCGCGCTGCCGCGCTCGTTCATCGCGACCATGCGGTCGAAGATGCGTTTGTGCGCGTCGCGGAAGAAATCGCCGGCGTCGATCACTTCCGCGGCTGCGTTGAACGCGTCGTTGTGAATCAGAATCGCGCCGAGAACTGATTTTTCGGCTTCGAGATTGTGCGGAAGAGTACGTTCGGGGGTTGCGACGTCGGCCATGGAAGGGTGCAGAAGGATAACGCGCGAAGCGCGAAGCGACAAGCGGCAAGCGACAAGCGGCAAGCGGCAAGCGACCAGGAAGACTCGCCCGGTCGCTTGTCGCCTGTCGCCCTGTCGCTTGTCGCTATTCTTTCACGACCATCACTTTCACCTGCGCACTCACGTCGCGGTGGATCTTCACAGGCACCGTGAACTCGCCGAGCGCCTTCAACGGCTCCGCCAGCGTGATCTTTCTCTTGTCGACGTCGAATCCTTTCGCGTGCAGCGCGGCGGCGATGTCGGCCGACGTCACCGAGCCGTACAGCGTATCGTTCTCGCCGACGCGGCGGCCGATCGATATCTCCGCTTCGGCCATCCGCTTCGCGAACGCCTCGGCCTGTGAGCGTTCCTCGAGCTCGCGCGCCTCGGCGTTCTTGCGCTCGCGCTCGATCTGCTTCTTGTTCGCCTCGGTCACCGCGAGCGCCAGGTTCCGCGGGAGCAGATAGTTGCGCGCGTAGCCCGCCGCGACCTTCACGACATCGCCGCGCCGGCCGAGGTGCTCAACGTGTTCTCTGAGAATGACTTCCATGATTCAGCGTCTCCGAATCGCCGCAATCGCCGGAATTGCCAGAATTGCCATAATTTCGTTCCCTGAATTTGTGAATTTCGATTACGGCGATTCTGGCAATTTTGGCAATTATGGCAATTCATTCTGTCACGTATGGAATGAGCGCGAGCTGGCGCGCGCGCTTGATCGCCACCTGCAGCTTGCGCTGATGGAGTGCGCACGTGCCCGAGATCCGCCGCGGCTGGATCTTGCCGCGCTCGGGCAGGAACGGCGCGAGCAGCCGGACGTCCTTGTAATTGATGTAATCGATCTTCTCCGCGCAGAACTTGCAGACGCGGCGTCGACGGAAGAAGCCGCGACGCGGCGCGTCCCCTCCCTTGCCTTCCTTCTTGTCGCCGCCGCGGCCGCCGCGGCCTCCACGTTCTTCTCTCATCGCCCTGCCTCCACGCCTTCGATGTCAATGTCCGAGTCCGCGTCCCCGCGGCCTTCGCCCGGCTGGCGCTCGGGCGGCAGCCCGCGCGCGACGCGCCGCCGCGCGGTGAACTTCTTGCGGGCCTCGCCGGTCCGCTGCGCGACGCGCAGCTCCTCGTCGACGCGCACGATGAGATGGCGGATCACCTGGTCGATCACGCGCAGGCGCCGATCGATCTCCTTCATCAGCTCGCCCGAGCCGGTGATGGTCTCGACGACGTAGGTCCCCTCGCGGTGATGGGCGATGTCGTAGGCGAGGCGCTTGCGCCCCCAGTTCTCGGTCTTGTCGAGCGTGCCGCTGAAGCGCTGGACGATCTGCTCGATCTGCGTGTGCAGATCCGCGATCTCCTGCTCGGAGGCGTCAGGCGTGACGATGTAGACGAGCTCGTACTGTCGTGTGCTCATGTGTCTCCTTCTGGACTGAACGGCTGCATTTGTTGGCCGGCCTAAAGGCCGGCCCCACGTGGGGCCAGACCCACGACCATCGTGGGGCCAGGCTTCAGCCTGGCCATGCAGCAAGGAGAAGCTACGGTTTTTCTTCCGCGTCTTCTTTCCTGTTAAACCTGTTCATCACCGGTTCAATTCCTTCGGCGACGAACAGCTCGGTGGCGTCCGCGGCGCGCCCCACCGCCTCGGCGACGATCGTCCGCTCCTCCGGATCGAACTTCGCCAGCACGTGATCCGCGAGATCGCGCCGGCCGTCTCCACGCCCGACGCCGATCCGCAGCCGTGCAAAGTCCTCGTTGCCGAATGCCGCGATGATCGACTTGAGGCCGTTGTGCCCTCCCGCCGATCCCGACGGCCTTGCCCTCAACCTCCCCAGCTCCAGGTTCACGTCGTCGACGACGACGAACAGATCCGGAAAGTCGATCTTGAAAAACCGCAGCAGGTCGCCGATCGCGGGCCCGCTGAGATTCATGAACGTCAGCGGCTTTGCCAGCAGCACCGACGCCGCGCGCCATTTCGCGAGAAGCGCGTTGGCCGGCGCGGACTCCCAATCCAGCCGATGCCGGCCGGCGAGCGCGTCGAGCACGTCGAAGCCGACGTTGTGCCGCGTGCCCGCATACGGTCGCCCGGGATTGCCCAGGCCGACGACGAGCTTCATGACTCTCGGCGGGGTCTACAGACCCCGCCCTACTTCTTCTCCGCCTTCTCTTCGCCTTCCTTCTCGACCTTGCCCTTCTTGATGACTTCGGGCTCGGCCGGCGCCGCCGCCGTCGCGGCCGCCGCGGCTTCTGCCGCCGCGGGCTCCGGCTCCTCGGCGCGGAGCGGCACGACGTGGACGATCATCATGTCGGCGTCGCTCAACGCCTTCCATTTCGCCCCTTCGGTCTTCAGATCGCGAACACGGATGCCCTCGTGCATCATCAGCTCGCTCACGTCGACGGTGATGTTCTCCGGAATGTCGGCCGGCAACACCTCGATCTCCATCTCGCGGTTCACGAAGTCGACGATGCCGCCCTGCTGCTTGACGCCCTTCGCCTCGCCCTTGATCACGATCGGCACGGTGACGGTGATCGTCTTGTCCATCGCGACCTGATAGAAGTCCGCGTGGAGCAGCTCGTGATCGATCGGATCCAGCTGGTACTCCTTCACGAGGACGCGCGTATTGCCGCCATCGAGCTGCAGACCGATGAGCGTGTTCACGCCCGCGTCCGAATGCAGGATCCGGAGCAGGTTCTTCGGATCGACGGCGATCTCTACCGCCTTCCCCTTCTCGGCGCCGTAGAGCACCGCGGGTATCCGTCCGCTCGCGCGGAGGCGGCGCGCTTCGTTCTTGCCTCGTCCGTCACGCTTTTCTGCTTTGAGAGTTGCTTCCATATCTTTCCCAATTGGTCCGGCTAAAGCCGGACGCTACGCATCTCGCATCCGTAGTGTCCACCTTCAGATGGACCCGACCTTCACACGAACAACGACGAGACCGACGTCTCCTCGTGAATACTTCGAATCGCCTGACCCAACAGCCGGGCGACCGACAACACCCTGATCTTCCGGCACCGCGCGCGCTCGCCGTTGAGCGGGATCGTGTTGGTGATGATCACCTGGTCGATCGGCGCGGCCTCGAGCCGCTCGATCGCGGGGCCCGACAGCACGCCGTGCACCGCGCAGGCCAGCACGCGCGCCGCGCCGTTCTCCTTCAGCGCGCTGGCCGCCTTCACGATCGTTCCCGCCGTATCGATGATGTCGTCCTGGATGATGCACGTCTGTCCGCTGACGTCGCCGACGACGTTCATCACCTCCGCCGACCCGTCGTCGCTGCGCCGCTTGTCGATGATCGCGAGGTCGGCATCGAGCCGCTTCGCGTAGGCGCGCGCGCGTTCGGCGCCGCCGGCGTCGGGCGACACGATTGTCAGGTTCGGCAGCCCCAGCCGCGAGCAGTAATCGATGATCACCGGCGCCGCAAAGAGGTGGTCGACCGGAATATCAAAGAACCCCTGAATCTGCGCCTTGTGCAGATCCATCGTGAGCACGCGGTTCGCGCCCGCCGCGCTCAGCAGGTTGGCGACGAGCTTCGCCGAAATCGGCACGCGCGGCTTGTCCTTCCGATCCTGCCGGGCGTAGCCGTAATACGGAATCACGGCGGTGATGCGCGACGCCGACGAACGGCGGAACGCGTCGATCATCACGCACAGTTCCATGATGCTGCGGTCCACGTCGGCGCACGTGGGCTGCACGACGAACACATCCGTGCCCCGGATGTTCTCGTCGATCTGGAACGAGCACTCGGTGTCCGGGAACCGCTGCAGGCGCGCATGCCCCATCGAAACACCCAGGAACTCGGCGATCTCCTGGGCAAGGGCCGGGTGCGCGCTGCCCGAAAACAGTTTCAGCTGGCCACCATTCATCGCTGCTACGGGCATCTATTGCGAACAGCAGGACCGCAGGGCTTTGGTTGGGGCGGGAGGATTCGAACCTCCGAATACGGGATCCAAAGTCCCGCGCCTTACCGCTTGGCCACGCCCCACCTGACCCCACTCGGCGTCAATGACGCCTGATTCGACACGGAGGCCGAAGGCGCGGCCCGCAGACATGTCCGCAAAGGGAAAAGTTTAGCCGGTTTCAGGCCCGTTTGGCAACGGGCCGCGCCCGCCGCTCGTAGTCGGCGCGCGACAACGTGCGCGTCAGCAGCGCGGTCGAACCGGCGCGCGTCAGCGGCTTGAGGCACGCGGCCGCCGAAGCCCGGCTGCGAAACAGGCCAAAAACCGCGGATCCGCTCCCCGACATCGCGGCCGCGACCGCACCACCTTCTCGGAGGCCGGCCTTGAGCGCGGCAATTTCCGGATGACGGCGGACGACCGGCGGCTCGAGGTCGTTGATCATCTGCGCGGCGCGCGTGGGCCAGGGCACCGGGAGCAGCTGGATCTCGCGCGGCTCCTTCAGCCCGGCCGCGCGGTCCTCGTCGTACCAGGAGTACGCCTCAGCCGTCGAGACGCCGAACGGCGGCCGGACGACGACGATCCAATGAGGAGGGAGGTCCATGAGCGGGTAAATCTCTTCGCCGCGGCCGAGACCCAGCGCCGTCCCACCCCAGAGGAAGAACGCGACGTCGGCGCCGATCGCCGCCGCCACTTCTCGAAGCAGCGGCAGAGGCGCGCCGCCCCACAGTCGCGCCAGGGCAACCAGCGCAGCGGCAGCATCCGCGCTGCCGCCCGCGAGACCGGACTCGGACGGGATCATCTTCTTGATCGTGATGACCGCATCGCGCGGCTCCCCATCGCGTCCGAGCGCCTTCCACAACGCCGCCGCGGCGCGCCATACGAGATTCGTGGCGTCGACCGGCACACCGGGAGCGCGGCACTTCAACTCGAACGGTCCGCGACGCTGCGCGCAGATCAAGGTGTCGTGCAATTCGAGCGTCTGAAAGACCGTCCGAAGCTCGTGGAAGCCGTCCGGCCGCGTTCCCAGAACGCGGAGATCGAGATTCACCTTCGCATGCGCGCGAGCGACAACAGACTTCACGGTTGACACAGATTAAACATCAATCACCAATCACCAATCACCAACCAGGAATCACGAATCGTGAATCCCTGATCTCGAATCGGGTGAATCCATGAATCGTGGTGATTGGTCGTTGGTCATGGCTCGTCGTCGCGATCGCCCAGAGGGCCGGCGCGGCGAAGCTCGTCGAGCGTGATTGGCGCCGCATCGCGCGGAACGTCGGGGGAAAAAACGGCGTCCTCGAGGGGCGCGTTGATCTCGACCTGCGAAAGCCGCAGCGTAATGTCGGCGGGCACCGCGCCCGCGGACGAAGACGTGTGGAGGCGCACGGTCGACGGACGGACCGACGCGAAATCGCGGTACTCAATCGTCAGCGCGCCCTTGCGCACCGCGGCCACACGCCAGCGTCCGTCGATCTGACGGAGAAAGATCGTCGCATCGCCGGCGTCCGCCGACGCCCAGCCGTTCTCGTACGTCCGCCCCTCGGCAGGATCCGCTGATCCAAGTCCGCAACCGGAGACGACCGCGCGCAGTTGATCGGGATCGAGTGCGACGCCGGTGAGCGCCTCGATGATCGCCGCCGCTCTGGCGCCGCGCAGCACTCGCGCGTCGCGGTTCAGAACCAGCGTCGCGTCGTCGCCGCGCGACACGAGCACGAAGAACGGCTTCCCGCCGAAGCTGACCTTCGGGTATCCCTCGAGCCGCAGCCGTCCGGAATCCGCGAGGCCCGCATCGATACGCGCTGACAGCCTGGTCGAGCCGGCGCGCCCTGACAGCGACAACGACGCGCTCATCGTCTTGACGGAGCGGCACTCGGCAACCGATTGAGCGTAGGCGGCGGAGAAGCCGGGGAATGGAGAGCCCGCGCCGGACGGAAGCGCCACACGAGGAACGCGGCTGCAGGATGCCGCGAGGAATGCGCAGACGATGACGGATCTAACGCCTGACGCGGGCACGCGCGTCACGCACCTTCTTTTCCACTTTCGTCCGATCGATGGATTCACCGTCGCCGGCGAGCGATTTCTCCCACGCGGCGACCGCATCGGCGAAGCGCTGCTGCTTGAAGCGCAGTTCGCCGAGATGGTCCTGCACGGTGGAGCTCGCGGGCAACCGCTCGGCAGCCTGCGTCAACGGTGCATCGGCGAGATCGATCTTCCCCTGCTGGAAGTACGCCCACCCGAGGCTGTCGAGAAACGACGGATTCCCCGGATCCACTTTCAGCGCCCGCTGCACGAGGTCGACCGCTTCGTCGAGCCGCAGACCGTGATCGGCCAGCATGTACCCGAGCGAGTTCAGCGCGTTCGCGTCGAGCGGATCCTTCGAGAGCAGATCGCGCAGCGCGCGTTCCGCGTCAGGCAGCCGTCCCGCCTTGTCGAGCAATCCGGCGTACTCGTAGACGAGCGCTCCGTCTTGTGGCGCCCGCTTGATCAGATCCTGAAACGCGGTGATCGCTTCCGCGGTTCGCCCTCTGTCCTGCAGCAGCTGCGCGCTCAGATACGCCGCGCGCGTATCCTCCGGATAGGCCGCCTTCAGCCGCTCCGCCGTTGCGGTGGCGGCGTCGAGATCCTTCAGCTGGCGCTGCGCCTGCGAGAGCATGTAAAGGACGGCGGCGTCAGGAGGTGTCTTTTTGGCGACCGAGTCTTCGAGGATCTTCCGAGCGTCGGCAGCCTTCCCGGCATTGATCAGCGCCGCCGCACGCCGCGCCGTGACGTCGACCCGCGCGTTGGCCGCGCCGGCCCGCGCATAGGCGTCCGCGGCGTCCTGGTAGTGACGCTGCTGGTCGTACAGCTCGCCGAGGTGCACGAGGGCACGCGAGGACGTGGGGTTGTATTCGACCGCGCCTTCGAGCGTCTGGATCGCTTCAGGCAGCTGGCCTGACGCCTCCTGCGCGGCTGACAGGAGCATCGCCCCCTCGACATAGCCAGGCTGGTCGTCGACGACGCGGCGGAGGCTTCCGATGGCTTTGTCGTACTCGCGCGTCTTGATGTAGAGCCGACCGAGCATCAGCTCGAGGTTGATGTCGAACCCGCTCTCGCGACGGCTCTTTTCGAGCGCCGCAATGGCCTTCGCCGGATACTGCGCCGGATCCTCCCCGGGGCGGAATGGACGACGCTGCTCGCTGAGCGCGGCGTAGACCGATCCAAGGACGCGATTCGCTTCGCGGTTGGAGGAATCCAGCTGCAGAGCGGCTTCAGCCGTCTGCAGCGCGTCGCGGCCGCGATCCTGGCGCGCATAGAGAGCCGCGAGCTCGGCGCGAAGCTCCGCGGACTTCGGCTCCAGCTCGATCGCCTTCTTATGCGCGGCGATCGCGTCGTCGATCTTGTCCGCATCCTCCAGATGCCGTCCGAGCATGAAGTAATACGCGGCGGGCGCATCCGGCTGGGCGGCGGAGGCCGCCGGCTGGGCGGAGGCACCGGCGACGCCAATCGGGATGAGCACACAGACCGCGAGAATTGGCCGCATCTGCTGACTATAATGACTGGAGTCAGGCTCATGGCTCAAGACTTAAGGCTTAAGCCGCCTGAGCCCTAAGCCTTGAGCCTTAAGCCTTCCGCGAGGACAGCATGGCGATCGACCCTGAACTGCTCGAAATTCTGGCGTGCCCGAACTGCAAGACGAAGGTCGAGCTGGTGAAGAACGGCACGGCGCTGAAGTGCGGGCAGTGCAAGCGCGTGTATCCGATCAGGGACGATATTCCGGTGATGCTGCTCGACGAGGCGACGGTGGAGCAGTAACTCGCGGTTCGCGGCTCGCGGCTCGCGGTTCGGTCGCGAACCGCGATTCGAAGCGCGAATCGCGAATCGCGAATCGCGGCATTGAAGATTCTCCTCATCCGGTTGCGGCTAATTGGAGACGTCGTCTTTACGACGCCGATTCCGCGGGCGCTGAAGCGGGCGTTTCCAGACTCGCATCTCACGTATCTCGTCGAGCCGCCGGCGGCGGCCGTTGTCAGTGGGAACCCGCACCTCGATGAGGTGATCGTCGCGGCCAGGCCGCGCGGCCTGGCCCGAGTCGGCGCCGATATGCGGCTCGCGCGGCAGCTGCGGCGAGCGCGCTACGATCTCGTCATCGATTTGCACGGAGGGCCGCGGAGCGCGTGGCTGGCGCTCGCGACCGGGGCACGGGCACGAATCGGGTACGCGATCACCGGGCGCACGTGGATGTACACGAAAGCGGTGGCTCGTCCGCGGGCGCTCCGGCCGCGGCACTCGGTCGTCAATCAGTGGGACCTGCTCGAGGCGATTGAAGGCTGGCCCGCGGGCGGACCGGACGCGGCGCGCGACAGCGTGCAGATGGCGCCGGATTCGGGCGCCGTGACGAGGATCGAGCAGCGCCTCCGGGCCGCGGGAGTCACCGGGGCACACGAGCTGGTGGTTGCGCACGTCAGCGCGGGCAACCCGTTCCGGCGATGGCCGGAACCGTCGTTCTCCGCGCTGGTTGCGGGTCTTGCGTCGGCATCGCCGATGCGCCGGATCATCCTCAGCTCCGGGCCGTCGGACCGCGAGGCTGCGGAGCGCATTGCGGCGGCCGCGCGGCAGGCGCTCGGGCCGGCGGCCGATCGGGTCGTCGATTTCGGGGAGTTCGATCTGGCCGAGCTCCGGGCGCTCGTGGAGCGGAGCCGGCTGTTCGTCGGCGGGGATACGGGGCCGCTGCATATCGCGGCAACCACGGCGACGCCGATAGTGGGAATATATGGACCGACGGAGGCCGTCCGATCCGCGCCGTGGCGGGACCCGCGGTTCGCGACCGAGTCCGTGGAGGTCGCGGGCCTGCCGTGCCGGCCGTGCGATCAGCGGGTCTGTGAGCCTGGCGACTTTCGATGTCTAACTACGTTGAAGCCCGAAGAGGTCCTTTCGGCGGCGGAGCGCGCGATGACAACGCGCGCCTGATCGTCGCGGGGAACCCCAGCGCCCGGCTCGAACGCGCCGCGTACTACGCGGTGCTCGGGTTCGTCGCGGCGCTGCCCTTCTCGATCTTCGCTTCACAGGTTCTGCTCACGGTCGCCGGCGTGCTGTGGCTCGCCATTACCATCCGCAGCCATGAGCAGTTCGACGTGCCGTGGATGTTCTGGCCGCTCGCCGCGTACGGCGGCGCGACACTCGTGGCCGCGGCCTTTTCCGTCGATCCGCGCACCAGCCTCATCGACTGCAAGCAGCTGCTCCTGTTTTCCATCGTCCCGATAACGTACCGCGTGCTGTCGGGACGCCGCGCGCTGACGGCGATCGACGTCATCATCACGGCAGGAGCCATCAGCGCGGTGATCGGGCTGGTCCAGTTCGGCATCCTTCAGTTCGATCACCTCGGCCAGCGTCCGCGTGGATCGCTGGGGATGTACATGACCTACTCGGGTCAGCTGATGCTGGTCGCGTGCACGGCGACCGCGCGCATCCTGTTCCGTAAGGACGACCGGCTGTGGGCGGCGCTCGTCATGCCGGCGCTCGTCGCGGCGCTCGCCGCCACGCTGACTCGCAACGTCTGGATCGGCGCCTGCGCGGGCATCGGGCTCCTGTTCCTGATCCGAGACTTTCGCCTGATCGCGATCGTGCCGGTGCTCGCGGCGCTGTTCTTCGCACTGGCGCCGCCGCAGCTGACCGAGCGCTTCTATTCGTCGTTCCGCTTCAAGAGCGTCAGGCACGACAGCGCCACAGTCGAGGCGAGCGTGCTGTCAAACCGCGACCGTATCGCGATGCTGAAGTCGGGCTGGAAAATCATCAAGGATGATCCGCTGACCGGCGTCGGTCCGGATATGGTCGTGCGCGTGTACCCGCATTACCGAGATCCGGAGGCGGTCCAGCAGCTGAATTCCCATCTGCACAACGTGCCGCTGCAGATCGCCGCCGAGCGCGGCATCCCCGCGCTGATCATCTGGCTGTGGTTCATCTTCACGCTGCTGCGTGATTTCGTGAAGGCGCGGCGCACGACGCACGTGCCGTCGGTGGTCACGGCCGCCCTCGCCTGCACGGTCGCGATGCTGGCCGCCGGCCTGTTCGAGTACAACTTCGGCGACTCCGAAGTCCTCATGCTGTTCCTCGTGCTGGTGACGCTGCCGTACGCGGCCGAGCGCTCCTCGTCTGACGCGCCGCCGCTCGCATGACGGCCGCGGATCTCGCGACGCGCCTCGCCGGCCGGATGATCCTCATCATCGGCGACGTGATGCTCGATCATTTCGTGATCGGCCGCGTCGATCGCATCTCTCCTGAAGCGCCGGTTCCTGTCGTCTGCTTCGATCACGAGGAGCACCGGCTCGGCGGCGCCGCGAACGTCGCGCATAACGCCGCCGCGCTCGGCGGCCGCGTCGAGCTCGTCGGGGTCGTCGGTGACGATGAAGCGGCCGGGACACTGCGCGCGCAGCTCGCGCGCTGCGGCATCGGCGCGGCCGGCCTCGTGGCCGATCCCGCGCGCGTGACCACACGCAAGCTGCGCGTCGTCACGACGCGGAACCAGCAGGTCGCACGGGTCGATTACGAGCAGGACTCCGAGGTGAGCGGCGCAGTCGAGACGGCGATCGCCGACCGTATCGGCAAGCTGGCGGCATCGGCCGATGCCATCCTCGTTTCGGACTACCTCAAGGGCGCGATCTCGCGCGGCGTCGCGGCCGCGGCGATTGCCGCCGCGCGGACGCACGGCCTCCCGCTGCTCGTCGACCCCAAGGTTCCCCACATCGACTACTACGCAGGGGCGACGGTCATCACGCCGAACCATCATGAAGCGGAAGCCGTGACACACATGCGCATCCGCACCGGAGCGGACGCGCTGGCGGCCGCCGTGCGGTTCCGCGAGCGCGCGTGCTGCGAAAGCGTGCTCATCACGCGCGGCGAACATGGGATGACGCTGCTTGGACCGGGCGGCGAAGCGGAGCTCGCCGCCGAAGCGCGCGAGGTGTCGGACGTGACCGGCGCCGGCGACACCGTCATCGCGACGATGACGCTCGCGCTCGCCGCGGGCGCGTCGCTGGTGGACGCCGCGCGCCTCGCCAACAGAGCCGCGGGGATCGTCGTGGGTAAGTTCGGGCCCGCGACCGTGTCGGTCAGCGAGCTTCGCGGCAACTAGCCACGTTTCGGCGCCGGCGGATTCACCAAGAGGTCACGGAGGTTCGTCACTGCGACCGGGCCGGACCGCGCTGCGCGCGGTGGCGGGTCGCAGTGACGAACCCTTCCGTGGCCTTCGTGAACTCTGAGTGATCCCTCAGCGAACGTCGCTCGACTGACCGCAGCGGTTCGTGATCAACAGGACCTCGGGCAGGGCCTCGCGCGCGAGCACCGCTTTGAGCTTGATGTTCACCGTGGGACGGCGATCCAGCACGCACGTGCCGTGCAAGTCTCCCGCGAGCTGTTCGTAGTCCGACGCGGAGAGCACCGCATACACGCGGTGCGGCCCGCGTATCAGGTCCACGAACTTCTCCCGATCGAAGAGAATCTCGATGTGGCGGCCGAGGTAATACACCATGCTCGGCAGCGCTACGTTGTAGTGGGCAACGACGTCGTCGTCGGTCAGATGTTCCTGGATCGCGCTGCTGATCGGGGGCACGGGCTTGTAGCGTTCGAAGCTCGGCAGCACGCGGATGATGAACGCCCAGTTCAACGTCACGAGCGAAACGAGCACCACGACGAGCGCCGAGCGCGCGCGATTCAAGAGCGCGAGGGCGAGCGCCACCGCGCCGCCCACGGCAGCCGCGCCGCCGACGAACGCGGCGCCATGCAGCGCGTACACCTTTCCGACCGTCTCGAAGATGTAGAAGGTTCCGGCGCCGGCAACGGCGAGCAGGAGGCCGATCACCACCGCCGTGACGCGGAGGGTTCGCGGCTGCGGAGTGGCCGCCGGACCGCTCCGCCGCGCGATGAACACACCGGCCAGCGCGGCGACCGCTGGGACGATCGGGAAGATGTAGAGATCCTGCTTTGCGGCGGAGAACGTGAAGAAGATGACGATGACGAGGATCCAGAGCCAGAGGAGCGTCTGGACACGGAAGGCCGACTGCGTCGCGGTTCGCGGCTCGTCCGCCGGAGCTTGAGCGAAGGCGGATTCGCGAGTCGCCCTTCGATCGGCGAACCACAATCCTGCCGCGCCGAACAGGCACAGCGACCACGGGAACGAGTCGCTGAACACGACTGGCAGATAGAACAAAGGACCTCGACGCTGCTCGACGCCGACACCCTCGGTATAGCGCGCGATGTTTTCGCCGACGATGAAGGATTTGATGTACGTCCATCCGTAGTGCTGATACAGCGCGGCATACCAGGGGACGACGATTGCGGCGACGACGATGACGCCGATCGGGATCATCATGCTCGTGACGCGCTTCAGCTCGCCGTGCAGCACGAGGTAGATGCCAAACACGAGCGCGGGCAGCGCTGCCGCGACCGGCCCCTTCGTCAACACACCGAGGCCGACGCTCACATACATCAGGAGCAGGAAAAGACGCCGCCGCTCCGGGTAGCGCTCCGCCAGCGCGAAGAAGGTCAGCGTCAGCGCCATGAACATCGAGATGTAGATGTCGATGAAGATGCGGCGGCCGAACATCACGAGTCGCGGCGCCACCGCAAGTCCCGTCGCCGCCCAGAGCCCCGCTTCGAGATTCCCGGACGCACGCGCGAGGAAAAACGCCGCCAGAATCATCGTCAGCGCGCCGAGAGCGATCGGAAGGCGCTGAACGGCGACCGAGACGCCAAACAGCTTGTAGAAGAGCGCGACGATCCAGTAGCTGAGGACCGGCTTGTTGAACCGCGGCTGGTAATTGAAGGTCGGGCTGATCAGGTCGTCGCGCTGCAGCATCTCGCGCGGCGTCTCGACATAGAACGCCTCATTCGCGTCCCAAATCGACGACCCACCCAGATCGATGAAATAGGGCAGTACCGCTGCTGACAGCAGCAGGAATAGCCATACTCTTCGCCTCGAATCACCAATCACCAATCACCAATCCCTATCCCTAATCGTGAATCTCTAATCGCGAATCCCGAATCGTCGGATCCCGCGTCCCGGATCCCGGATCCCGGCCACCGTCAGTGCCTGAAATGGCGTCTGCCGGTAAATACCATCGCGATCCCGTGTTCATCCGCGGCAGCGATGACCTCCGCATCCCGGACCGACCCGCCCGGCTGCACGATCGCGGTCGCGCCAGCGGCGGCGATCGCATCCGGACCGTCGCGGAACGGGAAAAACGCGTCCGATGCGACGACGCTTCCGGTCAGCGGACCGCCCGCCTTCATCACCGCGACTTTCACGGCATCGACGCGGCTCATCTGGCCCGCACCCACGGCGAGCGTGCGATCGGCGCTCGTGAAGACGATCGTGTTCGACTTGACGTGCGCGCAGACCCGCCACGCGAACCGCAGCGCCGTCCACTCTTCTGCCGTGGGCGCTCTCTTCGTCACGACTTTCGGAAAATCGCCGGCAGGCCAGGGATCGCGCGCTTCTGTCACGCGGTCGGCATCCTGCGCGAGCATCCCGCCGAGAAACGACCGCATCTCCTGCGTTTCGCGGCCCGACGGATCGAAGGCCTTCGAAAAGTCGGTCGTGACGACGCGCAGGTTCTGTTTCGTCGCGAGCACGGCGCGGGCCTCCTCGTCGATCGACGGCGCGATCACCGCCTCGATGAACGTCGAGGTAAGCGCCTTCGCCGTCGCGACGTCGAGCGGGCGATTCAACCCGACGATGCCGCCGAAGGCGGACAAGGCGTCGGCCTCGCGCGCGCGCACGTACGCGGCGTCTATCGTCGCGCCGGTCGCGACGCCGCACGGGTTCGTGTGTTTGATCACGACGCCGGCGGGCTCGGTGAACTCCAGCGAGATGCGGAGCGCGGCGTCGAGATCGAGCAGGTTCGTGTACGACAGCTCCTTGCCCTGGTGCACGTGCCATTCGCGACCGGACTCCGGGGGGAACTGAATCCACGACGCCTTCTGGTGCGGGTTCTCACCATAGCGGAGCGGACGCGGACCGCCATGCGGCGACTGAGTCGGACGCTTCACAGCTCGCCGCGTCATCGCGCCCCCGTCGACGTCGACGTGCGTCATCGTCATCGCGATCATCCCGTCGTACTGCCCCGTGTGCATGAACGCCTTCTTCATCAGCTCGAAGCGGAATTCGAGCGACGGCCCGCCGGGGTGGGCCAGCTGTTCCAGCACGGCCGGGTAGTCCTCGGGGTGCACCACCACCAGAACGTCGCGGAAGTTCTTCGCCGCGGCTCGAAGCAGACTCGGGCCGCCGATGTCGATCTCTTCCACCAGCGCGTCGAACGGCGTGTCAGGGTTATCGGCCGCCTTCCCGAATGGATAAAGGTTCACGACCACGAGATCGACCGGCTTGATCCCCTGTCTGGCGATCGCCGCCAGGTCGTCGGGCCTGCTCCGCCTCGCGAGGATGCCGGCGAACATGCCGGGGTGCAGCGTCTTCACGCGGCCGTCCATCATTTCAGGAAAGCCGGTAACGTCGGACACGTTGACGACAGGAATTCCGGCGGCGGAGATGGCCTTCGCCGTCCCGCCTGTGGAGACGAGCTCGACGCCGCGGGCGGCCAGCCCGCGGGCCAGATCGACGAGACCAGTTTTGTCGGAAACACTCAGAATTGCGCGCATATCTCTCGATTTTCTTGACAGATCCAGCCCAGGGCCGCTACTATGTCGCCGACGCTGAGGGGTTCAGCGTCGCAAGCCGAGGCCGCGGACTCGCGGTCTTTTTTTATGTCCGGGGCTTGCGCAATCGGGTCCCGGGCAGGTATCACGGCGGCGTCCCGACGCCGCGCCATTGCAAGGCAGGAAAAGTACGATGCGTATCACAGGCAAGGTCAAGTGGTTCAACAACGCCAAGGGTTACGGATTTATCGAGCGCGAAGGTGGCAGCGACGTGTTCGTCCACTTCTCGGCCGTCCAGGGCAACGGGTTCCGGACGCTCGAGGAGGGCCAGGCGGTCGAGTTCGAGATCGTAGACGGTCCGAAGGGCCCGCAGGCCGGTAACGTCACCAAACCGAACTAAATCCCCCGAACGGGGCCGGGAGCGCTTCGGCGCTCCCGGTCTCCGGTCGTTACTTCCCTTCCCCCTTCAATCCCCGCACCGTAAAGTTCACTTTTCCGTCCTTCACCGCCACGCGGAACGCCACCTCGGGGCTGCCGCTGTCGCGGAGCTTTCCAACCTGATCTTTCACCAGCGCCGCGAAGCGATGGAACGGCACGACCTCGTCGCCGGTTTCCCGCCGCGCGTCCATCAAGGTGTCGTAGAGCGAGTGGAGCTTGTCCATCTCGCGCATCGGATCCTTGAAGGCGGTCGTGTAGAGAACCTTGTTCTCGGGCGCCGCCGGCTTCTTCGGCTGTTCGGTCTTCGGCGGCGGCTGGAAGAACGGACCAGGCCGTCCTTCTTCCCGCGCCCGTTGTCCACGATCCCAGAGATCGACGAACGTCTGGAAGCGCGACTGAAGCGTGCTGAAGCGGAACCGATCGGCTGAGGTTTCGATGTAGCCGCGGTCCCACCGTTTCACGAGCGCCTCGACGCGCGCGCGGGTCTCCCACGGCGGACGCGGCGCGCGGCCGGAAAAGTACATGTTGTATTCCGCCTCCAGCTTCTTGAGCTCGCTCTCGAGGATCATCAGGTCGCGCTGGATCTCGGATGGTTCGGGCATTATGCGTTTGTTGCGGCGGGGTCTAAAGACCCCCGCCATCACCTAATCAAAAACCACAGCAGCGGCAACCACAGCTCGCGCGCGTACGGCACGGGGCGGTCGTCGATGAGCACGTCGGTCGCGTCGAACCGGCCGACGATCTCGAAGAGGTCGCGCAGCTTGACGACGTCCTCCGGATAGAATCGCGCGCGGTGGCGCACCGCCGGGCCCGTGCCGGTCTCGCGATACTCGGACGCCGCGCGCGCCATCTCGATCGCGCGGGCGTAGTCCGCGCCGTCGA
>Ga0075424_100000551_pt1 | contig 29631 bp, 31 predicted proteins | sample SoiMethybrSBSTD3_FD_75301 | JGI IMG/M metagenome (GOLD analysis project Ga0075424, IMG submission 75301) | Bulk soil microbial communities from a Populus tree surrounding site in Tennessee, USA - Soil MetaG P. TD hybrid SBSTD3 | ecosystem: Environmental > Terrestrial > Soil > Tree plantation... | reverse complement strand
AGGCCGTTGTACGTGATCGGTCCGACGCACACCGCGTCCCTTCTCGTCACGTTCGACCAGTCCTTGCCGTCGCCCCGTCCTTCGAGCTCCGCGTAGAAGTCGGCGAAGCGGAGCCGATCCGCCCCGCGCGCAAACGGATTGGCGCCCTTCACCTCCCGCAGTTCGAAGCCGCTGAGCCGCTTGAGCACGTAGAGCGACCAGCTCGTGGACTTGCCGAACTCGCCGTCGTTGGGAATGTCGATGCCCGCCTCGACCTGGCGCGCGACAACGTCGCGCACCGAGTCCTTGAGTGTCGCCTCGTACGCGCTCTGATCAACGTCCCGACCGGCCTGGCGCGCTTTGACGAACTCCAGCAGCTCTGGCGGCCGAATAAGGCTTCCGGTGTGCGTGGTGAGGATGCGATCGACGCTGCGTTTCATCGGCGGGCGCCGATTATATAAGTCGAGCGTGCGTAAGCCATAATCCCCGACCGGACATGAGCAGCCCGGGATCGTTCTGCACATCGGTTCTGAAGACCTCCGATGCCGTTCGGGCAGCACGCTTTTACACATCCCTCCTTGGCTGGGAGGCAACGCCCGTGACTCCGGAGCACACCTTTTTGCAGCGTGACGGCAAGACCGTCGCCAGCATTCAGAGCACCGCCAGCGGAGACGACGCGTGGATTCCCCACGCGTGGGTCGACGCTATTGATCGGACGATCGAAACCGCGATGGCGCTCGGAGTGGCGGTCACATGGGTTTCGTCCATACGGTTCCCAAGCACGGGCGCGTGGGCAGCATCTCTGATCGTGGCGGAGCGTTTCTCGCGCTGCGCGGACCGGTTCCAACACGAATAGCCGGCTGAAAGGATCGAGGCATCGACACTTGTGACGCGACGATTTCTGACGACCGCCCTGGCGCTGCTTGTGGTGTCGGTGGCATCGGCCCAGCGACTGCCGGACCGTCCCGCTCCCCCGGACGTGGCGGTCCCGCCAGCGGAGGCCCTGACAAGTCCTTCTGGTCTCGTCTCGAGAATCGTCTCACCCGGGACTGGAACAGAGACGCCTCGGGAAACCGACTTCGTGACCGTCCACTACACCGGGTGGACGAGCGAGGGCCGGCTGTTCGACAGTTCCTACGCGCGCAGCATGCCGAGCCTGTTCGCGTTGAATCGCGTCATGGCCGGCTGGCGTGAGTGCGTCCTGATGATGAGGGTCGGCGAAACCCGGCGTTGCTGGGTCCCGCAGGCGCTCGCGTTCAACGGACAGGCCGGCCGACCCGCCGGCACGGTCGTCTTCGATATCGAACTGCTCGACGTCCGCCCGAACCCGGGCACACCTCCACCCGATGTGGCCGCTCCCCCGGCGGATGCCACGAGCACCTCCTCAGGGCTCTATTACAAGGTGATTAAGGCAGGCACGGGGAAAGGGCGTCCGACGGCGCGCGACAACGTCACCGTCCATTACAGCGGCTGGACGACCGCCGGCGCATTGTTCGACAGCACGGTGCTGAAAGGGACTCCGATCACGCTGGATCTGAATAACGTGATCCGCGGCTGGACCGAAGGACTGCAACTGATGGTCGAGGGCGAGCGAACCCGTTTCTGGATTCCTGAAAAGCTGGCCTACAAGGGCGAGCGGGGCAAGCCGCGGGGCATGCTGGTGTTCGACATCGACCTGATCAAGATCGAACCACCCATCAAGTCGCGATTCTGAGCATACACCTCCATCGTCATCGAGACCTTTGAGTGGCGAAGGCGATGTAAAACTCGACGCCCTTCCGCTTGATCGCCGGTCGGGCGAGCTTCGCTACGAGACGCGGCCGGCGAAGTAATAGAGAATCGGAAACGTGGCGAGGAACGCAAAGACGAACGTCGTCAAACCCATGGCTACGGCGATCCCAACGTGGAACGCCGTGCCCATGACAATCATCGCCATCGCTCCTGGACGGCCTGCCAGCAGCAGGAACGGCGACCCGATCTCGAACAGCATCGTCGCCCAGGAGACGCAGCGCGAGACGACCCGCCGCCCAAGCACGCGCGAAAGCCCGGGCGAACAGTAGGTCGCCATCCGCGTGATCAGCCCGATTGCCGATCCGTCCCTCCAGACTGGAGAGATGACCTTCGCTATTCCGGAAATCAGATACGACAGGACGAGCTGTACGCCGATGAAGGCGACGCTCACGATCTGCGCAGTCGGAGTCAACGGCAGACAATAGAAGAACAACCCCGCCCATACGATCGTCTGCATCTGGTCGGCGCCGTCACGGCCGATGAGCAGTCGCACGTTCGACAGACAGTGCACGCACAGAACCAGGCCGGCTAGCAGTGCACCCGCCGCGCGGCTGTAGGGAAACACGATCGGAAACAGCAACGCGGCAACGCCATGGGCCACCATCGCCCAGACGAACAGACGGCCCGCGAACAGGATGTCGAACACGAGGCTGAGGAATGGACGGCCAATCAGAATGTAGTAGCGCGAGCGGATGACCCGCCATTCGAAGAAGCGTTCCAGCAGCTCTCGCCGGGCCAGATAGAGCTCCACCGCATCGTACGCAATGCCAATCGCGGCAATAAGTCCGGTCAGGCGTACTGCCTCGTCCAGGCCGAGAGCCGGAAGCGCCATTTATCCGAGCCCCTTACGAATCAGCTCCTCGCGAATCCGCAGGAGCGCCTTGATCGATTGCGTCGCGTCCAGCGCATTGAAGTCGATGTTCTGGAGCAAGGTCGCGTAGCGACTGCTGTCGAACGGCGTCGTCGTGAGCCCATCCCGCATCTCGTCGTCCAGGACGCGGTTGTACTCGCGCTGCTGATTGGTATCGGCCGCGTGCTGGATGCGCTGCTCGCGCGCTTGGCCCTGAATTTGGGTTTGCGCCTGCCGGTCCTGTTGTTTCTGTCTCTGGTCCTGAACGCGTTGGCCATCGGCGTGCTGTTCGTACTCCTGCTGCTGCTGTTGCTGCTGCTGCTGGGTCTCCCGTTGCTGCTGTTGTTGTTGCTGATTCTGCTTCTGTTCCTGCTGGCGCGCCTGCTGATCGTTCTGTTGTTGCTGCTGCTGGACCTGCTGGTCGGTATCGGCCTGCTGCTGTTGCTGCTGCTGTTGCTGCTGTTTCGTATCCGCCTGTTGCTGTTGTTGCTGCTGTTGGCGCGTATCCTCCTGTTGTTGTTGCGCCTGGTGGACAGTCTTGTCGTCCTGTTGCTCCTGGCTTGCGGGAGCGATACCCCTGACGCGATCGCGGAAGCCCGGCGACCCCTCGAGCATCTTCGCCTCCGCCATCCGGGCGATGTCGGCAATCGTCAGGATCGTCGTCCACGCGACAGACGGACTCTGGATGTGGAGGTCGCTGAGATCGCCGGGCACCGCCGCCACCACCGCGCGTTCGATATCAGAGAGCGCCGGCGGCACCAGGATGACCACGACTTCGAGATCCAGGTAAGCGCCATCCTTCGACGGATACGCGCGGACCGAGAAGCTCTTCTCATCGAGAGCTCCACCGCTCCAGACCACGAGACTCATCGCGACCTGCATGTCCGCAGCCATGAGCACGTGCTTCGCCAGCCAGCTACGTCCGTACATGACGTCGACAATCACCGCGGTTTGCCGCAGATTGATCGACTCGCCCACTGCTAGAACGCCGGCTCGTGCGCGCGCCACGGCGGCATCGTGGGCAATCTGGATCCTCTGCGGATCGCCGCTCCGGACTGCGTCGCGAATGGCGCTCAGATGGGGAGAGTGACGCCGGCCAATCACTGTGAGGATGGTGCCTTGCGTCAGGACGTCCACCTTCTCCTTCACATGCCCAGACGCATCAACGACCTGTACCGCGACGCTCTTCGCGGCCCGGCGGGCAATCTCGGCTTCGACCGCGGCCTCTGCCAACAGCTCGGTGACGAGAGTCGTGTATCGGGCCATGAAAACTCCTCAGCGCAGTCGGTGAAATGCTGACAGAAACACCACTTCAGGCTCGGCCTCGGTGCCATGCCCTCGCGTCCGCGCAACCGCAAACTGCCGCATTACCGCGCGGAAGTCAGCCGGCTGCTGGCAGACGTAGTTCAGCAACAGCAGATACGGAAACTCGAGGACCTTCTTCTTGCTGACTGTCGCCCGCGACTTGTATTCCGTATTGGCCGTCAGGCTTGGAGCAACATCGACGACCCCCTTGCCGATCCGACGACGGGCGTTCCAGAACGACCGCCACGATCGGCGCCGTTCGAGCAGCACGTCGCGCCACAGCGTGATCTCGCCGTCGGCGTCGCGATCGCGATACAGCAGATACAAGTCGGTGCGGCCGGGTTGGGGCGCGAAGAAAGTCCAGATCGGGATGACCGCGCAGATGTCGTAGTTGACAATCGCTCGCACCCATCGGCGCGTCGGACCAATGTGATTGAGCACCGTCACCAGGATCCACATGGTGAACAACCCAATGACGATTGCGCTGAGGAGGGTCGTCAGCATGCTTTGCTACTTCAGGCGGGCGGTCACCGCGCGGTAGATTTCCAGGCCGAGCGGCGGAGGGCTGAACATCCGTCCCCGATAGGGACGACGGAGCAACCCGTACTGCACGAAGTCGTATGCCGTCTGCCAGAGCACGCGCGGCCCTCCCGCAAGGAACATCCCGACGCGCTCGCGCTCCGACAGGGTGTCGCCATGCCAGCAGTTGACCGAGATCGATATGTCGTCTGCTGCGATGAAATGCCACCAGCCGCGCGGAATGTAGAGCCCATCACCGGCAGCGAGCTCCGCAAGCCAGACGTCACAGCGCGCAAACTTCGGATGCCGCTCGAGGTCGGGCTCCTCCGGATCGACCTGGCTCTTCGATGGAATATCGGGGAACGGATAGACGAACGACGATAACTCGGGACTGACGAGCAGCGCTCGCTTGGAGCCGTATATCTGGGCGAAGAAATTGTCGGCGTGATCGTAATGCAACCCGGAACGCGTCCCGCCACCGACCCAAAGGTTGACCGCAAACACGCGACTGAGGTCCAAGAATCGCAGGTCCAGTTCGCGATTTAGGCTGGGAAAGTCTGCGAGCGCCGTCTGATTCAAATAGCAGCGTCGACCCTGATCCAACAAGGCGACGAAATCGGCAACCGTCATCTTTCGCTGATGGGCGTCGGACGCCTCGCGGTAGGGAACCCCATGGAGCGGCAAGTCGACGGTCACGTTGATTTCCTGGGTAGGCCACTCCGCGGCGAAGCGCTGCGGTGTCCACGTGGCTGCCTGTTCCGGAAAGGCACTGCTGACGACGAGAGGAAGGCGAGCGGCTCGTGCGTCCTCGGCGATTGCCGTCCAGCGGGACACTGGGATCACCGGGATCGATGTGGTTCGTGCTTCGCGCCGCAATCGAGCCATCGCGATAACGTGCTGTCTACAGCAAAAATATATGGCGTTTCTGTCCGCTGGATAGAATCATTTCACGCAATTTTTAGCAGCGAGGTCGCGATGAAAAAGAATGCTGTCTCCCATTTCGAAATCTACGCCGATGATCCGTCGAAGCTCGGCCTGTTCTATACCAGCCTGTTTGACTGGACGCTCGAGCCGATGCCGCAGATGAACTACACGCTCATTCGAACCGTCGAAACCGACCCGAAGGGCATGCCCACGCAGAGCGGCGGAATCAACGGCGGAATCCTGAGCGTCCCTGGTTACAAGCCGGGCGCATGGGTGAACTACGTGAACGTGGAGTCGCTTGATGCGTCGGTCGAAAAGGCGAAAAAGCTGGGCGCCCAGGTGACGAAGCCGAAGTCTCCGGTGCCGGGAATGGGCTGGTTCGCGATGTTGACCGATCCGCAGGGCAACGCGTTTGCCATGTTTCAGCAGGACGCCCAGGCGAAGTAGCGGCAGGAACCAAGCTCTTCTGTAACGCTTGTCGTGTCGATCGCGCCGGGCGTTCAGAATCGTGATGTATCAGCGCAATCGGTATCTCCACGCCGCCGGATGCGCGCCGACCCTCCTCGCACCACCTCAAAAATAACGAAATGTCGCGGCTCCACGCGCGTGGGTCAGGTGGAATCGATATTTCTTACGGCGCACGGACATGGGGATGTTCTCGACCGCCGCCGACGTCGCGATCGACCTCGGGACGGCGAACACGTGCATCTACGCGCGAGGCATGGTCGCGCTGAGCGAACCCTCGGTGGTCGCCTTCAACACCGCACACGGTGGGATCGAAGCCATCGGCACTGAGGCACGCGACATGTTCGGACGCACTCCCGCGAACATCACTGCGATCTGGCCCGTGCGAAACGGGGTCATTGCGAATTTCGAGGCCGTCGAAAAAATGCTGGCGCACTTCGTGCGCAAGGCGAGGGGACGCAGCTATTCGCGAGCCCGGATCGTGATAGGCGTGCCCGCGGCGAGCACGCAGGTGGAACGCCGTGCGGTCAAGGACAGTGCAAACCGGATGCGGGCCAGCGATGTGTGCCTGGTCGATGAGCCGATGGCCGCCGCGATCGGCGCAGGGCTGCCCGTAACCGAGCCGACGGGCAGCATGATCATCGATATTGGCGGCGGAACGACGGACATCGCCGTGGTCTCCCTTGCCGGCGTTGTCTATGCGCGATCCCTGCGAGTTGCGGGCGGCGACATGGACGACGCCATCGTCCAGCACCTGAAACGTCAGCACAATCTGCTCATCGGTCAGCCCACGGCGGAGCGGATCAAGTGCGAAATCGGATCGGCAGCTCCGCTGGAGAAGCCCTTGCGGATGGACGTGAAAGGTCGGCATCTCTCCGAGGGCGTTCCTCGAACTGTGACGATCACTGACGCGGAGGTGCGCGAGGCGCTCTCTGAACCGATTCGAGCCATCCTCAAGGCCGTTCGTGAAGCACTCGAGTGCGTACCTCCCGAGCTGTGCAGCGACATCTATGAGCGCGGTGTCGTGCTCACGGGCGGTGTCGCGTTCCTGCGAAAGCTCGATGAACACCTGCGCAAAGGGACCGGCCTGCCGGTGGTGAAAGCCGGAGAGCCGCTCGCAACCGTCGTCATCGGCGCGGGAAAGCTGCTGAGCGACCGCGCTCTATTGTCGAAGGTGACGGTCAACTGAGGACTTGATGCATATCTGGACCGAATTCAAGAATGCGATATTGCCCTGGCTTCTCGCGGGTGCGGTCGTCGCCTTCCTTATTGCGGAACATCGCAGGACGACGGCCGCCCTGCTGGAAGCCAACACTCGTCTGGCGAACGCGGTCGAACAACAGGGCAAAGCGCTCGACGGCGTGCGTGCGCTGCTCGCCTCGCAGGGGTACACCCTGCCCCCTTTAGCCAAGCCGCAGTGATTGAGGGGCTTCGGATGCCGGTGCATCTGACGTCACGCGAATCGCTGCGGATGTTCGACCTGGCTGATATCTGGGCGGCTCGGACTGGCACACGGGTGCGGCTCGTGTCGGCAAACGACCATGTCCACAGCCGGCACTCCGCTCACTATCTGGGTTTGGCGCTCGATTTCCAATCGTCGGATCCCGACGGGCTCTCGACGACGTTCCGTCTCGCGGGCTACAGAGTTTTGTGGAAGGTGCCTGGCCACTTCGGACACGTGCACGTCGAGGAGAACCAATCGAGCGGCATGTCGCCATTCGCGCGCTCCAGCAAGACGCTCCGTCATGCATCGTCATTGCTGCCAGGACGCGACGAGCGTGCAGGCGGCTAGGACTGACCCGGTCTAGCGCGTCAACCGATGGCTCTTGAAGAACTGCCACATGACCGCAGTGGTGTCGACTTCCTTTCTTGTCCACGTATGGCCGAGGCCATCGATGCGAATGAGGCGGACCTCCGTGCCGTCCGCGCATCCCTGATAGCGCAGCGTCGACAGCGGCCCCGGAGGATCCTCGAGGATCGCGTCCCCCTTGCACCCGTTGTGGCGCGCCCAGCCGGCGAGCGCCTCCGGCACGCTCTCGTCCCATTCACCTCCGCGGTCGGCGAGGTGACCGTCGTAGGTGTTCTGTGGATCTGCCAGACCATGGAACGTCAGAACCGGCACTGGACGGCCGGTGCATGGCGCCGGGAATCGAAGCCCCGACACCGGCGCAATCGCGGCGATGCGTGAACCGAGGCGGCACCCAAGCAGCGAAGTCATGCGCGCGCCGCCGGAGAACCCGGTGACATACACGCGCGTTTCGTCCGCGCACACTCGCGACGCGACATCCGCGATCACATCGCTCACGTACGCCACATCGTCGGGCCGGCCCTGTTGGACCGGCACATTCCAGCGCGCACCTTCAGCTTCGAGCGTCGCGACGATGAACCGCTCGCTGGCGCTGAGCGTCTCGAATCCGCTGGTTCTCGCCTGGCCCGCGGCGTTACCGCCGCTGCCGTGAAGATCCAGCACCAGCGGCAGCCGCGCCCGGCCGTCGTATCCAGGCGGCACGAACAGCCTGTATGAGCGTTGCCGCTGTCCCGACGTCAACTGCTGCGACGACACGCCCGGCGCATGCGTCAAGTTGCACGATGCGGCCGTGGGTTGACTCTGCGCAAAGGCATTCGTGGCGGCAACCAGCGCACACAACGTGATCACCAACTTCAAACGCATCAGCCTCTCCTTCGGTGGGCGCTTAGTCTAGCGCCGCGAGGCGCCGGGCGGTAGACTTGGCGCCACCTTGGAGGCAATCGCAATGAGATATCGGCTTCTGCGGACGCTCGGCGTCGCTCTTATCCTCTTGATCGCTTCCATCCCCCTGCTGGCACACCACGGCGCCGCGCAGTTCGACGTCGGAAAGAAAGTCACGGTGAAGGGGACGGTCGTCGAATGGTTCTGGGCCAATCCGCATTGCTTCTTACGGTTCGACGTTGCCGGCGATGACGGTCAGGTGGTGCACTGGAACGTGGAGCTGCAGAGCGGGCCGAACATCCTGCCCCAGGGGTTCACCAGGCAGACATTCAAAGCCGGCGATCAAGTGACGGTCACGCTCGAACCAGTCAAGAATGGACGGCCGCTGGGACGTCTGCAAAAGGTCGTGCTCGCCGATGGCTCGACGTTGCCGCTCGGCGCCGGCAATCCGCAGAATTGACGGTCGAAAGGAACCTTCCAATGCCGAAACATCTTCTGGTTCCGACGCTGGCGCTGGTTGGACTGTTCGTCTGCGCACCTGCGGTGCACACGCAGGGTCCGCTGCCTGGAGCCGTGTACGACAAAGATCGGAAGGGCGAGAAGCCAGCTCCCGCGCCACGCCGCGACCTCTCGGGCATCTGGGAACCGGCCACGCCGGGCGGCGGCATCCAGGGGAAGGGTGCGCTCGCGATGGAATCCTGCAGGCGCGACAAAGCGACAGGCCGGTACGTCGTCCAGCAGAACCCGCCTCTCACCGATACGGGTTATGCGACCGTCGATTGCTTGAAGCCGGAGATCGAGCCGCCGTATACCGCGCTTGGTCTGGAGAGGATGCGGGCCCACAAACCCGTCGAGGGTTACAGGATGGTTCCCGACGCGGTCAACAACGATCCGATTCTCGGCTGCGATCCGGGAGGGTTTCCGCGCGTCGTTCTCCACAATTTCAGGACGAGCGAGATCCTGCAGACACCGACGCACATGGTGATGCTCTACAAGTTTCAAAAGAGATACCGGACGATCTGGACGGACGGGCGCGAGCTGCCGAAGGATCCGCAACAGCCCGCGTGGACGACGGCAGACCGGCTCCCGCCGGAACCACGATGGTGGGGTTATTCCGTTGGCAGATGGGTGGACGACTACACGTTCGTCGCTCGCACCAATGGATTCCAGGACGACCGCACGTGGCTTGACAATGCCGGGCTCCCGCAAAGCGACACCACGGAAGTAGAGGAAACGTACCACCGTGTCGACGCGAATCACCTGGAGTTGTCGATCAGAATTACCGACCCGAAGCTGTACACACGTCCGTGGGTCGCGCTCGACCGGTTGTCGTTGAGACTGCAGTCACCCAACTTCGATATTCAGGAGATGGAGTGCTCGCCGTCTGATCAGAAACACTATTACGAATTTTTTGGCGGCCAGACCGGTCTCGATACAGATCCGGCCAGGTAGGTCGGGACAACGGAGGATCTCATGCGCATCCGACCGTTCCTCGTTGCGATCCCCATCGTCGCGGTGTGCTGGACCGGTCTGCCGGCGGCACCGGACCATACCTCCGCGGGCGTCGTTCACGTGACGCCTCTCGGCAGCCATACCGGCGAGCTGTGCCGCAACGATCGCGCGCTGCTCTTCGAGGATCCCACCGGCGTGCGCATCCTCTAGGATCCGGGCCGTACAGTCGATGAAAACGACCCGCGGCTCGGCGCAGTTCACGCGATAGTGCTGTCGCACGCGCACAACGATCACGTCGGCGACGTGCGGCCAAACAGCGCGAATCCGGGAACGTGCGCGGTGCCCGCGACTGGCGCCGCCAACCCGCAGTCGAACTTCGCCACCATCGCGGCGGCAAAGAACGCCGCCGGGCCATCCATTCGAACGGCATCGCTGCGGCGTTGATCGATCCGCCGGGGGTCGCGCCCGGGCTGACCGGCTAGGGCGGCGCCGAAGTCGGCTTCGTCATCGAGTTCACCAACGGGCTCGTTGCGTACCTGACCGGCGACGCTGCTGCACAACGACGCTGCGCTCGTGCTGCCGCTCAGCGACATCACGCGCGCATTCGATGGTCAGGGCCGCTGCGTGGATTGCGACTAGAGAAATTTTGCGCCGCCGACGGCGCCGCGATCATGCTGTCGTTCCTCAGGCAGGAAGGCTGAGCGATTCTTCACGATCGCAGCCTTGTAATTTCAGACTGGTGCATCAAGGTGGGCATGCATCTGACAGCACGTCGCCTTTCCTGCGACTAACGTCTGTGGATGCGCCTTCAGCAGTCGTGCATGGTAGACAAGATTTTGCGCGAGCCCCTTTGCCATGTGCATGGTGGCCATGTTCCTGAGCCGCTTCTCGCGATCCTGTGAAGTCGGCTGTCCGACTTCGCCCACCCAGTAGGCCGCGCATTCCGGCGGTAGCGTAAAGCCCATGAAACTCAAGACCATCATGATGGTGCCCATCACGCTGAGGGCGCCATCTTCGCTGCCGGTGATCACGATGCCCGCGACCTTGCCTTTGATCGCGCTGCGTCCGGTGGCGCTGTACTCCTCGTCAAGAGCGTCGAGTCGTTCGATCAGACGCTGCATGAGGCTCGAGCGACCGCCCCACCAGATCGGCGTGCAGAAAAGCACGATGTCCGCCGCCTTGATCCGTGCCACAAGGTCCGGCCAGTCGTCCTCCGCAGCCTCCCTGAAGCCCAGGCCAACTGGAAGCGCCGCATCGGACAGCCGAACCACATCGGCGTTGATGGGGGCGAGAGCGCGGATCTCGTCGAGCACGAGCGAGGCAAGCTCCCCGGTATTGGACAGCGCAGGTTCGTGCTTGAGCGATGCATTCAGCGCCAGGACGGTCAGCGCCGCTTCAGAGGGCATGGCGGATCGGAAACGCGGCTTAGTTTTGTACATAGCTACCTCGTGGGTCGTCGGGGCGCATCGCTGCGAGGCTAGCACGGTGTGGTAGGCTCGGCGCGTTCTCGCCGAGGTGCTCGCATGATTCGCCGCGATTTCTTCAAGACGCCGCTCGCGCTCGCCGGGCTGGCGATGGGCAAGCCGGCGGAAGCTGCCGCCGCAGCCGGCGTCGAGGAGCTCGCGAAGGCGGCAGGCCTCACGCGCTACGTCTCGGAATTCATCGTCAACACAAAGTACGAGGACATTCCCGAAGACGTCATCGCCCTCGGCAAGAAGACCCTGCTCGACGGATTTGGACTCGCGCTCGCGGGCTCCGCATCAGTCGTCTCACCGGTCGTGCGGCAATACATCGCGACGCTCGGCATCACGGCGAAATCGGCGACGGTGGTCGGCACGCCGATGAAGGTGCCGCCGCGCTTTGCGGCGTTCGCCAACGGCATCTCGATTCACGCGGATGACTACGACGACACCGGCTCCGCGCTCCACGTCGCAGCGCCGGTCCTTCCGCCGGCGTTCGCGCTGTGCGAGGAGAAAGGCCGAAGCGGCAAAGACCTGATGCTCGCCTTTCATGTCGGCGTCGAGGCCGCCAGCAAGATCGGCGACGCCATCTCGCCTCGCCACGACCGCGAAGGCTTTCATACCACCGGCACGATCGGATCGTTCGGCAGCGCCGCGGCATGCGCGAAGCTGCGCGGGCTCACGGTCGAACAGACGGCCTTCGCGCTCGGGATCGCCGCGTCGGAGGCCGGCGGCATCCGCCGCAATTTCGGCTCGATGACGAAAGCCTTTCACGCCGGACACGCCGCGGAAAACGGATCGGTCGCCGCCGATCTCGCCGCGCTCGGCTTCACGGCTGCCGGCGATGTGCTCGAGACGCCGCTCGGATTCTTCCAGGCGGCGGGCGGCAGCTTCGATCCCGCCGCGATCGTCGATCGCCTCGGGCGTCCCTGGATGTTCGCCTCGCCTGGAGATCTGATCAAACGGTTCCCGTGCGGCACCATCCAGCAGCCGGTGATGGACGCGACGCTCCGTCTCATCGCGCAACACGCGATCAAGGCCGGCGATGTGGCGCGCGCCGAAGTCGGCGGCAACCAGAGCAACGTCAACACGCTCTTCCGCCATCGACCGACGACGGGCCTCGAGGCGAAGTTCAGCATGGAGTTCGCCGTCGCGATTCTGCTCGTGGACGGGAAGGCAGGGTTGGGACAGTTCACCGACGCGTCCGTGCGGCGCGCGGAGGTCCAGGACATGATCGCTCGCGTCAACTTCTACGCCGATCCCGAGTTCGACAGGCTCGGCGGAGCGGGTGCATTTCAGGCGGTGCTCGAGGAGCCGGCAATCCTCAGGATTCAGATGAAGGATGGTCGCGTCTTTTCGACACGCACCGAGGCGGCGAAAGGCAGCCCCAGAAATCCGATGACCTACGACGAGGTTGCCGACAAGTTCAGGACCAACGCGGAGTTCGCCCGGTGGCCCACAAGGAAAGTGGAGTCCATCGTTGCGCTCGTCAAGTCGCTCGAGAGCGCATCGACGCTCACCGCATTGACGATGGCACTGACCGCCTGACGTTACGGCTTGCTGCTCGTCGTGCGCGATGCAGCTCGCGGAACCGGCGTACCTTTCACTTCAATCCAATCGATCCGCGAACCTCCACCCGATCCGTGACCGGCGCCTCTCATCAGATCGGTGAAGCCGATCTCCTCCACCCGGCTCAGATCCGGCTTGTCCACCCACGTCGCCTCGCGGCCTTCCACGACCTCCTTGATGTCGAGATTCCGCCAGCGCACGTCGTAGAGCTGGATCTCTGATTCGACCCAGTCGGTGGAGAGACCGACGGTCTTGTCGCCAATGAGCCACGTGCCGTCGGCAAGCTTCAGAATCGGGCGAAGCAGATGAAAGCCGCTGACCCTGGTGCGCCACTTGATGGTCGCGAGTCCGGTCAAATCCACGTCGTTGTTCTTGTCCCTGAGCGTGATCGCCCAGTTCGACGTGCACAGCAGTGACATCACGTAGGTGATGTTCTCGTTGTACGGCTGGATGACGGTGCGGGTGCCGGCCCTGTCACCGTACAACCGCACCTCGAGATTCGGGTTCTTGACGTCCCCCTGCACGATCGTGTGCTCCGGCTCCCGCTCGTTGTTCTGGTTAGGCACGCTGCTGTCGAACTTGAAGTCTTCGCGGAAAAAGACCGGAGGATAGTGCGCCGTCACGGCTCCGCCCAACTGGCCGGGTCGCGGCGTCTGCCCTCGTTGTGCATCGGCCGACGCGGCCAGACAGAAACTCAGGAATCCCAAGACGAATACGGCCGGAATGAACCTCGCCATGTAGACCTGCCCTTTCTCCACAGTCTCTTCTCCACGTCTCGAGCGTGCAGCGCGATTATACGGATTCGACGGATTTAGTGGCAGGCAACCCGCGCCGGGCGAGCGCCTGCCGCCGCGGACGCAGGACGCGGTTCCACCACATGATCGCGCCGGTCACGAACATGGCCGCGGGCGCCAATCCGAAGAGCGCCCACGCCGCCTTCGTCGCCTGATCGCAAAGTCCCGGCCCGCTGCATGGGATTCCGATGCCGTTGATGCGGCCGAAGTGCAGATAGGCAAGCCAGTAAATCACGGAATCACTGACGCGGAACGCATCCGGATCCGTCACCGGGTCGAGTCGATCCGCAATGTTCTGAAATAGCCCTGGGAACCCGAAGTACGCGCCGCTCAACGCAAACACGAGCGTGAATCCGAACGTCCAGAAACCGATCATGCTGTGCAGGTGCCACGTCGTGCGGCGCCAATCGAGGCCGCGAGGCAGGGTGAGACTGCGGCGCCACGTCCTGATGCCGGGCCACCAGATCATCAGGCCGGTCGCCGCCAGCGCGAGCACGGCGCATGCGCCAACGCCGTTCACTTTCCGCCCCGTCTCGCCCGCCAGCAGATTGTCGTGCAGGTCGAGCAGTCGCGACGTTGCCTCCAACACAGCCGGCGACACACGAAACAGCTCATTGCGGTAGATCAGCACACTGCCGGTGACGCTGATCATCAGGACGTAGAGTCCGATGCCGATGCCGCTCCACAGATGCACCTGAAAGAGGGCGCGCCGCAACCAGATCTTCTGCGGGTTCCGCAACCAGCGCCGCCACACGCTGTCGTTCACGGGGAGCATGATAGGCTGCGCCGCATGATTCGGCGCGATTTTTTCAAAACGCCGTACTCACTCCTTTGCCTCACGTTGCTGTGGGCGGCACCGGCCGCGGCCGATCCGCAAGGACCACGGGGACTGCCCGCGGACGGCGACGATCCGCCGGCGCCGGTGGCGCCGGCGGTCATCACGCGCAACGACCAAGGCGGCGCGACGCTGCGCGCGGTGCGGATCGACAAGCCGCTCAACATAGACGGGCGCCTCGACGAAGAGATCTACGGCCTCGTGCCCGCCGCCGGCGGCTTCATCATGCAGGAACCGCGCGAAGGCGAGCCGGCGTCGGAGCGGACCGACACATGGGTGTTCTTCGACAGGGAGAACCTGTACATTGCCGCGCGGTGCTGGGACGATCATCCGGAGCGATGGGTCGTGACCGAGCTGCGCCGTGACAACAACAACATCATCGAGAACGAGAACATATCGGTCGCACTCGATACGTTCCACGACCGTCGCAACGGCTTCTTTTTTCAGACCAACCCGCTCGGCGCGCTGCGCGACCAGGCGTTCACGGACGAAGGCAACCCTAACTCCAACTGGAACACGATCTGGCAGGTGAAAAGCGGGCGGTTCGAAGGCGGCTGGACGGTCGAGATGGCCATTCCATTCAAGTCGCTCCGCTATCGAGGTTCTGGTCCTCAAGTCTGGGGGATCAACTTTCGACGAATGGTCAAATGGAAGAACGAGACCTCGTTCCTCACACGAGTTCCGCGCGCGTACGGACACAACGGCATCTTCAGACCGTCATCGGGAGGTACGCTCGTTGGCCTCGAAACGCCCGCGCAGTCGATGAACCTCGAGCTGAAACCGTACGTGGTTTCATCGTTGACGACGGATCACGCCGCGGCGGCGCCTTTGAACAACCGGTTCTCGCGGAACGCCGGTTTCGATTTCAAGTACGGGTTAACGCGCAGCCTTATTGCCGACGCCACCGTCAACACCGACTTTGCGCAGGTCGAGGAAGACGTCCAGCAGATCAACCTGACACGCTTCAGCCTGCAGTTTCCTGAAAAGCGAGACTTCTTTCTCGAGGGGCAGGGGATCTTCAACTTCGGCGGGACGCGGGGCAATGGCAACGACGTCCCGTTCCTGTTCTTCAGCCGGCGGATCGGTTTGAGCCAGGGACAATCGGTGCCCGTCGTCGCCGGCGGGCGCCTCACTGGCACCGTGGGTAAGTTCGGCATCGGAGCGCTGAACATTCAGACGGACGATAAACCCGCGGCGGGTGCGATCGCGACGAACTTTTCTGTCGTTCGGCTGAAGCGGGATGTTCTGCGGCGCAGCAATATCGGCCTGATTGCGACACGCCGGACACCCTCGGCAAATCAGGCGGGCGCGAACGCGGCCTACGGCGCCGATGCGAACCTCGCCTTCTTCAAGAACCTCTCGATCAACGGCTACTACGCGCGCACCGAGACGCGGGGCGTCAACGGAGACCAATCGAGCTATCGCGGGCGCTTCGATTACGCCGGCGATCGGTACGGACTGCTCTTCGAGCATCTGCTGGTCGGTGACAGGTTCAGCCCGGACATCGGGTTTCTTCGGCGAAGCGATTTCCGCCGGAGCACGATGGGCGCGCGGTTCAGCCCGCGGCCGAAGTCGAACCGCCTGATCCGCAGACTGGATTGGGAAGCCGGCTACGACTACATCACCGACAGCCGCCGGATCCGAATCGAAAACCGCGAGCTGTCCGGCACATTTCAGATTGATTTCCACAACAGCGACCAGTGGACTCTGGATTACACCCGCGACTTCGAATATCTGCCGCGTAATTTCCAGATCGCTCCGGGGGTCACGGTGCCGATCGGGGGCTACGACTTCGACACCGTCCGCATGACGTACGAGCTCGGCCAGCAGCGCCGCGTCTCCGGACGGTTGTCAGTAGCAACCGGCACGTTTTATAGCGGGCACAAGAAGGAAGCAAACTTCACCAGCGGCCGCATTGCACTTTCGGCGCGCGTGAGCATCGAACCCGGGCTGACGATGAATTGGGTCGACCTGCCGTACGGCAGCTTCGAAAATCGACTGATGACCGCGCGCGGGATATTTACGCCGACGCCGCGGATGCTCATCAGCAGCCTGACGCAGTTCAATGCGAGCGATCATACGGTGAGCTCCAGCGTGCGCCTGCGCTGGGAGTACATTGCGGGGAGCGAGTTCTTCGTCGTGTACAGCGACGGCAGGAACACCGCGGAAGCCCCGGTGCCGGGACTTATCAACCGCTCGGTTGCGATCAAGCTGACGCGGTTGCTTCGCTTCTAGAACCACGAAGGTCGCTTCGCGACAAGGACGTCAATTACGACGTGCGGGTCTGGAACTCCGTTACAATCCGCGCAGGAGAAATCTCATGAAGTTTGCGACGCGAAAGCCAGCCGTCATGGTCATCGGCTTCCTCGGGATGTGCGGCGTTGTCGTGGCACAACGGTCGTCTGGACCGCCACAGCCGCATGCCGACCGGCTGCCCGCCGTCAGCGCGCCGCGCCCCAACCGCGGGATGCTCGTGGACAAGCCGGCCAGCGCCATGCCCATCGTGCCAGCCGGTTTCACGGTGAGCGTGTACGCCGAGATGCGGGCGCCCCGCATGATGGTGTATGCCCCCAACGGCGACCTGTTCGTCAGCTCACCGGCTACCAACACCATCACTGTTCTGCGCGACGCGAACAATGACGGGGTGTTCGAGGCGCGCAGCGTGTACGCCGGCACGCCTCCAGCGGACGCTCCGGCTCCCCCGGCTCCTGCTGGTGGTCAGCGCGCCACGCCACCGCCTCCACCGGCGCAGCCCGTCAATCCGACCGTCAACGGGCAAATCCTCGGGGCTTCGGCGCCGGCATGCATGCCTCCGCCGCCGTTCAACAATCGCGGCCCGGGTACGGTTGCCGCGCCCTTCGGGATGGCGTTCCATGACGGCTACCTGTATGTCGGCAACACGGGATCGCTCGTGCGATTCAAGTACACCAATGGAGACCTGAAGGCGCAGGGCGAACCAGAGAAGCTGCTCGATCTGCCGACGGGCGGGCATTCCACGCGCAATGTGATCTTCAATCGCGCGGGAACGAAGATGTACGTCACCGTGGGTTCGATGTCGAACAACAACGCTGGTGAAGACTGCCGGCGTGCAGCGGTCCTCGAATTCGATCCCGACGGATCGGGTTATCGAGTGTTCGCGTCTGGCATCCGCAATCCTGTCGGCCTCACGCTGCAGCCTGGAACCGACACCATATGGATCGCGATGAACGAGCGCGACAATCTCGGCGACGACCTCGTCCCCGATTACGCGACGTCGGTCAAGGACGGCGGATTCTACGGATGGCCGTATTCCTACATCGGTTCGAACTACGATCCGCGTTACGTCGGCGCGTTCCCGGACCTGGTCAAGCGGGCGATCGTCCCTGACGTCCTGATCCCGGCGCATTCGGCTGCGCTCGGCATCACCTTCTACACCGGCACGCAGTTTCCACAGCGCTATCGCAACGGGGCATTCGTGGCGCTGCACGGCTCGTGGAACCGCTCGATGGCATCGGGTTACCGCGTGGCATTTTTCCCGATGACCAATAGCAAGCCCGGGCCGCTCGAGGACTTCATGACCGGGTTCATCATCAATGACGGCGAGGGCGGCGAGCCACTCGAGCGCTGGGGCCGCCCGGTTGGTGTGACGGTTGCCGCCGATGGCAGTCTGCTGGTCTCGGACGACGGCAGCAATAAGATCTGGAAGATCAAAGCGGCGCGGTAAGCGAGAACCACGAAGGTCGCTGCGCGACCAGGCACGAAGAACACAAAGTTATTTTGGTCCTTCGTGTTCTTCGTGGCTGTCGGGATGGCGCGTCGAGGGCGCCCATTCCCGATGCCACCGTACCAGTCGCAAGATGCGACTGTCACCGTGGCGGCGCCGGCCGCGCACAAGGATTTCCTTCTCGCGACCCGTTGAACGCTGCGTCGGTGTAATATCCCCCCCGCCTCACAGGAACCAGCCGAGGCTCCGCCTCGGCTGGTTGCAGTGTCTGCTTGGCGCGCTCCGCGCGCCTGAAGGAGTTCCTATGCGCAGGATGACAGCCTTGGTGGCGGGTCTGGCGTTGGTGGTCGCGGTGGCCGGATGCAGCACGAAGACCGGCGTCGCCGCCGCGGCCGACGCGATGGGCGCGACGAACCTGAACACCCTTCAGTTTTCGGGCAGCGGAACCAACTACGCCTACGGGCAGGCCTACACCCCGGGCGGACCGTGGCCGCGCTTCGAGGTGAAGACCTACACGGCGGCTGTCGACTATCAGGCACCGGCAATGCGGCTCGAGATGCTGCGCGCGCAGGGTGAGCATCCGCCGAAGGGCGGCGGCGCGCAGCCGTTCGCGATCGATCAGCGCACGATCCAAGTCGTCAACGGGAAGGATGCCTGGAGCGAGGGCGGCCCGCAGCCCGCGCCGAACCGCGGCGCCGAAGAGGAGCGCCGACGCGCGATCTGGCTGACGCCGCACGGCGTCGTAAAGGCCGCGATGGCGAGCGGCGTCACGGGCGAGGGGAAGGCGTTTACGTTCAAGGCCGAGGGTCGCGACGTCAAGGTGAAGCTGAATGATCAGAACCTCGTCGAGACCGTCGAATACCTGACGACGAATTCGGTCGTCGGTGACGTGCCGGTCGAGCTCACGTACTCCGACTACGCGCAGTTCGGCAACATCCAGTTCCCGAAGCACATCGTCGAGAAGCAGGACGGGTACCCGACGCTCGACATCATGGTGAGCGACGTGCAGCCGAACGCCGCCGTGTCGCTGCCCGTTCCGGCGAACGTCGCCGCGGCGCCGGCGCCCCCGGCGACGCCGATGGTGACGATCGAGAAGGTCGGCGACGGCCTCTGGTCGGTGAACGGCGCAGGGACACGCAGCCTCGCCGTCGAATTCGCGGATCACATCGTGATGCTGGAAGGACCGACGAGCGATGCCCGCTCGAAAGCCGCCAACGATCTCGTCCGCAAGACGGTGCCGAACAAGCCGATTACGCAGGTCGTGAACACGCACGCGCATTACGACCACGCCGGCGGCCTGCGCGAGTATGTCGCCGAAGGGATCACCGTGATCACCCACGAAAGCAACAAGGACTTCTACGAGAAGGCGTGGGCGCGGCCGCGGACGGTCGAGGACACGGCGCCGACCTCGAACAAGCCGATGATCGAAACCGTCGCCGATAAGAAGGTGCTGAGCGATCGCACGCACACCGTCGAGCTGTACTACCTCGCGGGGCATCAGCATCATTCGGGACAGCTGATCGCGTACCTTCCAAAGGAGCGCATCCTGATGTACGGCGACGCGTACAATCCGCCCGCGGGCGACGAGATTCGCACGCCCGAGCGCGGCCCCGAGTACGCGGCGCAACTCGTTCAGAAGGTCAACGAGCTGAAGCTGAAGCCCGAGCGGATTGCGCCGGTGCACGGCCGCGTAGTGCCGTACAAGAATCTGCTGATCGCCTTCAACCTCGAAGGCCAGGCGCCTCGGGGCACGAGGTAGGTGCTATATGCGTGCGAATAATCTTGGCGATTCCTGGGATGCGAGGTGTGGGATTTGGGCGTTGGGATTTGCCCTGCTCGTGTCCAGCTCCGCGCTCGCGCATCATGGAGCGGCTTCGATCTATGACATGAGCAAAGAGACGACGATCAAGGCGACGGTCACCGAATACGTATGGACCAACCCGCACGTCGAGCTCGGGGTTTCGTCCAGCGGCGGGACGACGACCGAGCTGCTGCTCGAGCTCGGCTCCCCGCCCAACATCAGGAATAGAGGGTGGACCAGCCGCACGGTGAAGGCGGGCGATGTCGTGACCGTCACGTTCCATCCGGGACTGCGCGGCGCGAAGATCGGCGTGGTCATCAAGATGGTCACCGCGGACGGCAAGGAGCTCCACGCGTGATCCGGCATCTCCTCGCGCTCGCATCCGCCGCCGCGCTGCTTGCGGCGGCCGGTTGTTCGAAGCCGGCGGCTGCTCCCGCGGCACCGGCGCATCCGAATCTCTCCGGCTCGTGGGTGCGCCCTCTCGGCGACAGGGACGTCGGGGGATTGCCGCCGGTGAAGGAGATTCCGCTCACGCCGTGGGCCGCCGCGAAGTTCAAGGCCGAGCGGCCTGCGCAGGGTGACAACCAGGACTTCGCCAACACCACCGATCCGTCGCTGAAGTACGCGGATCCGAACGGCTACCCGCGCATCTCGCTGCACCCGATGCGCTTCAAGCTGATTCAGACCGACGACTACCTGTATCAGCTCTGGGAATACAACGACAACTGGCGGCAGATCGCGTTGAACGTCCCGCAGGATCCCGATCCCGCGCTCACGTGGTACGGCAACGCCGTGGGCAGGTGGGACGGCGACACGCTCGTGGTCGATTCCGTGGGCTACAAGGACTCGACGTGGCTCGACGCGCGCGGCCTTCCGCACACGACCGATCTGCACCTGACGGAGCGCATCCACAAGGTCGGCGCGAATCTCGTGTTCGACATCACGTTCGACGACAAGGGTGCATTCACGAGACCGTGGGACGCGCATTTGATCTACAAGCCGTCGCCGGACGGATCGATGACGGAAAACATCTACACGATCTCCGACGAGCTCCGGTTCCGCGAGCGTTTCCTCAATCAGAAAGTGAACATCCCAATCCGGAGGTGATCACATGAGAAGGCCTCTTCTTGCGGTCGCGACGTGTGTGACGCTTCTGTCGAGCGCCCTGGCGGCGCATCACGCCACAGCAGTTTTCGATCTCGGCAAGCGGCTCACGCTGACGGGAACGGTGACGGAATGGTTCTGGGCCAACCCGCATTGCCTGTTGCGATTCGACGTCAAGAACGACAACGGCGAGACGACGCACTGGGTGGCGGAAACGCAGGCGCCGCCGAACATGATTCCGTTCGGGTGGGCCAAGCAGTCCTTCGCGGTCGGTGATCAAGTGAAAGTGACGCTCGAACCCGTGAAGAATGGCCAGCCGCTCGGACGCATCCTCCAGGTCCTGCTGCCCGACGGTAAGACGCTTGTCGCGGGCGCGCCGGCGATCCCCGCAGGAGAGACGCGCCCATGACGCGGCGTGCTGTCGTTGCCGCAATCGCAGCGATCGCACTCGTGACGGTGTCGCCCGTGATCCGCGGCCAGCAGGGATTCAGGCGCGCACCCGGAGCCGTATACGACGTCGACTTCCAGGGCAAGAAGTCAGGCCCCGCTCCACGCCGCGACATCTCCGGTATATGGGAATTCGCCAACGGCGGCGCCGAAGGCATTCAGGCGGATGGCGCGAAGGCGATGCCGTCGGACGGCAAGCCGGATCATGAGCTGCCGTTCACGCCGGAAGGCCGCAAGGCCTTCATGGATCACAAGCCGACCTTTGGCATCACGCAGGTGCCATCGGCGCTCACCAACGATCCGATGCCCGGATGCGACCCGCAGGGGTTTCCCCGCATCGTCCTCCACAACGCGCACACGGAGCAGATCATCCAGACGGCCACGCAGGTCGTGATCCTCTATCAGTTCAACAAGAAGTGGCGCGCGATCTGGACGGATGGCCGCAAGCTGCCGAGCAACCCCGAGGTACCGGAATGGGATATCAAAGGCTCGCCTCCGCCCGAAGCGCGCTTCTGGGGCTATTCGGTCGGCCGCTGGGTGGACGACTACACGTTCGTCGCCGATTCCAACGGCTTCGACGATCGCAGCTGGCTCGACAATGCGGGACGCCCGCACAGCGACGCATTGCACGTGATCGAGACGTATCACCGCGTAGACGCCGATCACCTCGAGAAGACGATCACGATCGACGATCCGAAGTACTACACGCGGCCCTGGGTTGCTCTCGACAAACTGCCGTACCGGCTGCAATCAGCCAGCTTCGAGATTCCCGAGCAGGAATGCGTGCCCTCGGAGACGGCGAAATACAACGAGCTGTTTGCGAATCCAGCCGCCAACGGCAAACCGTGAATCGAGCAGACGCAGACGGAGGAGGCCGACTATGGATCCGACGAGACGCAAGATCCTGAAAGCGGGCGCCGCGGCAACGGCGATGGCCGCCGCCGCACCGGGCGTATTCGCGCAGCAGACAGGACAAGGAGGCCCTGCGCCGCGCTTCTACGAAAAAGGGCGCGTCCGCATCGCCTATCAGGAAGTCGGTTCCGGCTTTCCGCTGCTGCTCATCGCCGGCGGCGGATTGAATTCCAGGATGTCCGGGCTGATCACCAGCCCGTTCAACCCGATCGAGGAGTTCAAGGGCGAGTACCGCTGCATCTTCGCAGACCTGCGCAACGCGATTGACGGCCAGTCGACCGGGCCGCTTGAAGTCGATCGGCCGTGGGATTCACACACCGATGATCATCTCGGTCTGATGGATCACCTCGGGATCAACAAGTTCATGGTGCTGGGCTTCTGCATCGGCGGCCCCTTCATCTGGAACCTGTTGAAGCGCGCGCCGGATCGGGTTGTCGCAGCGGTACCGGCACAGCCCGTCGGGTTCCGGCCGGAGATGCCCACCGTCCTCTACGATGGCAGCATGACCGGGTGGGGTCCGGACCTGGTCAAGCGGCGCCCTGACATCACCATGGAGATGGTGGAGAAATATCTGACCCGGATGTACCGCACCAATCCGGACTTCGTCTTCACGGCGACGCGCGATTTCGTGCGCAGCTGCCAGACTCCCGTACTGATCCTGCCGGATGATGTTCCGGCGCATCCGTACGCGGTGGCCATGGAGTGCGCGATGCTCGCACCGAAGGCCGAAGTCAGCATGTATCCGTGGAAGGAACCGAAGGAGCGGATTCCGCTGGCCGTACGCCAGATACGTTCCTTCCTGCGCGCGCATCGGCCCTCTGCAGCATAGACGCGCAACGGGCGAACGGCCGGTTCGGGTTCTACGAACCGGCCATCTTGAACTTGTGGATTCGCTTGCCGCGATTCTCGGCAACGTACACATTTCCCTTGGAATCCACCGCGATGCCGTGTGCCTGATTGAATTCTCCGGGAAAGCTGCCGGGACGGCCAAAGCTTCCCAGGATCTTTCCGGTCGCCCGCTCGACCATATCGATCTGCCCGTTGTTCTGGTTGATGACGAACATCACGCGCTGATTCGCATCCGGTGAGAAATCGATCGCGACCACCGACCCGCCGCTCTGCGTAACCTTTCCATCCGGCGGCGGAGTGACCGGCTTCCACGGCAGCTCGATGGTGCGCTTGAGGCTCCCCATCCTGTCGTAGACCCTCACCGCGGAGCCGAGCCTGTTGCAGACGTAGACCATGCCGTCATTGCCCATCGTCAGGCAATGCACCGTCTCCATGTCGTCGATCACCCACTGGCGGAGAAACTTTCCGGTCTTGTCGATGACCGCGACGCGGCGATTGCTGCCGGCCCCTTCGCCGTCGGAGACGTAGATGTCGCCATTCTGGCGGTCGACGAAGATGCTCGACGGCATGAAGAACTTCGCGGCGTTCGAGTTGAGCGGCTTGCCCTTGTCGGTGCCGTCGGAGGAATCCAGTTCCCCCTTCTTGCCTATCTGCAGCAGCAGGCGGCTGCCGTCATGCGAGTATTTCTGGATCATCCCGGACGGCGCGGCGGCGATCCAGACGTTCCCCTCCTTGTCGAAGTGACAGGAGTGGAGCCGCGGGTCGAGCAGCGTCGGATCGCCCCAGGAGTTGACGACGTTTCCCGCCGGGTCGAACTCGATGATCTTGGGCGCGAGCCTGGCTCCATTCAGGTCGCCGTCGATGACGTCCTGCCGGTTGAGGATCAGGACGTGATCCTGCGCATCGACACAGACGCCGCCCAATCCCCCGAGAACCCAGCGATTGGGGAGCGGCTTCGGCCAGGAGACGTCGGCTTCGTAACGCGGTGCACCCGCTTGTGCCCGCAAGGCGGACGGGAAGGCGACAGCCGCCGCGAACGCGGCGGAGACGCACGCGGCTTTCATGAGTGTCTTCATGCCCGCGCATTCTACTTGACGATGAGTGGCACCGTGGGGCCATACTGCGCGTCTCCGCCAACGTCGCGCGAAAGGAATCCGTATGTTGAGATCGGCGATGTTCGCAGCAGTCGCTGTGGTGCTGTTGGCCGCCTCGTTGTCGAGTCAGGGCCAGGGTCAGGAGCAGCCGTACCCGCGGCTTCCGAATCCGCCGGTCAAGTCACCGCCGGACACAATGGCGCCCGACATTCCGGGTGTCGTCCGCGGCGGCACGCCCGTGCACCTGATTCGCGACCTGTTTCACAGCACGGAGGGTCCGATTGCAATGCCCGATGGCAGCGTGCTCTTCACCGAGCAGGATGCCGGCGACGGGCAGCTGGTGAAGATCGACAAGGACGACAAAGTCTCGGTGTTCCTGACGAACACGAATCGAACGATCGGCCTTGCCTACGATCCAAAGGGACGCCTGATCGGCGTGCAGTCGAACATCCCGCGAGTGGCCGTCCTTGCGCCGACGCGGATGACGCTCGTCGAGCAGGTCAACGGGCTGCCGCTGGTCGCGCCCAACGATCTCGTTGCCGACCGCAAAGGCGGCATCTATTTCAGCGATCCGCTGAACAGCCGGTTCAGGCCGACACCGCCGGGCCGCACGAAGCAGTGGATTGTCTACATCCGCCCGGACGGCAGCGCGATTCCGGTCAGCGAGGAGGTCGAGCGGCCGAACGGCATCACGCTGAGTCCAGACGGGAACGTGCTCTACGCGTCTGATGGCCCGGTCATTGACGCGCTCGATGTGCAACCGGACGGCACGCTTCGCAACTTCCGGAAGTTCGGGATGCTGAAGGGCGGCAACGCCGACAGCATCTGCGTCGACAACGCGGGGCGGCTCTACGTCGGCAGCGGCGGGGCCGGCGTGCAGGTGTTCAGCCCGAAAGGCGACCACCTCGGGACGATTCCAACGCCGCTCGGCGCGCAGGCAGTGGCGTTTGCCGGTCCCGACAAGAAGACGCTCTACATCGTCGGCGGCGGCGCTGTATATAAGGTCGCGATGCTCGCGGAAGGCGTGAAGAGCCGCGCGAAATGACGGGGTTCAAGAGGTTCAAGAGTTGAGGAGAGATATGCGTCAGTCTTTAGTTGTTGTCGGAAGCGTGGCGGCGGCATTGATCGTCGGATTCATCGTCGGCGGATCAACGAAGCCGCTTCAGGGTCAGAGCGCCAACGCCGGCGTCGGTGCGGTCGCCGGATACAAAGGCGGGCTCGACGTGCTGAGCGGACCGTACGAGGTCGTGCCGAACTGGCCGAAGCCGCTCTCGCAGCTGCCGGGCCACGAGAACTGGACGTGGGGCGCGGTGCAGGGCGTCTTCGCCGAAAGCCCCGATCGCGTCTTCATGCTCGAGCGCGGTGAACTGCCCGCAATCCAGCGTCCGATGCCGAAGGCGTTTCCCGAGATGGGACCGAGCCTCTCGTTCCCTGTTGGACAGGCGCCGTTCCGCAACGCATCGCAGGGAATGGTTGCGAGCCCGCCGGGGGCGGGCGGTCCAGGGGCGGACCCGGATGATCCCGCGCAGGCCTGGAAGGGACGCATGGGCGTCGACGCGCGCTGGGAGCACACAGTGGTCGTCTTCAACTCGGCCGGCGACATCGTCGAGCAGTGGACGCAGTGGGACAAGATGCTGCGCCGCCCGCACTCGGTCTACATCAATCCGTACGACGCCGAGAAGCACGTGTGGATCGTGGACGACCACAGCCACGCGATCTTCAAATTCACACACGACGGCAAGACGCTCGTGCAGACCATCGGCACGCCGAACAAATCGGGCGCGGATGCCACACACTTCAACCGCCCGACCTTCCTCACGTGGCTGCCCGACAGCACGATGTTCGTGGCGGACGGGTACAACGGCACGCGCGTGGCGAAGTTCGACAGGGACGGCAAGTTCGTGACCGCGTGGGGCACGCGCGGCAATGCGCCCGGGCAGTTCAACGTCGTGCACGGCATCACGTCGGACCCGGTGACGCGCCGCGTGTATGTGAGCGATCGCGGCAACAAACGGATGCAGGTGTTCGACGAGAACGGCAAATTCCTCGATCAGTGGCCGTTCTCGCCCGCGTCGAACACGCAGTTCCTGATCATCCCGCCGGATCGCTCCGGCATCTGGGCGTTCGAAGACACCACCGCGAAGGTGGTGAAGTACGACTTCGAAGGCCACTTCCTCTACGCGTGGGGGACGCTCGGCGATCACCCGGGCGGGTTCTTCAACATGCACGGCGCCAGCACGGACCAGCAGGGGAATCTCTACATCGCGGAGGTGGGCAACGGGCGCCTGCAGAAGTTCCGGCCGCGAGCGGGCGCGAACAAAGCGTTCCTCGTGGGACCGCCGGTATACGCGGCGTGGAGGTAGGAATGCGCCGCACTGTCGCCGTTGTCGTTCTGTCTGCATCGACCGCAAGTTTCTGGATAGGAACGGCAGCGGCGCAAGGCCCATCCGCGGCATTGAGCGCGCGCCAGCACTGTCTCGCGCTGAACGGCCTGAAGATTCCGGCAACCTCGATCGGCCTCCCTACAAACGGCGCGACTGTAGTGTCGGCCACGTTCGTGACGGCGATGGACGCCGGCAACACGAACGGAGAGTTTTGCAAGGTGCTCGGCGCAATCCATGCGGTCGACCCGACTGCACCCGACATCAGGTTCGAAGTGAACCTGCCGACGCGGTGGAACAACCGCATGCTGCAAATGGGCGGCGGCGGCTTCGACGGAACGCTCGTGACGGGTCTCGGCGGCGCATCGAACCAGATTCCAACCTCGCCGACCCCGCTCGCGCTCGGCTATGTCACGCTCGGCAGTGACTCCGGCCATGAAACTGCCGGCGGCTTCGACGGACGTTTTGCGTTGAACGCCGAGGCGTTCGCCAATTTCGGCCGGCTTCAGATCAAAAAGACGCACGACGTCGCGATCACGCTCGTGCAGAGGCGGTACAGCGCAGCACCCAGGCACTCGTATTTCATCGGCGGCTCGCAGGGCGGTCATGAAGCACTGATTGCCGCGCTGTTCTACTCCGCTGACTACGACGGGATCGTCGCGCATTATCCGGCGTACGACATCACGTTGATGCATCTCGCGGCGCAGCACCGCGCCCGGGCACTGTTTCGCAGTGCCGACACCTGGATCAGCCCCGACAAGATGAAAGCGATCACGACAGCAGTCTACGCGGCGTGTGACGGACTGGACGGTGCAACCGACGGAATCATCAGCAACGTCGCGGGCTGCAATCGCGTGATGACGATGGACGCGCTTCGCTCCAGGCTGCGGTGTCCAGACGGCCGCGATACCGGCGCCACCTGTCTGTCCGACGGTCAGCTTGCGACGGTTGAGACCTTCAACACGCCGTTCTCCCTGGGGTTCCCTGTTTCCGCCGGTTTGAGCGTCTTTCCGAAGCTCGCGATTCTCGACGGCGCCACATTCCTGAACGCACTCGGACAGAGTCCCGTACCGTCAAAATTTCCGACCAACCAGGACGCGACTCAATACGCGGAGGCGTCTGGCACCGTGCGATACGTGATCACTCGGGATGTGACCGCGGATCCACTGGCCTTCGACCCGGCCAAGTGGGCAACCCGCATCACGGAGGTGTCGGAGATCTGGGACGCGAACAGCGTCGACCTGTCGCCGTTCATGAGCAAGGGCGGAAAGGTGATTCTGACCGTGGGATCGATCGATCACACGATCACCCCGTACAACACCGTCAATTATTACGAGCGCCTCGTGACGCGACTCGGCCAAGCGGTCGCCGACACGTTCGTCCGCTTCTATCGCATTCCCGGCTTCGCGCACGGCAACGGGCTGTTCAACGCAAAGTTCGATGCGTTGGGTGCACTGGATGCCTGGGTAGACGGGGGACACGCGCCCGGAACGCTGGAGGCGGTTGACATCAACCCGGAAAACCACCAACGCCGTCGGCCGCTATGCGTTTACCCGTCTTGGCCGCGGTACAACGGAAGCGGCGACGTCACCATGGCGTCCAGCTTCACGTGCGTTACGGGTGGCGCGGCGAGCCAAACCAATTGAGCGCGTCACCGCTTTATATACCTTCCGCACACGTCCGCTCCCGGTGACGACGCGATCGGTTCGTACGATTTCTCTCCTGAAATACAGCTGAAAATCAGCAGCCTCGGCTGGCAGAACACTTGCGGTTGATCGCTCTAACGGCGTTATGCTGTTTGCCGTCATAGGGGGCCATCATGATTGGTTCCAGGATGTTCGTCGCAGCCACACTCGCGATGCTCGTCGGCATCGCGCCCGCGTATGCACAGCACCGTGGCGGGGGCCGCGCACGCGGTGGCGCGTCCGTCGTCGGCCGGGCTGCACCGCGTGGTGAAGTCCGTGTCGCGCCGCGCGTGTACTCCGCACCACGCGTCTACGCCGCGCCGCGTGTGGTGCGCGTGGCGCCGATCCGGTTTTATCGCCCGTATTACACGTTCCGGCCGCGCCTGAGTCTTGGCTTCGGGCTGCGGCTTGGATATCCCGTGCGCTACACCTCGTACTACGGCTACTACGATCCGTTCTACTACTATCCGGCCTATCCCTATCCGTACGGCTACGCTTACCCGTACCCGTACCCGTATTCGTATCCATCAACGTATCCGGCGTACCCGCCTTCCGCGTATCCGCCCACGACGTATCCACCAAGTACATATCCGCCGTCGGCGTACCCGCCAGGGTCAACACAACCGGCGTATCCGCAGTCGGGATATCCGCCGCAGGGCTCGATCAGCCCGTCGCAGCCGAATACTGGAGGCATGAGCTTCGAGATTCAGCCATCGGACGCGCAGGTGTACGTGGATGGTCGATACGTAGGCAACGTTGGACAGTTCTCACCAACGTCGCAGCCCCTCGGACTGACGGCGGGGCGTCATCATATTCAGATCACCGCACCGGGTTACCGCACGATGGAGTTCGACGCCGACATCGTGGCCGGTGAGGTGCTTCCTTACCAGGGCACGCTCGAACGATAGAAATCGAAGCGAGGTGGACGGGAGAGGCGAAACGCCTCTCCCGTGTCATTTCTCCCGGACGTGTGCCGTCAGCCGCATCCAGGGATGAATGCAGCACTGGTATTTCTCGTCTCCC
>Ga0075424_100000550_pt1 | contig 29669 bp, 27 predicted proteins | sample SoiMethybrSBSTD3_FD_75301 | JGI IMG/M metagenome (GOLD analysis project Ga0075424, IMG submission 75301) | Bulk soil microbial communities from a Populus tree surrounding site in Tennessee, USA - Soil MetaG P. TD hybrid SBSTD3 | ecosystem: Environmental > Terrestrial > Soil > Tree plantation... | reverse complement strand
AGTCACGTCGATTTCCGACTACGTGAAGCGCATCAACAAGGAACTGAACGACGGCAGGTCGGAGGCGGCGGTCGTGCCCGCGAACGGCGAGGCGATTGCGCAGGAGCTCCTGGTTTTCACGCTGGGCGACGAAGGGCGCCACGAGCTCGCGCGGATCGTCGCCAGCGACTACTCGCGCGCGCAGATCTCGGTGAAGCTCGAGTCGATGAGCTCCGATATCGTGCTCGAGCAGATCGAGCGTTCCGATGCTCTCGCGAAGGCCATGTTTGCAGGCACGAACATTACACCTCTGACGACCGGATCTGGACGCCTGTTCAGCACGCTGGACCACTACCTGGTCACGTCGCAGTTGAGCAGCTTCGCGACCGCGTTCGTGACCGTCTTCGGCGTCATTTTCATCGTGTTCCGGTCCGCGCGGTTCGGCGTGCTGACAATCATTCCGAATGTGCTTCCGGTGCTGGCCGTGCTCGGGATCATGGGCTTCCTGAACATCTCGATGAACATTGCGACCGTCATGCTTGCCAGCGTCGCGCTCGGCGTTGTCGACGACGACACGATCCATTTCATCAATCGTTATCGCCGGGAAGTCGCGGCGGGGCAGTCGACCGACGACGCGATCGCGATCGCCACCGCCCACGAAGGGCGTGCGTCGCTGTCGACGGCGCTGATCAACAGCTGCGGATTTGGCGTGCTGCTCTTTTCTGAATACCGGCCAACCGCGTGGTTTGGCGGGTTGCTCGCATTGACGATGGCGGTCGCGTTTCTCGCGGAAGTATTCATCCTGCCGGCCACGATCAAGCTGATGCCGCGCGTCTTCGGCGCCGAGGCGCTGCGCGGCCTTTCGAGGTCCGCCTTGCGGCGCGCGCTGCCGCTCATCGTTGTCCTTGCCGCGTCGACGGCCTACGCCCAGGCCCCAACCGGCGACGTCACGATTACGACCGACTTCCTGCCGAACCGGAACGACACCGCGGAGCTTCGCGCGCGGATCTACGGAGCGGAGACTCTCGAGCCGACCCCGAAGCTGACGATCACGATGGCAGGCTTCGCGGAAGGCCTCGTCGCCAGGCGGCCCGTGGGGCCGCAGTTCGAGTCTTCCGTACGACGCGACGCCATCGCGCGTGTCGAGGATGCAAACGTCGACTACCGGGGAGCGCGCTTCGATGTGCTCGCGGGCTACACGCGCGTCGTCTGGGGCAGGCTCGACGAGCTTCAGCCGACGGATGTGATCAATCCACTCGACGTCTCGCGCTTCTTCTTCGACGGACGCAGCGAGGCGCGGCTTCCCGTCGCGCTCGTCCGCGCGCGCGGCCACATGTCGGAGAACGCGTCCATCGAGGGCGTCTACGTGCCGTTCTTCCGACGCGGACGCTTCGACGAGCTGGACGAGGACACATCGCCTTTCAATATCGCGGCGTCGCTGCCCCGGCCCTTCGCTCCACGCCAGCGCAGTCCGTCGCACAGCCTGGGCAACAGCCAGGGTGGCGCACGCTTCAACGCCACGTCGGGGCGTCTCGACTGGAGCGCGTCCGTGTACCGCGGAATCGAGCCGTTCGGATTGGGCGCCGTAGCGCTGCCGGAGCCGGGAGCCGGGTTCGTGCCGGTCGACATCGTTTACCCGCGGTTCACGATGATTGGCGGCGACTTCGAGACGGTGCACGGGCAGTGGGGCGTACGCGGAGAAGCCGCTGCGTTCGTCGACGACAACTTCCAGAATCCTTCTCTGAGCATCGTCAAAGGGCAATCGATCGATGCAGGCATCGGAGTCGATCGCCGCGCCGGCGACTATCGCATCAGCGGAACCGTGCTCGTGCATCGCGAGAGCTACGACGCGCCGATTGAAGGAAACAGCGGCCGCACGGACGTTTCGCTCGTCGCGGCGACGGACCGTACGTTCGCGCGTGAACGCTATCACCTGCGGACGTTCGGTGTGTACAACCCGAACGAGTCGTCCGGCTTCGCGCGCGCGCTCGCGACGGTGAAGATCCGCGACAACGTCGCGATCGAAGGTTCGGCGGGGTGGTTCATCGGGGACGGCCGTGACCTCGTGGGCCGCTTTGCCGACAGCGACTTCGTGTACGGCCGGTTGAAATATTACTGGTAGTGCCGGGGTCTGAAGACCCCGGCCTACGTGACCTGATGAATCCGCTGCTGCTTCGCGCCAACAACGCGTCCCCCTCGACAGGGGCGACGGGCAACAACACGTGGCTGCTGACCGGACGGGTTCCTCTGCTCGTCGATGCGGGCGTCGGAGATGCGACGCACCTGGATGCAATCGAAGCCGCGCTGGCAGGGAGGCCGCTCGCATGCGTGATCGTGACGCATGGTCATTCCGATCACGTCGGCGGCCTGCCGGCGTTGAGCGGGCGATGGCCTTCGCTCCGCGTCATGCGCTTCCCGGAATTGCGCGACGGCTACGTCGAGGCAGGTGACTCGCGGCTCCGGGCGATCCATACACCGGGGCACGCGCCGGATCACCTCTCCCTGCTCGAGGAAGAATCGGGCGATCTCTATTGCGGCGATCTGGTGCGTGCCGGAGGGACGATCGTCATTCCGGCGAGCAAGGGAGGGAATCTACGCGAGTACCTCGAGTCGCTGCGGCGCATCCGGGCTGCGTCCCCGCGGCGTCTACTGCCTGGCCACGGGCCGATCATCGATAGTCCTTCGGCCGTCATCGATCAGTATTTGAGGCATCGCGCGCAGCGGGAGGAGCAGGTGATTGCCGCGTTGAGAGCGGGTGCGCGCTCGCCGCAGGAGATCGCAGCGGAAATCTACGGGAATCTCGCGCCAACGCTGGCGGCGGCAGGCGCCGACAGCGTGCTCGCGCACCTGAGGAAGCTGGAGGAGGAGGGCCGCGTTACGCCGGCTGCCAGCCCTTCGGAAGCGACGGCAGCGGAGCAGAGCGCTTCGCAGCCTTCGGCATGGCGTCTCGTATGACCTGCTCGAGCTCTTCCAGGTACGAGACGAACCGCTGACGACCTTCGGCACTCAGCCGGCACAACGTCTGCGGCCGGCGATTCTCGAATCCCTTCCACACCTCGACGAGGCCGGCCTCGCGGAGCACATCCAGGTGGCGGCTCAGATTCCCGTCGGTCAGCGCGCAAAGACGCTTCAGTTCCGTGAAGAGTATCCCTTCGGGACGCGTGACGAGCGACGTCATGATCCCGAGCCGCGCCTTCTCGTGCAGCACGCGATCGAGCCCCTCATATGCGAACCGGCCTGATTCGTCTTCGGCTTCAATTCTCTTTTTCGCCATATGCAATTCCGGCGGTGCGCTGAGGCCCGGGCTTCACGCCCCGCCGTCTTCTCTCCGTTCCAGATTCCAGTACAAGACGAGCGCCGCGAGCAGTTGACCCGTGCCGAATGTGCCGCCGACGAACCAGCCGCGCAGCGGCTCGGAACCGTGCACCAGCCAGAGCAGCGACATTCCAGCCGCGTAATAAAACAGCGCGACCCACCCGCTCGCGCGCGGCAGGTACGGGCGCGACGCGAACGTGCCGATCCCGAAACAGATCGCCCAGAGTCCCGGCAGCAGCGGAACCAGCGACGCGCTGAGGTGCAGGAAGCTGACGGTGATCGCCGCACCGGCAAGCAGGCTCGGCAGAAACTGCCCGACGACCTGGCGCGTGCGCCGCCGCGCGATGCGGTCCTCGTGGACGATGTAGTTGTAGAGAATTTCGCTCGCGCCGACGAATCCGGCGCACGCCGCGACAGCGGTCCAATACAGCACGAACCCCACCGGGTCGTTCGCGCCAAGGCCGGGAGCCTGGGCCCACGCGGCAACGAATCCCATCAATCCTGACGCAGCGATCGGGACCGGTCTGTAGCCGCGATAGATCTCCCCCTTCGCCATCTGCTGATGGATGTCGGCGAGCTGTCCGAGCGCGCGGGAGAGATCCATGCTTTACGCGACAAAGTATAGCACGCCCGCGGGGACCGCATCGGGCCATGAAGTATCCTCGCGCCGTGGCCGGACGCCTCTTCCACTTGCGCGACAACGGCACCACGGTTCGTACCGAGGTGATCGCGGGCCTGACGACCTTCCTGACGATGGCCTACATCATCTTCGTGCAGCCGACTGTCCTCGGCGCCGCCGGGATGGACTTCGGCGCCGTCCTCGTCGCGACGTGCCTCTCCAGCGGTATTGCCACGCTGCTGATGGCGCTGCTCGCCAACTATCCGATCGCCGTTGCGCCGGCGATGGGCCACAACTTCTACTTCGCGTTCACCGTCGTGGTCGGCATGCGCGTGCCCTGGCAGGTGGCGCTCGGCGCGGTCGCGTGCGCAGGGCTGTTGTTCATCGCGACCGCCGGAATCGGACTCCGCGAGCGCGTCATCGGCGCCATTCCCGAATCGCTCAAGCATGCCATCGCCGTCGGCATCGGTTTGTTGATTGCGCTCATCGGCCTGGAATGGGGAGGCGTCGTGCGCGGCGCGCCGGGCACGCTCGTTACGCTCGGCAATCTGCGCCTCGCGCCCGTGATGCTGACGCTGTTCGGTCTGGTGCTGATGGCGATCCTGATGTCGCGGCGTGTGAGCGGCGCATTGCTCATCGGCATCCTCGCAACCGCGGCCGTTGGACTCGCAACCGGACTCGTCCAGTATCAGGGCGTCATGAGTCGTCCACCATCGATCGCGCCCACGCTGCTGCGCCTGGACGTACTCGGCGCGCTGAATCCGAAGATGGTGGTCGTCGTGCTGATCTTTTTCCTGCTCGCGATGTTCGACTCCGTGGGGACGCTCGTCGGCGTCGCCGGACGCGCGGGACTGATGCGCGGCAACACGCTCCCGCGGGCCCGCGGCGCGCTGCTCGCGGACGCGATCGGGACGGTCGTCGGGGCCGGACTCGGCACATCGACGGTGACGGCATACATCGAGAGCTCCACGGGCGTGGCGGCCGGCGGCCGTACCGGGCTTGCGAGCGTCGTCACCGCGTCGATGTTCTTCCTGTCGCTGCTCTTCTATCCGCTCGTGAGGATGATAGGCGGCGGCTATCCGATCGGCGGCGGTGTCGTGCTCTATCCCGTGATCGCGCCCGCGCTGATCCTCGTGGGGACGATGATGATCCCCGCCGTCCGCACGATTGCGTGGGACGATGCCACGGAAGGGATTCCCGCGTTTCTGACGATGATCGTCATGCCGCTGACGGTCAGCATCACCGACGGCATCGCCTTCGGCGTGATCTCCTACTCGCTGTTGAAGCTGGCTACCGGCCGCGGACGCGAGGTGCACCCGTTGTTGTACGCGTTTGCCGTCGTGTTCGTAGCCCGGTATTCGTTTCTCATTCGGTGACGCGGTTCGCGGCTCGCGCTTCGCGATTCGCCCGTCGCCTGTCGCCTGTCGCTCATCTTCGTAGTACGATTGCCCGATCATGAAGGGCTACGCAAACGCGCAGCTGGTCATTGCGCCGCAAGAGCTTGCGCGCCTGCTCGACGACGCGTCCACCGCGCGCCCGCTGCTGCTGGATCTGCGTCCTCCCGACGCGTTCGCAGCGGGACACATCCCGGGCGCGATCCATGTCGATCTCTGGGGAGTCAGCCTGATCGATACCGATCCCGCGCCGCTGAACGCGTTCATGTGGATGATCGAGCACGTCCTCGCGGCACACGGCGTCGACGCCGCGACGCCTGTGGTCGTTTACGACGAGCACTCGGGGATTCGCGCGGCCCGCGCGTTCTGGTTCCTGGAATATTTCGGACACCCGTCCGTGCGGCTGCTCGACGGCGGATTCAACGGCTGGACGGCCGCGGGGTGTCCCGTGACCCGCGACGCGCAGCCCGCGCCGAAGAGCGAATGGACCGGCACGCGCGACGAGAAGACGCTCGCCACCTGGAAAGAGGTGCGCGCCGCCATCGGCCGCGGCGACAAAGTGATCCTGGATACGCGCGGCGACGCCGAGTATCACGGAACGCTCGTCCGCGCGGCGCGCGGCGGCGCCGTGCCGGGCGCCGTGCACATCGAGTGGACGCGCAACCTCTCGCCGTCCGGAGATTTCAAGCCCGCGCGCGAGCTGAAGAAGATGTACGAGGACGCCGGCGTCACGCCTGACCGCGAAGTGATCGCCTACTGCCAGGGCGGTTATCGCGCGGCGCACTCCTATCTCGCTCTCCGCCTGCTCGGGTACGCGCGCGTGCGGATGTACATCGGCTCATGGAAAGAATGGGGAGATCGCACCGAGCTCCCGATCGAGCTGCCGAAGAAAAACTAATGAACAACGTCATCGATTTCATCAACACCCATCGCGATCGCTACGTCGACGAGCTCAAGACGTACCTCGCGATCCCGAGCATCAGCGCGCTTCCGCAGCACAAGAACGATGTCAGACGCTGCGCGGAATGGACGGCCGACGAGATGCGCCGCATCGGGCTGCAGAACGTGAAGCTGATCGAAACAGACGGGTTCCCCGTGGTGTACGGCGACTGGCTCGGGACGCCGGGGGCGCCGACGATCCTCTTCTACGGGCACTACGACGTGCAGCCCGTCGATCCCCTCGAGTTGTGGGAGTCGCCGCCGTTCGAGGCCACCGTGCGCGACGGCGAACTCTACGCACGCGGATCGGCCGACGACAAGGGACAGGTCTTCATGCACTTCAAGGCGATCGAGGCGCACTTGAAGCAGAACGGACGGCTGCCGGTCAACATGAAGATCATCCTCGAGGGGGAGGAGGAAGTCGGCTCGGCAAACCTCGACAACTTCGTCAAGTCGCACAGGGACGATCTCGCGGCAGACGTGGTCGTGATCTCCGACTCGCCGATGTTCGATCGCGGCATCCCGTCTATCTGCTACGGCCTTCGCGGCCTCGTCTACTTCCAGATCGATCTCCGTGGGACGAAGTCGGACCTGCATTCCGGCTCGTTCGGCGGCGCGGTCGTGAACCCGAACATGGCGATCGCGCAGGTGCTCGCGCAGATGAAGGACCGCGGCGGCCGCGTCAAGATTCCCGGGTTCTATGACGACGTCCGCGAGCTGACGCCGGAGGAGCGCGAGCAGTGGAAGCGGCTGCCCTTCAACGAGCGCCGGTACGCGAAGGAGTTGGGCGCTCCACGGCTGTTCGGCGAGAGCGGCTACTCGACGCTCGAGCGCGTGTGGGCGAGGCCGACGTTCGAAGTCAACGGCCTGCTCGGCGGATTCACGGGGGAAGGCGCGAAGACCGTGATTCCGGCCGTGGCGATGGCGAAGGTCAGCATGCGGCTGGTCCCCAATCAGGATCCGGACAAGATCGCGAAGCTGTTCGAAGACCACGTAAAAAAGATCACGCCGAAGACTGTCGAGCTGAAAGTCACGCGCATGCACGGCGGCAAGCCGTGGATGACCGAGTTCAACAATCCCTTCGTTCAGGCCGCCGGCCGTGCGATCGAGAAGGGGTTCGGAAAGGCGCCGGTCTTCAACCGGGAGGGAGGCTCGATCCCGGTCGTGGCGACGTTCCAGGAAATCCTTGGGCTGCCCTCAGTGCTGTTCGGCGTGGGATTGCCCGACGAGAATGCGCATGCGCCGAACGAGAAACTGGATCTGGGAAACTTTCACGGCGGCGTCATCGCGTCCGCATTTCTCTACGACGAAGTCTCCGGGATCCGGCGGGCCTAAAGGGCTGTGTGCGGTTTTCCCGGTACCGTCGTTATACCGGGCATGCAAACCCAAAGATTCCGCCCCGACACGCCGGACTTTGCGCCAGGTCCTCCACTCCCGATGGCGATTCTGACGCCGCGGGACCGCGACGTCATCGCGCTCGTCCTCGCCGGGCACACCAACGGGGAAATCGCCCGCCGGCTGAACATCCAGCTGCAGACCCTCAAGAACACCCTGTCGGCGATCTACGACAAGCTGGGGGTCTCCAGCCGGCTGCAGCTTGCGGTGCTGCTTCTCCGCGACGGCGCCGCCCTCATGCCGCCCGTCCGACTGTAGCGAATCACCGAGGTGTACGCTTCGGCCGGGACATGCGTTGTCACCGGTATGATGCTCAATACACCGTCCGACGCCACCGTGGCCGGCGAGCTGAATGCCCCCGACCGGCCAGCGCCCGTGCAGCGAAAGGTCCACTTCTCGCCGCGCGAGCGTCAGATCGTCCGATTCATCGTCGAGGGCTGCTCGAACCAGGAGATTGCCAATCGAATGGGGCTGCGGCTGCAGACGGTGAAGAACCACCTGTCGCGGATCTACCGCAAGGTGGAAGTACCTAACCGCGTCCAGCTCGCGGTCTTCGCGGTCGGAAACGGCTTGTCCGAACCGGCGCACTGACGTCCACCTGAAGGTGGACGCTACGGGAGCCCCATGTCCGTAGTGGACGCTACGGGAGCCCGACCTCCGTAGTGGACGCTCCGCGAGCCCGACGTCCGTAGTGTCCGGCTTTAGCCGGACCGGACCGTCGTCACGAAATCCGTTAGCCGACGGGATTGATGCGCGCTCTGGTTGTATCAATCCCGCAACGTTTTGCTTGACCAGCGCAACGGCGACCTCTACCATGGAATTGCATGCGCCGGCGTGGCCTGGGCTGGCTCGCGATCCTGACGAGCGGAATCCTGTGCGGAGGCTGCTCGAATCCTGAGCGCGAACGCGAGAAGCAAGGCATCGCGCCGACTTACGACCACACGACCGGCAAGCTCACGCACCTCGCCTACGATTCCAATCACAACGGGCGGCTCGATACCTGGACCGACATGGACGGCGCCCGTCCGCTCCAGACGCGCATCGATCGGAACGAGGACGGACGGATCGATCGCTGGGAGTATTACGACCCGGACGGCAAGCTCCTGAAGGTCGGCTTGTCCCGGAAAGACGACGGTCAGCCGGACGCCTGGGCGTACGGCACAGCCGACAGACTCGATCGCATCGAGGCGTCGTCGGCGGCCGACGAGCGGAAGATCGATCGCTGGGAACACTACGCCGATGGCGCATTGGTCGCAGTCGAAGAAGACATCAATCATGACGGCCGGCCCGACAAGTGGGAGACCTACGAGGCAGGGGCAGTCAAGACGGTCGCGTTCGACGAGAACCGGGACGGCAAACCCGATCGGCGGCTGACGTATTCCGGCGGCACGCTGGTCTCGATTGAGACGCCGCGGTGAACGTCCTCTTCCTTTCTCCGCCGTGGGCCGATCGCGCGGAGGTCTCACGAATCGTCGCCGATGCCGGCCACGTGCCGATCGTCGTGGAAACGTCGGCCGCGGCGGTGGCGCGCGCGGCGCAGGGAGACGTCGGCGTCGTTCTCCTGGATCTTGCCGCCGGCGCCGAGGCGCTGCGATTTCTTCGCAACGGCGGCCAGCACGTGCCGCTTCCGGTTCTTGCGATTGCCGACCGGCGTCACCCGGCTGCGTCCGCCGAGGCGCTCAGGCTGGGCATCGCGGATCTGATCCCGCGTCCGTTGATTGCCGACGATCTGGTCGCCGGTCTGGGCAACGCGCGCGAGCTCGCACGCATCACGGAGCGCGCGAGCGCCAATCCGGATCTGCCGCAGCTTCCAGATGGCGTATTCGGGGCCTCTGCCGCGATGCGCGACGTGCTCGGACTGGTCCAGCGCGCCGGCCGCAGCCGCTGCAACGTGCTCATCGTCGGCGAGCGGGGCACGGGCCGTGAGACGATCGCGCGCGCGATTCAGAATGGGGCCCCAAAAACAGGAGCCGAGTTCGTCAAGTTCGCCTGCGGCACCCTCGATCGGGCGGCGTTCGGCGCCAGCCTGGATGCGGCCGAGTCTACCGACACCACGCTGTACCTCGAAGATCTGTGCGAGCTTCCGCTGGATCTCCAGAGACAGCTCGAGGCGCGAATCGGCAGCGCGGGCTGCGGCGCGCCGCGGGTGCTCGGCGCGCCGCAGCCACGCATCATGGAACTGATCGAGCGAGGCGTCTTTCGAAGGAGCCTCCTCGAAGCCATCGCCGTGGTTCGCATCGATCTGCCGCCGCTGCGTCATCGCCGCGACGACATCCCCGTGCTCGCGATGCATTTCCTGAAGGAGGCGTGCCGCCGTCACGACGTCCCTGGCAAGTCATTCTCGCGCGGCGCGCTTGCGCTGCTGAGCGCGCTGCCATGGAACGGGAATGCGACTGAGCTGCGCGGGCTCGCCGAGCGGCTCTCGATCGTCGTGCCGCGTGGTGTCGTGTTGCTGGAAGACGTGCTCGCGAACGTGCGCCTCGACGCGGGCGAAGCGATGGGCGGGCCGGGCGGCTCGCTGAAGAGCGCGCGTGATCAATTCGAGCGCGATTACGTCACGGCCGTCCTTCAGCACCATCGCGGACGGATGGGTGCGGCGGCGAAGGAGCTCGGCATCGAGCGGACGAATCTGTATCGGAAGATCAAGCAGCTCAATATCCAGTGGAGACCTTCCGCATGACCCAGGCTCCGCGCATCTACGTCGCCGGGCACCGCGGACTCGTGGGATCCGCGATCGTGCGCCGCCTGTCTGCCAGCGGCGCAGAGATCCTCACCGCCACGCGCGAGCAGCTCGACCTTCGGGATCAGGCGGCCGTCAATTACTGGTTCCGCGCAAATCGGCCGGATTACGTCTATCTCGTCGCCGGAACCGTCGGCGGCATCCTCGCGAATTCGACACGGCCCGCGGAGTTCATCTACGACAACATGCTGATCCACGCGACGGTGGTGCACGCGGCGCATCAGTATCGCGTGCGCAAGCTGCTGTATCTGGGCAGCTCGTGCATCTACCCTCGCGATTGCGCGCAGCCGATGACCGAGGAACAGCTGCTGACCGGCGCGCTCGAACCGACGAACGAAGCGTATGCCGTCGCGAAGATTGCGGGGATCAAGCTCTGCCAGGCATATCGCCAGCAATATGGCGTGAACTTCATTTCGGCGATGCCGACGAACCTCTACGGCCCGAACGACAATTTCGACCTCACGTCCTCGCACGTGCTGCCGGCGTTGATCCGCAAGTTCCATGAGGCCAGAATGTCGGGCGAGCGCGAGGTGCCAATCTGGGGCAGTGGAGCGCCGCGGCGCGAGTTCCTCCACGTCGATGATCTTGCGGACGCGTGCGTCTTCCTGATGGAGCGCTACGAAGGCGCGCGGCACATCAACGTCGGCACGGGCGAGGACCTCAGCATCCGCGATCTCGCCGACACGATTCGCTCCGCGGTCTATCCGGATGCGCGACTCGTCTTCGACTCGTCGAAGCCGGACGGAATGCCGCGCAAGCTCCTCGACGTCTCGCGGCTGCACGCGCTCGGATGGCGCCACCGCATCGCCCTGAAGGACGGAATCCGATCGACCTACGCATGGTATCTCGACAATCAGGGCGCGCTGCGGACGTCGTCGCTCAAAGCGGGTTAGTCTCGCGCGTCATATGACACTTCGAATCGGCTTCGACATGGACGGAGTGCTCGCCGACTTCGCGAGTGCCTTTCACGACGTCGAAACGCGCCTGTTCGGCTCCGGTGCGCCGCTCGATGAAGGGCAGCCGGAACGGGAGGAGCAGAGACAGGAGGGGGGTGCCGCGCGCCGGCGCCGCGATCAGGTCTGGCGTCAGATCGAGTCGACGCCCAACTTCTGGGCCACGCTCCGGCCGCTCGATCCGGACGCCGTGCGCCGGATCCACCAGTTGATGCTCAGGCACCAGTGGGAGGTGTTCTTCATCACGCAGCGTCCGCGGACGGAAGGAGAAACCGTGCAACGCCAGACGCAGCGCTGGCTCGTCGACCAGGGGTTCGATCTGCCCAGCGTGCTCGTCCTCGGCGGGTCTCGGGGGGCAGCGGCGAAAGCGCTGCGGCTCAACTACCACGTGGACGACAGCACACAGAATTGCCTCGACGTCGTTTCCGAATCGCGCGCCAAGCCGCTGCTGATCGTTCCAGATCAGGACGAAGCGACGACAACGAGCGCGAGAAAACTGGGGATTGGAACCGTGGCTTCCATCGGCGAGTGTCTGACACTCCTCGAGCAGGCGACGCTCGCCGAGACGCAGCCCGGCTTGCTTCAGCGGATTGCCGCGATGGTCGGCTGGAAGTAGCGCCGGCCAATATAATGACGCGGCGATGCCGAAAGTGCCCGCGCGCGCGGCCAGCCTGATCCTTCCTCCCTTCGACGTTCTCAACCAGAAAGCCGCGGCGCTCACGGCGGCGGGACACGACGTCATCAGCCTCGGCCAGGCGGTGCCCGGCTTCGGACCCCCGCAGTCCGCGATCGACGAAGCGCGCCGCGCGCTGGACGATCCCCGGACGCATCGGTATTCGGCGGACGCGGGTATCGTCACGCTGCGCGAGGCGCTGTGCGAAAAACTCGCGGCGCATCGACGGATCGATGCGGGGCCGGACGAGGTGATCGTCACCGCCGGCGGGAACCAGGCGTTCGTGCTGGCCGCGATGACGCTCATCGAGCCGGGCGACGAAGTCGTCCTGACGTCGCCGTACTTCGTGAATCACGAGATGGCGATTCGCGCCGTCGGCGGAGTGCCGGTCGAGGCGCCACTGAACGAGGCCGACGGCTTCAGCCCGCGATGGGAATCAATCGAGCCGCGCATCACCGGACGTACCCGGGCAGTCGTGCTGTGTTCCCCAAGCAATCCGACCGGCGCGATCGCTACCAGACAAGAGTTGATGCGTATCGTCGGCGAGCTCTCGTCGCGAAGGATCGTCCTGTTCAGCGACGAAACGTACTGTCACTTTTTCGACGAGGCGGGTCGACCGAGCGATCCGCCGAGCGCCGCGGCTGTCGCCGGATGGCGCGACACCGTCGTCGTGGTCGGCACCTTCTCGAAGTCGTTCGGGATGACGGGATGGCGGGTCGGGTACGTGCTCGCCGACGCCGGTGTGTGCGGTCACGCGCTCAAGATTCAGGACGCCATGATCATCTGCGCGCCGGTGGTTTCGCAGATGGCCGTCGAAGCCGCGCTGCGCGACGACTGGAATTACGCGCACCGCTTTCACGATCAACTGATGGAGCGGCGCGCCGCCCTTCGCGAAGGAATCGCGAGGAGCCGGGCACTGCACTGGACGCCGACCGCGGGAGGATTCTTCGCGTTCGTCAGGGTGTCCGGATGCCGCGACTCCATGGCTCTCGCGTCAGACATCCTCGACCGCGCGCACGTCGTGACGATTCCTGGAGCCGCGTTCGGCCAGGCCGGTGAAGGATTTCTCCGACTTTCGTACGGCGCCGCCACCGTCGATGAGCTGCAGGAGGCCTGCGACCGATTGAACAGGTATTTTGATCAGTCCTGAAGTGAAGCCTCAATTGAACCCGGCAACGCGCCGCCGCAGCGTCTTCACGTGTTCCCAGATTTGACTCGTGTCGTCGGCGCGCTCCTGCGCGCCAGGCAGGTGGGCCGCGGCGGCGGATGACGCGAGCACGTCATGATCGCCGGCGTCGCCGGACTTTGGCACGAGCCGGAGATACTCTTCGAGATCGCGCAGCGCGGCCGCGAAGTCCTGCAGGTGATAGGCAAGCAGGCCGCGATCGCGCAGCTCCGAAATTGCGGATGGGTCGATCCCGAGCAGCAGGCTCGAGATGAACCTCGCCTGCGGGAACGAGCGCATGCCGACATACAGGCGCTTCAGGTTGACGAGCATCCGCACGACGATGGCGTGGCGCGTGGCGGGCTCGAGCAGGCCGGCGTCGAAGGCCGCCTCGTCGCCCACGTGCTGCCGCAGCAGCTGGCGGCAGTCGTACTCCGACAGCTGCGCCCCGCCGTGAAACGGGTCGATGATGACGAAGTCGGCGCCCGCCTCGCGCCCAATGCCTGCCGGGGTACGCAGCAGAAAATGACCGGGGAAGTTGACGCCGTCGACGCGAAGCCCGGCGCGGCGCCCGACTTCGAGATAGACCACCGCGAGGCTGATTGGAATCCCCATCCGGCGATCGAGCACTTCGTTGATGAAGCTGTTGCGCGGATCGTCGTAGCGTTCGCGGTTGCCCGAGAACCCCTGCTCGTCGTACAGGTATTCGTTGAAGGCGCGAAGCGCGTTTTCGCGAGGGCCTTCCATCCGCGCGGCGGCCTCCCGCCCCATGCGATCGAGCCTCTCCAGGTACGGCTTCGGATCGAGCGAGGGATACTCGACCCGTGCAATCGCGAGAGCGGCGGCAGCGAGCTCGTCTCCCGGCGCATTCATCGCGCGCTGGAGCTCGGCGGCCACCTCGCCAATCCGGGCGTTCAGATGCAGGGAAAACGCCACGGCTGGATTGTAGCAGGGGTAGGGCGAAGCATGCGCTACGGCTGCCTGTTCGCGACCATCGATTCGATGAATTCGGGTGTCAGTTGATCCAGCGTGTCGATCACGCCATCCGCGAGTCGCAGCTCCTCACGCCCGTAGGTACTCGTGATGCCGATGCACCACAGCCCGGCGGCCCTGGCGGATTCGATTCCCCAGCGCGAATCCTCGATCGCAAGGCAACAGTCCGGGGGCAGCCCGTGCAGCTCCGCCGCGCGGCGGTACGGATCCGGTGCAGGCTTTCCCTCGGGGGTTTCGCCTGACGCGACGATGAAGCGGAAATGCCGATCGAGCTTTCCGCTGCGGAGAATCGCCTCGATTTCGTGGCGCAGCGCACCCGACGCAATCCCGAGCGGGAATCGCGACGCCATGCGCTCGACGCACGCACGTGCGGCCGGATAGAGCATTTCGCCGGCCGCCATCATGTCGTCGAACACGCGCGTCTTCTGCTCGATGAGTGCGGCGATCTGCTGCGGATCCATCTGGAGGCCATTCGCGCTGGCGATCTTCGTGAAGACGCCCTCGTCGTCGTAGCCGAGATACCGCGCGTAATACTCTTCGCGCGTCAGCGTGACGCCGATCGGCGTCAGCACCTCCTGATAGGCGCGCAGATGGAGCGGCTCGGAGTCCGCGAGCACGCCGTCGAAGTCGAAGACGATGGCACGAATCGCACGTGGCCGCTGGCGGCTGGCTGATACGGAATTCAATGTGCGGACGTTCCCATTTTCTCGCCCGCCCGAATCGGGGTCGGCAGACGATTCTCGCGCGGCGGATAGGGGCAGTCGTACTTCGGGTTGTAGTAGCAGAAAGGATGGTAGGCGCGGTTGAAGTCGAGATCGTAGATGCCCGTCGCCGTGCGATCCAGTTCGAGGTAGCGGCCGCCCGGATAGGTCTCGGTCCCGTTGGTGAGATCGCCGAACGGCACGAAGAGCCGCCGCAAGTCCTGCTGACCGACTTCGACGAACGCCGTGAGCGACAACAGCTGCCCCTTGAGCGTGAAACGCAGCGTTCCAACCCGGTAATGCTTGCGCCGCTCGCCGCGCGATGTGGGAATCTCGATCTCGTCATTGCCGCGGACGACCGTCAGCGCGGCGGGTACGCGGTACTCGGGTTCGATCGGAAAGTAGGAAAGTGGAGGGAATGCCGCGCGCTGCTCCGGAGGAACGGGTGATTCCTCCGAATGGCGCATGAAGTCATCCTTCGTCGCGCGCCAGTTGTTGATCTCGTCGACGTAGGGGACCTGTCTGGCGGTGCACGCGCCCGCGAGCATCGCGAGCGCTACCAGAAGACGCAGCGGTCTCACGACAGTATGTTAGAACGGATATCCCCCGCGATTGACGATGGCGTCAGCGATCTGCCGCCGGAGCGCGACGGTGTTCGCCGGCGCCGCCTTCAGCAGCCGCCGCAACGCCGCCAGCATCGTGCGCAGCGTATCGCCGTCGCTCATTGCCGCAAGCGCAGTCCTCGCGGCCAGCTCCACGCGGCCCGCGGCGTCGCTGATGTACACCTGCGCAGCGGCGGCATGCAGGCCCTGGTGCCCGGACGCACGCAGCAGAACGCTCTCGGCCGCATAGACGTCCGCGACGATGTCCGCGGCGCACGTCAGGACCTCCTGCTGATCGGTGAGCTTCTCGCCGTAGGTCTGCATTGCCGTGCCCAGCACCATCAGCGCCACTTTCTTCAGGGACCGGACGGTCCTGCGCTCGTTTTCGAGCGGGTCGTCCGACGGCGGCTCTGGCATCGACGGCGTGAGGATTTCGTCCTGCAGCCGCTTCGCCGCGGGAATCAGCGGCAGCGCGCCCTTCACCGCGCGGCGGACCAGCATGCCCGGGATCAGGAGGCGATTGATCTCGTTCGTGCCCTCGAAGATGCGATTGACGCGCGCGTCGCGATACGCGCGCTCGGCCGTGTAGTCGCGCACGAACCCGTTGCCGCCATGGATCTGCACGTTCTCGTCGACGGCGTAGTCGATCATCTCGCTGCCGGCGACCTTCAGGATCGACGCTTCGATCGCGTATTCCTCGAGCGCCGCGAGCACCGCGTCGTTCGCGTGGCTGCCCTGGAGCGCGCCGTCGATCAATCCTGCGGTGCGATACAGCATGCTTTCGACCGCGAACTCGCGAATGGCAATCTCCGCCAGCTTGTGTTTGATGGCGCCGAACGACGCGATCGGGTGGCCGAACTGCTTGCGCTGCGAGGCGTACTTCGCCGCGTCGGCGACAATCGCCTTGGCGCCGCCGCTGCACATCGCGGCGAGCTTGAACCGGCCGTAGTTGAGCACGTTGAACGCGACCTTGTGCCCTTTGCCGATCTCCCCGAGCACGTTGGCCGCGGGCACTTTCGCGTCCTGCAGGATCAGAGGCGTCGTCGACGATCCGTGCAGCCCCATCTTGTGTTCTTCCTTGCCGGTGCTGACGCCGGGGAAGGCGCGCTCGACGAGAAACGCGGTGAATTTTTCCTCGCCGTCGAGGACCTTCGCGAAGACGATGAAAAGATCGGCGAAGCCTCCATTGGTGATCCACATCTTCTCGCCATTGAGCGTGAAGCTCCCATCCTCGTGCTTCGTGGCGCGCGCCTTTGCGCCGAGCGCGTCGGACCCCGATCCTGACTCGCTCAGCGCATACGAGCCGACGCTCTCCCCGCTGACCAGCCCCGGCAGATATTTCGCCTTCTGCTCGTCGGTGCCGAAGCAGAGAAGCGGTGTAATCGCGAGGCCGGTCTGCGCGCCGAACGTCGTCGCGAACGACGCGGCGCGCCCCATCGCTTCGCCGACCACGATCGAGGAGACTTTGTCGAGCTCGACGCCGCCGTAGGCTTCCGGTGCGTCTGTGCCGAGCAATCCGAGCTCCCCTGCCCGTTTCACCAGCTGGCGCGCGAGCGTCCAGTCCTTCTGCTCGAGCTTCTCGATCACGGGTATGACCTCGTTGGTCATGAACTCGCCTGCGGTCTGCGCAATGAGGCGATGCTCCTCGGTCAGCTGGTCGGGGCTGAACGCCTGATCCGAGGGAGCTTCCTCAATCAGCCATGAACCGCCGCGTGCCGCCGTCGCTGTAGGTGCCATGAATCAGATCCTCTCGAAAACTCCGGCCGCTCCCATGCCGCCGCCGACACACATCGAGACGAGGCCATACCGCGCCTTGCGCCGGCGCATCTCATACAGCAGCGTGGCGGTCAGCTTTGCGCCGGTGCAGCCGAGCGGATGCCCGAGCGCGATGGCGCCGCCGTTGACGTTCAGCTTTTCCGGATCGATCGGCAGCTCCCGGAGGCACGCGATGATCTGCGATGCGAACGCCTCGTTCAGCTCGACGAGATCGATCTCTTCAAGTTTGAGATCCGCGAGCTTCAGCACCTTGCGGATCGCGGGAACGGGACCGATGCCGAAGCGCTCCGGCTCGACCCCCGCCGTCGCGAATGCGACGAAGCGGCCGAGCGGCTGCAGGTTCAGCTCGCGCGCCCGGTCGGCGGACATGACGACGACCGCCGCTGCGCCGTCGCTCGTCTGCGACGAATTGCCTGCCGTGACGGTCCCCTTCACGTGGAAGGCCGGCTTCAGCTTCGCGAGCGCCTCCATCGACGTATCGCGACGCGGGCCTTCGTCGACCTTCAGCTCCTCGAGCGGGACGATCTCGTCGGAGAACCTGCCGGCGTCGATCGCCGCGACGGCGCGCTGGTGGCTGCGGAGCGCAAAGGCGTCCTGTTCTTCGCGCGAGACCGAGGCTTCGCGCGCGTGGTTCTCGGCGACGAGGCCGGTGCTCAGATAGACGTCCGGATAGCTGTCGACGAGCGCCGGATTCGGGGCGATCTTGTTGCCGCCCATGGGGACGAGGCTCATCGACTCGGTGCCGCCCGCGACGATGGTCCGAGAGAAGCCGAGCATGATCCGCTCGGCGGCCGACGCGATCGCCTGGAGCCCCGACGAGCAGAAACGGTTGACGGTTTCCGCCGACGCCGATACCGGCACGCCCGCGCGCAGGCTTGCGATGCGCGCGACGTTGAGGCCCTGCTCGGCCTCCGGCATCGCGCATCCCATGATCACGTCCTCGACTTCCGCCGGATCGACACCGGCCGCGCGGCGGAGGGCTTCCTTGATGACGAGCGCGCCCATTTCGTCCGGGCGCGTGGTGCGCAGCGATCCGTTCGGCGCCTTGCCGACGGGTGTGCGCACCGCCGATACCACCACTGCGTCTTTCATGTTCTTATGCTCGATAATCCGAAAGGAGGTCCTCGAGCGCCTCGCCGACTTCCTGCGTCCTGCCGTCGAACAAATGGTCCGCCGCGTCGATCGTCACGAGCTCTTTGGGCTCTTCCAGTTTTCCGTAGAAGGCCCACATGCCTTCGATCGGGCAGACCTCGTCCGCCTCGCCCTGCACGAAGAACTTTGGCTTCGTGCTCGCGAGCGTGTTGTCGAAGGTGTAGTTGTGTCCCGACACCGAGGTCGCGACGGGTGGCGCAATCCCGATGAGCGCCGTCACCCGATCGTCCACCGCGCCGGCTTCCAGCGCGACCCAGGCGCCGAACGAGAATCCGGCGGCCCAAAGCGGGACGCCCGGATAGCGGGCGGCCATGTAGTCGAGCGCCGCCTTGAAGTCCGCCTTTTCGCCGTCTCCCTGATCGAATTCGCCGGCGCTCCGGCCGACGCCGCGGAAGTTGAAGCGCAGCACCGCGCATCCAATTCGCGCGAGCCCCTTCGCTCCCTGAAACACCGCCTTGGTGTGCATCGTCCCGCCATACTCCGGGTGGGGGTGTGCGAACACCACAGCCGCACGGATAGCGGTGGGGTCTGACCCCGGCTCGTCGAGGAGCGCTTCGAGCGGGCCCGCGGGACCCACGAGATCGGTGACTGTTGGCATGCCCGGACCGTTTATCTCTCCTAGTTCCGCAGCGGTTTTCCAGTCTTCAACGTGTGCGCGATGCGTTCCTGCGTCTTCCGCTCGCCGCAAAGGCTCAGGAACGCCTCGCGCTCGAGATCGAGCAACTGCTGCTCGGTGACCGTCGCCGCGTGCGGCGCATTGCCGCCCGCCAGAATCCACGCGAGCTTCCGTCCAATGAGCGCGTCGTGCTCGCTGATCCGTCCACCTCGGAGTGCCAGATGAACGCCGAGCTTCAACGTCGCGAGCAGACCGCTGCCGCCGACGCGGATGGCGGTACGCGGCTGCGGCCGTACGTAATCCGCAACGCGGGCAAGCGCGGTGGCCTTCGCATCCTCGATCAGGAGATCGCGATTCATGGAGATGGCATCGGCCTCGCGCAGGTAGCCGAGCCGCTTCGCGTCCGGCCCGCTCGCCGATACCTTCGCGAACGCGATCGTCTCGAACACGCGCTGCACGTGCGGCAGCGGATCCACGCCGGGAGGCGCCGACTCCATCGCGCGCGCCAGCATCTCTTTCGTGCCGCCGCCCGCGGGAATCAGTCCGACGCCGACCTCGACGAGGCCGATGTAGGCTTCGGCGGCCGCCTCCACACGGTCGGCGTGCAGCACGATCTCGCAGCCGCCGCCAAGCGTGAGGCCCGCAGGCGCGACCACGACGGGCACGTCGGCGTACTTGAGCGCCATCGTGGCCCCCTGGAACGCGCGAATCATCATGTCGACGTCGTCCCAGTTTCCCTCTTGCGCCTCGAGCAGCAGGAGCATGAGGTTCGCGCCCGCAGAGAAGTTCGCCGCATCGTTGCCGACGACGAGCGCGCTGAAATTCGCCGCTGCTTCTTTGACGCCTGCCTGCAGCATCTGGATCGTGTCGCCGCCGATGGCGTTCATCTTCGAGTGGAACTCGACGGCGAGCACGCCGTCGCCGAGATCCACGAGGCTCGCGCCCGCGTTTCTCCTGACGACTCCTTTGCTCGCCTTCGCCGACGCAAGCAGCGATGCCACAGGGGCCGGCGCGCCGCGCAGCTCGAACGGCCCGAGCTCCCAGCCGAAGCCCCACCGCATGGCCCTGTCGACGTCGGCGCGGTCGTGCGCGATCTGTGGCGCGAGGCGCTCGGCATAGTCGAGCGTTGGCGCCAGCGTCGCGCGCAGGAACTTTCCGACCTTGTCGTCCCCTTTCATCAGCGTCTGTACGCGCTCGCGGACGTCCTCGATCGAGCGCGCAGCATCGAGCGAGGGAAGGCGGACGGATTGCTTCGGCCGATACTGCAGCATCGCGGGATCGAGCGTCTCGATTTCGCCGCTCGCGTCCTTCCGATAGAATCCCTGGCCCGATTTCGCGCCCACCCATCCGCGCTCGACGAGCGCAGCCACCAGCGGCGGAAGCTCGAATACCTTCCGGTCCTCCGGCGATTCGAGGCGCTCGGCGAGGTTGCGCGCCACGTGCGCGAGGACGTCGATTCCGGCGATGTCCATCGTGCGGAACGTCGCGCTCTTCGGCCGCCCGATCGCAGGCCCGGTGATCGCGTCGATTTCCTCGATCGTGTACTCGCCGGTCGCGAGCGCGCCGAAGGTCTGCATCACGCCGTAAAGTCCGACATGGTTCGCGATGAAGTTCGGCGTGTCTTTCGCGATTACGACGCCCTTGCCGAGGCGGCGCTCGGCAAACGTGCGAACCGTGTCGAGAATCGCCGGATCCGTGTCCGGTGTCGGGATGATCTCGAGCAGGTGGAGATAGCGCGGCGGATTGAAGAAATGCGTGCCGAGGAAATGACGGCGGAAGCCGTCGGATCGTCCTTCCGCGAGCGCGCCGATCGGAATCCCCGACGTATTGGAGCTGACGATCGCATCGGACGCCCGGTGCGACTCGACACGCGCAAACAGCGACTGCTTGACGTCCAGCCGCTCGACGACCGCTTCGACGATCCAATCGCATGCCGCGATCGCGGGAAGGTCCTCGTCGAAGCCGCCGGTGCGCACGAGCGCATGCGTGAACGGAGTGAAAAATGGATCCGGCTTCAGCGCTTTCGCGCGTTCCAGACCGTCGCGCGCGGCATCGCGCGAGACGTCGAGCAGCAGCGCGGGGATGCCGGCATTCGCCAGATGCGCCGCGATCTGCGCCCCCATCGTCCCCGCCCCGAGCACCGCCGCCTGTCGGATATGTCTCGCCAACGCTATTTCCCCAGTCCGCCGACGAACAGGTCGATAACCGCATCCGTCTCCGCGACGAGCGAGTACTTGCGTCGGCTGAGGATCCAGTTCGTCGCCATCTCGTCGAGCGCGCCGAAAAGCATCTTTGCGGCAAGCGTCGGATTGACCTGTTTACGGAACACGCCCTTCGCCTGCCCTTCGGCGATGATGTCGCGAATGATCCCGAGATACTCGCGAAGATAGGTGGCCGAGAACCGCTCCATGAACTTCGTCGACTGCCGGAGCTCGACCTGAAAGACGACGGCGAGGTCGCGATCCCGTCCGAGACGATCCAGGTGCAGGCGCGCGATTTCGCGCAGCCGATCGAGCGGATGCGCCCGCCCTTCCAGGCTGCGCCGCCCGGCTTCGATCGCTTCCTTCATCGTCCGCTCGAAGATCGAGATGAGCAGATCGTCCTTGCCGCGGAAGTACAGATAGACGGTGCCGGCGGCAACGCCGGCCGTCCGGGCCACGTCGGCAACCTGTGCGTTGAAGAAGCCGCGGGCCGCGAACGTTTCGATGGCGGCGCGGAGGATCGCGTCGCGGCGGTCGGCCTTGTCGGCGCGCGTGGCAAGCACTGGACGTCGCGCTTCGGACGCGATCGACATGAATGAATGGTCATTCATTTTCGGCGCGAAGTCAAGTCACAGAAAAATCACGAGCAATCGGGCAGGTTTCGGCGTGCAATAGAGGCCACTGGAAGCGAGAAGGAGTATACGTACCGCCATGCTCGACGAGGCGCAGCAGCAATCGATCGTCACCAGGCTCAACAGAATCGAAGGGCAGATCCGCGGCATCCGCCGCATGGTGCAGGAGCCGCGGCTGTGCGTGGAGATCCTCCAGCAGCTGTCCGCCGCCGAGGCGGCGCTCAACCGGATCAGCCTGGCGGTTTTCAAGTTCCACGTCGAGCGCTGTGTACCGGACGGCATCGTGCAAGGTGAGCCGGAAAGATCGAAGCGCCTGACGGAGCTCGTCGATATCTTCGACCGCTTCGCGAAGTAAGGTGATCTACACTGGGAGGTCGATGAAGGAGCTGCCATGAATGCATTCCAGCTTTCCTCCGCCCGCCTCGCGACCGCGTTCCTCGCGTTGGCGCTTCTGTCGTCAACCGCGATCGCGCAGACGCGCGGCAGCGGCCGCATCACGGGCAAGGTTGTCGACGAGCAGGGACAGCCGGTGCCGGATGCCGTCGTGAAGGCGGTAATGCAGAACCAGACCGAGGTCATGTCCGCGAAGACCGACAAGAAGGGCGAATGGAAGGTCCAGGGCATCGCCGACGGAGTGTGGAACGTCGAGATCTCGAAGCCGGGCGTCGGCACGGCCAAGGAAATGGTCGAAGTCAAGGGCGAGCGCTCGCCGGCGATGAATTTGACGTTGAAGAAAGAGGCCGCGCCCGTCGACCCGACCGCCGCGGTGAACGCCGAGCTGCAGAAGGCGGCGGAGCTCGCGCAGGCCGGAAAATACCCCGAGGCGCGGCAGATTTATACCGACCTCATCGCGAAGTATCCCCAGGCGTATCAGCTCGAAGGGTTCCTGGCGCGCGTCTACGCCGCCGAAGGGGACTACCCGAAGGCGCTCGAGCACCTCAAGGTGAATCTCGAGAAGGAGCCAACCAATGTCGACCTGAAGATGTTCCAGGCCGAGCTCCTGATGCAGACGGGCGACAAGGCCGGCGCGAAGACCATTCTCGATGCGATTGACATTTCGCAGGTCAAGGATCCGTTCACCTTCGTCAACGAAGCGATAACGCTGATCAACGAGGGGAAAGGACAGGAAGCCGTGGACCTGCTGACGAAGCTGATCGCGCAGTTCCCCACGCAGAACAACCTTTATTACTATCGCGGCCGCGCCTACGTCGCGGCGCAGAAGCTGCCGGAAGCCAAGGCGGACCTCGAGAAGTTCGTGGCGTTGGACCCGAACTCGAAAGAGGGCGCTGACGCGAAGAAGATCCTGGATCAGATCAAAGCCGCCAAGTAGCCGGCCGTGAAGGCCCTCTCCACGGCCGTTGTTCTCGGACTGCTGGCATCCGCATGCGGCGGGTCCAGCAGTGCGCCTCCGTCCACGACGCCTCCGCCCACGACGAGTACGAACCCGTGCGCCACCGCGGTCACGGACGATCAGCCTGACGTCGGCCTGACACGCGAAGATCTCGACGCGCAGGCGCGCAAGCGCAACGTCGTGGACGGGAACCCGCGGTGGCGTGTCCTCGACCATTTGTGGACGCATCGCGAGGCGGAGAACAATCCTGACCTCGCCGCGCTTCAGCGCCGCGGGCTTTCTGCGCCGTCCAACGCCGCGGACGTCGGCGACGTCGCCGTCGTGCAGGATGAAGGGGACATCATCCTCCCGCCGAACACGTACGATCTGAAGACCCTCGGCCTCCGTTTCACGCGGAACGCGGCCGGCGGCTACAGCGTCGCGCGCATCGAGGGACTGTTCCGCGCATCGCTCGGCACGCGCCTGACGTTGAGCGACGACGACAGCGTCCAGCAGAACGTGCCGTTCTCATTCTCGTTCTACGGGAAGACGGAGACGACGGCGTTCGTGAATTCTGACGGAAACATCACGTTCGAGGAGGCGGACAAGTCGAGCACCGAGCGCAACGTCGCGCGGCTGCTCACGGGCCCTCCGCGAGTGGCACCCTTCCTGGCGGATCTCGATCCCTCCACGTCGGGCAGTCGCGTGTTCATCAACGCCGCGTCGGACCAGTACACGGTGACGTGGTGCAACGTTCGCGGTTTCGATTCACAGCGAACCGTGACCGTGCAGGCCACGCTGCTGCCGTCGGGCAACATCGAGATGATTTTCGGCACGATCAATCTTGGCGATGCGATCGTGGGGCTGTCCCCGGGGCGGACTGGCACGTTCACCACCGTGAATCTGAGCGACACGGGGCCGACCGACGGCGGATCCGCCGCCGTCGGGGAACGGTTCGCCGAGAGCGCTCAGCTCGACGTGGTCGCGCTGGCGCGCAAGTTCTATCGGTCGCACGCCGACAACTACGATCAGGTGGTGCTGTGGACCGACGCGCCGGTCATCACTGACGCCTTCGCGTACGAGACGACCGTGAAGAACGAGATCCGCGGGATTGGCGTCGACACCTACGATCTCGCCAGCGACTTCGGCAGCGCCGGCCGCCTGCGCAGCATCGTTGTCATGGACTGGCTCGGCAAGTATCCGGACAATCCCTTGTCGCGGTTCCTCGGCGAGAACAACACCGTGAGCCTGCTCGGGCAGGAGTCCGGCCATCGGTGGCTGGCTTTCCTCGAGTTCCGGGATCGCACGGGCGCGCGGTCCGACGCGGTCCTCGGCCGCGATCTCGCGCACTGGAGCTTCTTTTTCGATTCCGATGCTTCGGTGATGGAAGGAAACGACATCGAGGACCTCGGCGGGGGCTCGTTCCGCACGACAGCCGCCGTGCGCCGTTACAGCGCGCTCGATCAGTACGCGATGGGGCTGCTCGCGGCAAGCCAGGTGCCGACGTTCTTTTACGTCGAGAACCCGGCGAACATGTCCGCCTCCCGCACCCGCGAATCCGCGCCAGAGGTCGGCATCACGTTCAACGGCACGCGCCGCGACGTCGAGATCGGCGACGTCGTCACGGTCCTCGGTGCGCGGATCCCGACGGCCGCCGATTCGGCTCGCGTCCATCGCCAGGCATTCATCTATCTCGTCTCCAATGGGAAAACGGCGGACCCCGGCCAGGTCTCGAAGGTCGACACGATCCGCAAGGCGTGGGAGACGTTCTTCCTCCAGGCGACCGACGGCCGCATGCGCGCGGTCACCTCGCTGCAGTAGCTCGCGGCTCGCGGTCCGCGGCTCGCGACTCGTATAATCGCGGGCATGAAACTCCTCGCTGCCGCGGCGCTGGTTGCGCTGGTGATGCCTGTCTTCGGCGCACAGCCGCAGGTTCCAGCCGATCTCAAGAAGCTCGATGCGATTGAGCCGCTGATCACGCAGGCGATCTCCGAGAAAAAGCTCCCCGGCGCGGTGGTGCTCATCGGGCGCGGCGATCGCGTGCTCTACGAGCGGGCGATCGGGAACCGGGCGCTGGTGCCGGCCGTGGAGCCGATGACGCTCGACACGATGTTCGACCTCGCGTCGCTCACGAAGGTCGTCGCGACGACAACGAGCGTGATGATCCTCGTCGAAGAGGGAAAGATTCGGCTGTCGGACCGCGTCTCGACGTTCATCCCGGGGTTCGAACGCTACGGGAAGCAGGACATCACCGTCCGCCACCTGATGACGCACGTGTCCGGATTGAGGCCGGACCTCGATCTTGCGGACCCCTGGAGCGGCAGCGATACGGCGATCGAGCTTGCGATCGAAGAGGTGCCGACGGCGCCGCCCGGGGAGCGGTTCGTTTACAGCGACATCAATTACTTCCTTCTCGGCGAGATCGTGCATCGCGTGAGCGGCGACACGCTCGACACGTTTGCGCGCCAACGGATCTTCGAACCGCTCGGCATGAAGGACACGATGTTCCTTCCGCCTGACTCGTTGCGGAGGCGGATCGCGCCGACGGAGAACTGCACGCCATTCGGATGGCCCTGCGACGGACCCAACACGTCGATGCTCCGCGGCGTCGTGCACGATCCCACTTCCAGGCGGATGCACGGCGTCGCCGGCCACGCCGGTCTTTTCAGCACGGCGGCCGATCTCTCGATCTTCTGCCGCATGCTGCTCGACGGCGGCGCGTATCACGGTATCCGCATTCTGTCGCCGCTGAGCGTCGCGAAGATGACGACGCCGGCGTCTGCGCCCGGCGACCGCAACGTCCGAGGCCTCGGGTGGGACATCGATTCGTCCTTTTCCGCGAACCGCGGCGAACTGCTGCCGATCGGTTCGTACGGGCATACGGGCTTCACGGGAACATCGCTGTGGATCGATCCCGTGACCAGCATGTATGTCGTGTTCCTCTCGAACCGGGTCCACCCGGATGGCAAGGGAGACGTGACGCCGCTGCGTGCGCGGGTCGCTACGGTTGCAGCGTCCACGATCACGGACGTGCCCGAGACCACGCGTCTGAGCTCGTTGTGGACCGGCCGCGATTTCGGGGCGTCAGGGACTTCTCCTGCGCCTCCACGCTACGTTCCCGTGATGAGCGGCATCGACGTGCTGCGGGCGAACGGGTTCGAGATGCTCAAAGGCAAGCGCGTCGGGCTGCTGACGAACCACACGGGCCGCGCGCGCGATGGAGCGACGTCGATCGATCTCCTGCACCAGGTGAAAGATTTGAAGCTCGTCCGGCTGTTCAGCCCGGAGCACGGCATTCGCGGCATCCTCGACGCGGCTGTCCCGTCGGCGGTCGACGAGACGGGCCTCGAGATCGCGTCTCTCTATGGCGACACGCGCCGCCCGACAGACGCGATGCTCGACGGGATCGATACGATGGTCATCGATCTGCAGGACATCGGCGCGCGCTTCTATACCTACATGACGACGACGGCGTACGTGATGGAGGAGGCTGCCAAGCGCCGGATCTCCGTCGTCGTGCTGGATCGCCCCAATCCGATCAACGGGTTTCAGATCGAAGGGCCGACGCTCGACAAGGCGGCCCTGAGTTTCGTGGGCTACTTCGCGATGCCCATCCGTCACGGGATGACGCTCGGCGAGCTCGCCAGGCTATTCAACGCGGAGAACAAGATCGGCGTGGATTTGACAGTAGTTGCTGTCAAGAACTGGACCCGCGATCAATGGTTCGACGCGACCGGGCTGCCCTGGATCAACCCGTCGCCGAACATGCGCAACCTGATTCAGGCGACTCTGTATCCCGGAATCGGCGCGATCGAGGGCACGAACGTCTCGGTGGGCCGCGGTACCGACACGCCGTTCGAGCAGGTTGGCGCGCCGTGGATCGACGGCACGGCGCTGTCCGACGCGCTCAACGCGCGCGCGATTCCCGGAGTCCGCTTCTATCCCGTGAAGTTCACCCCGACGTCCAGCAAATACGCGAACGAGGAATGCGGCGGCGTCTTCATGATCGTCACCGACCGCGCCGCGATCCGTCCCGTGCGCGTCGGCCTCGAGATCGCGACGGCGCTCAACAGGCTCTACGGCGCGAAGTTCGATCTCGAAGCCGCCGAGCGTCTCTTCGGATCGAAGGAGGGGATCGCGCGCATTCGTGCGGGCGCCGATCCGACGGAAATCGTGGCGTCGTGGGGAGCGGGCGAGGCACGATGGCGGCTGCTTCGCGCCAAGTATCTGCTCTATCGCTGACGTCGTCCGGAGCGCGCATCCCGGATCCCACATCCCGGATCCCGGCGGTTTTCACATCTGATACAGCATCAGATACACGATTACACCCGTCACCGACACGTACAACCAAAACGGAAGCGTCCATCGCGCGATGCGCCTGTGCGCGTCGTAGCGGGCCCGCAGACCGCGCGTCAGCGTCACGATTGCGAGCGGCACGATCGCCGCGGCGAGGACGACGTGCGTGAGGAGGATCGTGAAGTACACGAACCGTATCGGACCGCGGCCCAGAAAGGGCTTCGACCCGATGTTGGCGTGATAGACGACGTAGGAGATCAGGAAGAGCGTCGAGACGACGCACGCGGAGATCATCATCGCCTTGTGGCGGCGGATGTCTCCGTTGCGAATCCGCAGGTAGCCGATCGTGAGCAGGACCGCCGATGTCGCGTTCAGCGTCGCGTTAAGCGCGGGCAGATCGGCAACGCTCATTCGCACCTACAGGCACCCTAGGCACGCTGGCACCCTAGGCACCCTCGCACCCTCGACTCACACCCTGCCGGCAATCATTAAGATCCACAGGATCGGCAGATAGATGATCGACCCCAGGAACAGACGGCGGGCGTCGGGAACGGTGCGCGTTCGCGCGAACTTGAGGGTCAGGCCGAGGAACGCCAGCCCGAGAACGCACGCGGCGCCGAAGTAAACCGTATTGGTCAGGCCGATCAGCGTCGGCGCCATGCTGACCGGAAGCAGCGCAGCACAGTAGAACGTCGCCTGGCGCGCGGTGCTCCGGCCATCCGGTTCGATGACCGGCAGCATCGGGAATCCCGCGCGCGCGTAGTCGTCCCGATAGATCCACGCGATCGCGAGGAAGTGCGGCAGCTGCCACAGGAAGACGATCCCGAACAGTACCCAGGCGCCGGGCGAGAGCGTGCCGCGTGCGGCCGCCCAGCCGATGACGGGCGGCAGCGCGCCGGGGATGGCCCCGACGACGGTCGCAAACGACGTACGCCGCTTGAGCGGCGTATAGAGCAGGACGTAGGTCAGCAGCGTGGTCAGTGCGACACCCGCACTGATCGCGTTGACGCCGGCAGCCAGGATCAACAGACCTGCAACCGAGGAGAGCGTCGCGAAGAGGAGCGATTCGCCCGGCTGCAGGCGGCCGTCCGGCACGGGGCGAAGCCGCGTGCGGCGCATGAGCGCGTCCGGGCCGCGCTCGATGACCTGGTTGAACGCCGAGGCGCCGCCGGCGACGAGTGCCGTGCCGACGACCGTGAAGATGACGCGCGCGGCGTTCGAGATTTCGCCGCCGCCCATCGCATATCCCGCGAGCGAGGATGCCACGACGAGGAGGTTGAGACGCGGCTTTGCCAGCGCGACGAAATCGTTCGTGCGGCTGCGCGCGGCGGGCAGGGCGACGGCCTCGGCGCTCTTCATGCGTGGGTCCCTTTCGCAGCCGATCCGCGGGACCCGTCACTGGACAGCCCCACGTGTCCGGCGGCCCGAAAAGCGCTTGTCACAGCAGACGGTCCGCCGGCCATGCGGGGCGCCCCGTCCGGCGACACCCGCGCGTTTGCCGTCAGCAGCCTGGAGCGATGCGCGCGCAGCGTCAAGACGAGGGAGGTGCCCAGCACCAGGGCCCCGTTGACGACGTGAATCGTATTGATGATCGGCTGCATCGCTGACCAGATGACGAAGGCGCCGAGCATGATCTGCACGGCGACGAGCACGACGAGCAGCGTGGCCGGCCGAACCAGCTCGCGGCGCGATCCGTGGTGCACACGCACGTAGGCGGTCGTCGTGATAATGGCTATCGCGACGATTGCCGCGCCAACACGATGCGCGAAGTGTATCGCAATCGCCGGCGTCCACGCTGGCGGCAGGATGTGGCCGAACGCGAGCGGGAACGTCGGGATTGCCATGCCCGCGTTCGTGTGGCGCATCGTGGCTCCCAGCAGAATCTGCACGTACACGAGCGCCGTCGTCATGATCGTCAGCCGGCGCAGCAGGAGATCGTCGACGGCTGGCGTCCCCTCACGCCACGACGGTGAAGTGAAGACCGCGAGGCTCAGCGTGATGCAGAAGAACAGCTGAGCGAGGCCCGCATGACCGATCGACACGGCGGGCGGCAGCCCCAGCAGCACCGTCATCCCACCGAGCACGCCCTGCAGAATGACCGCGCCCAGCGCCGCGAACCCGAGCTTGCGCACCCACGGGCGCGGATCGGCACGCCAGATCCAGAACGCCAGGATGATCGTGAGGAACCCGACGGTGCT
>Ga0075424_100000547_pt1 | contig 29726 bp, 25 predicted proteins | sample SoiMethybrSBSTD3_FD_75301 | JGI IMG/M metagenome (GOLD analysis project Ga0075424, IMG submission 75301) | Bulk soil microbial communities from a Populus tree surrounding site in Tennessee, USA - Soil MetaG P. TD hybrid SBSTD3 | ecosystem: Environmental > Terrestrial > Soil > Tree plantation... | reverse complement strand
TCGGTGTCCGGCATTCACCTTCTTCCCTACATCCAGCAGGCGCAGAAGCGAGGCGCGAAGCTCGTCGTGGTGGATCCTCGCCGGACGCGCCTGGCGGAACGCGCCGACCTCCACCTCGCGGTCCGCCCGGGCGCGGATCTGCCGGTCGCCCTGGCGGTGATCCGCTGGCTCTTCGAGAGCGGCCGCGCCGATCGCGCGTTCCTCGCGGCGCACGCCACGGGGGCGGAGGAGCTCGCGCGACGGGCGGCGCCCTGGACGTTCGAGCGCGCCGCCGAAGCGGCGGGGGTTGCGGCCGGCGAGATCGAGATACTCGCGGGTCTGTACGCAGAGGCCAGCCCGGCGGCGATTCGATGCGGCTGGGGCGTGGAGAGGAGCCGCAGCGGCGGCTCCGCGACGGCGGCGATCCTGGCCCTTCCGACAGTCGCCGGGAAGTTCGGCGTCCGCGGCGGCGGCTACACGATGAGCAACTCGCCCGCCTGGCGCGACATCGACGGGCTGGCGGCGGCTCGAGAGAATGCGCCCTCCAGCAGAACCGTCAACATGAATCGCCTCGGCGAAGCGCTCGGATGGACGGGCGCGGATTCCGTCGATCTTCTCTTCGTCTACAACGCGAACCCGCTGATGACGGTACCCGCCCAGGAGAAGATCCGGAAGGGGCTCCTGCGCGACGATCTCTTCACAGTGGTCTTCGATCCGGTCCTCACGGACACGGCCCGCTACGCCGACGTCGTCCTGCCGGCCGCGACCTTTCTGGAGCGGCGCGAGCTTTCGCGCGGCTACGGCGCCCTCGTGCTGCAGGACGCCCCCGCCGTGATTTCTCCCGTGGGCGAGGCCAGACCCAACCACGAGGTCTTCGCCGAGCTGTGCCGTCGGACCGGGGTCTTCCGCGAGGGGGACGCCGAGTCCGCCGACGACATCGCGCGCGCCATCCTCGCCTCCTCGGGCCGGGGTGCGGAGCTTTCATCGCGGATGACGGCCGGAGGCGTGGCGTCGCCGGCGGAGGGCGTGAGCCCCGTGCAGTTCGTGGATGCGTTTCCGAAGACATCCGACGGCAAGGTGCACCTGGTTCCGGCCGACCTGGACGCCGAAGCTCGCGGAGGGCTCTACGCATATCTCTCGGACCCCGCGACCGCCGCGTTCCCGCTGGCGCTGATCTCGCCGGCCACGGATCGCACGATCAGCTCGACGCTGGGCGAGCTGCACCGGGCCGAGGCCGCGCTGGAGATGCACCCTTCCGACGCCGCCGCCCGGGGCATCGGCGACGGCGAAATCGTCCGCGTGTACAACGCGATGGGCGAGGTGCGCTGCAAGGCGCGTCTGTCGCGGGCGCTCAAGCCCGGCGTGGTCTTTCTCCCCAAGGGACTCTGGTCCCACAACACCGCGAGCGGAACCACCGCGACGGCGCTCTCGCCCGACACCCTCGCGGACCTCGGCGGGGGCGCCTGCTTCAACGACGCGCGCGTCGAGGTTTCTCCGGCGAGAAACGCGTGAGCGCCGCCGCTCCGTCCGCGCACTCTCATCCCCACGCCGACTCGACGGCCGTGCGGCTCTGGCGGCGGGGCCGGCTCAAGGCCGCGTTGTTCCTGACGGCCGGCGTGCTCCTGGTGGAATTCGCCGGCGGCCTGTGGACGGGAAGCCTCGCGCTCCTGGCCGACGCGGCGCACATGTTCACCGACGTGGCCGCGCTGACGCTGGCGTGGGCGGGCATGGCGCTGTCGGACCGAGCTCCGACCAGCCGGCACACCTTCGGTCTGGCCCGTGCGGAGGTGCTGGCAGCCTTCATCAACGCGCAATTGCTCCTCGTGGCCGGCGCCGCGATCCTGTGGGAAGCCTGGCGCCGCTTCCGTGCGCCGAACGCAGTGGAGACAGGCTGGATGCTGGTCGTGGCCGTCGTCGGCCTCACCGTCAACGTCATCGCGATCGGCTTACTGCGGGGGGCTCGGGGAGAGAGCCTCAACATGAAGGCGGCGTACCTGGAAGTCCTGACCGACGCGCTCGGCTCTCTCGGCGTCCTCATCAGCGCGGCGGTCATGGCGAAGACCGGTTGGTGGCGCCTCGACGCGCTGGTTTCCGCGGCGATCGCGCTTCTCGTCCTGCCGCGCGCGGTATCGATCCTGCGCGAAGCCGCGCACATCCTGCTCGAGGGCACACCCGCGTCGATCGATGTCGCCGCACTGCGCGACCGCATCCTCCGCGTGCCCGGAGTCGAAGCGGTCCACGATCTGCATTTCTGGACGCTGTCTTCCGGCTTGCACTCGGCGAGCCTGCACATCCGCGCGGCGGGCGGCGCCGGCCGCGAAGGCATCCTGGCGGCGGTGCAGCGCGTGCTCGTCGAGGGAGCCGGAGTGGAGCACTGCACGGTCCAGGTCGAGGAGGGCGAGGATCCGGCCTGCCGGTCGGCGGCGCACCATGTCTGAAGCGCAGACCGCCAACGGCTCTCTGGAGATCCTGGGGGCCGGTCCGGCAGGTCTGTCCGCGGCCCTGACCGCCGCGCGCGCCGGCAAACAGGTCGCCCTCTACGAGCAGCGGGCGGAGTGCGGCAGCCGGTTCCACGGGGACCTCCAGGGCCTTGAGAACTGGACCACGCGCGGCGACGTCCTCGAAGAACTCGCGGAGATCGGGATCGCGCCGACCTTCGATCCTGTCCCGATTCGCGAGGGCCTTTTCTTCGACTCCGAAGGCCGGGAGCGGATCGTGCGTTCCGACCGTCCCGCCTTCTACCTGGTGCGGCGGGGAACGGGCGAGGGCACGCTGGACCAGAGCCTCAAGCGCCAGGCCATCGAGGCCGGCGCGCGGATTCTCTTCCGGGAGGCACCGGAGAACCTGCCGCACGGCGGGATCCGGACGCCCGGGCCGGGACGATGCGACGCGCTCGACGTGGGCTACGTCTTCGAGACCGACATGCCGGACGGCGTCTTCGCGGCGCTCTCGGAGAGGCTGGCGCCCAAGGGTTACGCGTACCTGCTGGTGTGCCGCGGACGAGGGACCGTCGCTTCGTGTATCTTCGACGACTACTCCAACGCTCGCGAATACCGGGAGAGAACACGCGAGTTCTTCGAGCGGCGTGCCGGACTGCGCATGCGCACGGCGACGGCATTCGGCGGCACCGGGAACGTGCGGGCGGCGCCCATCGCGCGGCGAGGTTCGACGCTCTACGCGGGTGAGGCCGCGGGCTTCCAGGACGCACTGTGGGGGTTCGGGATCCGTTTCGCGCTGGTCTCCGGGCACATGGCGGCGCGAGCCTTGCTGGCGAGCGCGCCCGGCGACTACGAGCGGACGGTGCAGGAGAGGTTCGCGGGATTTCTCCGGACGTCGTTCGTCAACCGGTACTTCTACGAGAGGCTGGGCGACTCCGGCTACGGACGCCTTCTCTCGCGGATCGCGCGTGCCGCCGACGCGCGGGAGTGGCTTCGCCGCTTCTATGCTCCGCGCCTGTGGAAGACGCTGTGGTTCCCGGTGGCCCGCTGTGCCGTCGAGGCCGGGCGCCGGCGGGCCGAGGCCCGCGTGCGGCGCGTGGAGGCATAGACTCCGCCACGTGCCGCAGACGCCGCACATCGAACATCACTTCACCGCCAGCGACGCCGTGCGCGACGTCGTCATCGGCATGTCGGACGGCCTGACCGTGCCCTTCGCGCTGGCCGCGGGCCTCTCGGGAGCGGTGGCGTCGACCGGAATCATCGTGACGGCCGGTCTCGCCGAGATCGCTGCGGGCTCGATCGCGATGGGCCTGGGAGGCTACCTCGCGGGACGCAGCGACGCCGAGCACTACGCCAGCGAACGGGCCCGGGAACACCGCGAGGTGCGGGAGAAGCCGATCGAGGAGACCCGGGAGGTCGCCGAGGTGTTCCGCCAGTACGGTCTCACCGACGAAGAGGTCGAGCCGATTCTCCGCGCATTTCACAAACGTCCTCAGGAGTGGATCGACTTCATGATGCGCTTCGAGCTCGGCCTCGAAAAGCCCGACCCGACGCGCGCCTGGAAGAGCGCCGCGCGGATCGGGGGCGCCTATGCCGTGGGAGGCCTCGTCCCGCTGGGGCCCTACATGGCGACCAGCCAGCCGCGGGCAGCACTTCTCGCGTCGGTGGCGCTGACGCTCGGCGCACTCTGGATTTTCGGGTTCGTCAAGGGCCGGTTCACGGGCGCGCGGCCGTGGAAGAGCGCGGTCCAGACGACGCTGATCGGGAGTCTCGCGGCCGCCGCCGCGTTCGCGATCGCCCGGGCGGTCGGCTAGCCGCGGATCCGCCATGGCGACGCGCGACGTCCTCCCCGAACCGCTCCTCGCGCCGCGGCCCCGGCCGAGGGCGAAGCGCCGGATTCCCCGCGAGCTGAAGCCCGACGACGTCTGTCGGCTCGCGGCCGGCATCCCGGGGGGCGTGCGGAGCCCCGAGTTCCTGTCGTTGCTCGAGCGCATCGACGACGACGTCTTCTACGGGGACAACCGAACGGCGATCTTCTTCCGCGGCAACGAGGCCTTCGCGTCCATGCTGCAGGACGTTGCCTCCGCCCGGAGCGAGGTGCTGCTCGAGGCGTACATCCTCAAGGACGACGCGACGGGAAAGCGCTTCCAGGAGGAGCTGCTCGCCGCGGCCCGGCGGGGCGTGACCGTGCGCGTGCTTGCCGACGCGATCGGATCCTGGGAGACCAGGCGGGCGTTCTGGGACGAGCTCCGGAGCGGCGGCGTGGACGCGAGGCTCTTTCATCCTCCCTGGAACCTGCGTTTCCTGGGGTTCCGGGACCATCGCAAGATCCTGGTCGTCGACCGGAGGATCGCCTACACGGGCGGGATGAACATCGGAGAGGAGTACGGGTCCTCGATCGCGCCGAGCGCGATGTCCGCCTCCAGCGATCCAAAGACCTGGCGGGACACGCACGCCCGGGTCGAAGGGCCGGTCGCCTGGGAGATGGCCGTCGTCTTCGAGGAGGGCTGGCGTCACTCGGGCGGCAAGCCCCTCGGGCTCGGGCCGGGCCGCGTCGGAGGAGATGCCCCGGCGCGAGTGCTCGTTCTGGACTCCCGGCCCGGCCGAGGCACCGTCGAAGTTTCGTCGGCCTTCTCGGCCGTCGTGGGTGCCGCCCGTTCGCGGCTGTGGATCACCGTCGCCTATTTCGCGCCGCACCAGCGGGTCATTCGAATCCTCGGCGAGGCCGCAGCGCGCGGCGTCGACGTGCGCCTCCTGCTACCCGGCAAGACCGACGTGACGATCGTGCGGCACGCGGGTCACGGCTTCTATACCGACCTGCTCGAACGCGGCGTTCGGGTCTTCGAGTACCAGACGGCCGTGCTCCACGCCAAGAGCCTCGTCGCCGACGGGTTCCTCTCGGCGATCGGATCCAGCAACCTCGACTTCCGGTCTTTCGAGCTGAATGCCGAATGCAACTTCGTCTTCGCGTGCGAGCAGACCGCGCGGGTGATGGAGGAGCAGTACGAAAGGGACCTTTCGCATTCGGAGGAGATCCGTCTTCCGTCGTGGCACGCGCGCGGTGCATTCCATCGTGCGGGCGACGGTCTGGGCCGGTGGCTGGCGCCGGTCCTTTGACGCGCTAGCGAGTGTTGGACGGGACCACGAGGATCGGCTGCCTCGCACCGGCGAGCGTCCGCAGCGCTGTCGAGCCCGGCAGGACCGAGCGAACCCCGCTGCCGTGACGGCCGACGATGAGGAGGTCGTAGCCGCGCCCCGTCTCTTTGGCGAGCGCTACGTCCGAGGCTCCCTTCAGAAGCAGAACGCGCTCGCCTTCGCGGGCGAGAGACGATAGCTGCCGGACGTAGAGGTCCTGGATCGCCCGCGAGAGCGCCCGGGGCCGGCCTCGCAGGAGATCTCCCCGCTCCAGAGTCACGGCGGCCCGCACGTCCGAGAACGGCCGGACGTGGGCGATCGTCAGCTCCGCGCCGGATCGCGTCGCGAGATCCCGCGCGAAGGCGAGGGCCTTTCGCGACTGTGGAGAGAAGTCGACTCCCACCAGGAAGCGAGGCGGCCGGCGCATCGGCGGGGAGACTATCATCCGTTTCCTTCACCCCGGTGTATCCATCGGTGGAATACGATTCGCGCCGGAGGACAGACCATGCGCTTTCTCGCCGGGGTGCTCTTCGGGATCCTCCTCGTGGTGTTGGGCGCGGCCGCGTTTCTCGCGACCGGCTCCTTCAACGTCGCCGCGACCCTGCCTCCGGGCAGCGTCGAGAAACAGGTCGCCGCGATGGCGCTGTCCCGGTCAGTCCAGCGCCGCGCACCGACCGCGAAGAATCCGCTCGCGGGCTCGGCGGACGCGGTCCGCGCCGGCATGGCCCACTACAAGGAGATGTGCGTGACGTGCCACGGGGCTCCCGGCGTGGATCCCTCCGAGATCGGCGAAGGCTTGAATCCGCCCGCGCCCGATCTGACGTTGCCGAAAGTCCAGGCGCGCACCGACGGCCAGCTCTTCTGGATCGTGCAGAACGGCATCCGGATGACCGGCATGCCGGCGTTCGGTCCGACTCACAAGGACGAGGAAGTTTGGAAGATCGTGACCTTCCTCCGCCATCTACCCGAGCTGACCCAGGAGGAAGAGAAGCAGCTCAAGCCGGCGGAGTGAGCGCGTTGCGCAGCACGTCGCCCACGGAAACTCCTCCCCGGTAGCTGCCGAGAAAACGGAGACCCGGAAACTCGGCCTCGGTTCTCTCCAGCGTGGCCATCCTCTCCCGATGGCCCCCCTCGTACTGGGGGATCGAGCGTTCCCAGCGGGTCGTCATCACGACGCGCGGGGATCCGCGCGTGACGCCCTGCGCCTCGAGATCGCGCGCGGCGACCTCTGCGAGCTCGCCGTCCGACAGCCCGAGGATCTCGGGATCGCGGGCGCCTCCGAGGAAAACGGTCAAGAGCGCGAAACCCTCCGGCGCGCGCCCCGGAAAGAGACTCGAGCTCCAGACGGCTCCCAGGATGCGGCGATCCGGTGAGGGGACGACCAGATGACCGAAGCCTTCGAGAGGTCGAGCCAGGGCAGTCTGGGGCCACGCGAGATGCAGGACGGCGAGCGGTGGGTGCGGGATCGCGTCGAGCGCATCGGCGGCGTCTTCCGAGATCGGGCGGACCAGCTCCGCGGCGACTCGGGCCGGGGAGGCGAGCAGAACCGAGGCGCCCTCGAAATCGCCAGCCGACGTCCGGACGACCCACCTCCTGCCCCGGCGTTCCAGCCCCAGCGCGGGCGTGACGGGACGCAGGGACTGGCCAAGTGCCCGCGCGAGCGCCCGCGGCAGCGTTTCGAGACCCTCGCGGAACGAGACCAACCCCCGCGGAGCCGGCGGCTCTCCGGATCGCGCGCGGCGTTCGAGCAGGGCCCCGCGCAGCAGGCTTCCATGCGCGCGGTCCCAGCGCACCAGCGTCGGAAACGCGGACGCCGCCTCGAGGCGCGCCGCGCTCCCGGCGAAGATGCCGGCGACGAAAGGCACGACGAGCCGGTCGGCGACCTCGCGGCCGAGTCTCCTCGCGAAGAAGTCCCGCACGCTCTCCTCGTCCGACGCTCCGCGGGGCTGGAACGGCTCGGCGAGGAGTCGAAGCTTCGCGGCGGGCGAGAGCAGAGCCGATGCGACGAAGGACCCCGGAGAAGAGGGAAGCCGGTGGAGGCGTCCTCGGAAGTCGACGAACCGCGGCGCGGCCGGCGAGGAAAGGAGCATCTGGTCGGAAATCCCGAGCTCGCCCGCCAGATAGCGAAGCTCCCGCGTGGACCGGACTGTGTTGGGTCCGGCTTCCACCAGGAAACCGTCGATCCGCTCGGTGCGCACGACGCCTCCAGGCCTCTGGGAGCGCTCGAGCAGCACGGCGTCCTTGCCCGAACGGATCAGGGCGTAGGCGGCGGCGAGCCCGGAGAGTCCGGCCCCGACGATGATCGTACGGTCGCTCATTCGCTCCAGAAGCGGGAGCTCGCCCCGGCGAGGTCGGCCAGCGCGCGCAGGAACGTCGGGCGGTCGTTCAAGCCTCGCGTCCGTCGGAAATGCGCGATGCCGGCGGCCTTCGCCGCTTCACCGAACAACTGGTCGATCTCGTACAGAGTCTCGACATGGTCGGTGACGAACGCGATCGGCACGACGAGCACCTGCTTCTGTCCCCGCCTGCCGAGCTCCTTGAGGACGTCGAGCGTGGCAGGCCCCAGCCACTCCACCGGCCCGAGTTTCGACTGGTAGGCCAGCGACGACGGGCCCGTCCAATTGAGTTGCGACACGATCGCGGCCACACTCGCCTCCACCTCCGCCGGGTAGGGATCTCCTTCCCGGTCCACGAGCTTCTTCGGGATCGAGTGGGCCGAGAACAGCAGGTGTACGGCCTCGGGCCGGGGGTCCGGAAACTTCGCCAGCTCTTCGCGGACGCCTTCGGCGTGCGCCTCGATGAAGAGAGGGTGCGTCGGCCAGGACGAGAGCTCCGAGAGCTCCGCGCCGGGCGCAAAGCGGCGGACCGCTTCGCGCGTCCGGTCCAGCGAGCCCTTCGTCGTGGTCAGCGAGTACTGCGGGTACAGCGGGAACGCCAGGAATCGCCGGATGCCCGTCGTGGCGAGCTCCCGCACGACGTCCTCGACGAGAGGAGCGGAGCAGGTCATGGCCGCGCGCACCACGACATCGCGGCCTTGTTCGCGCAGCAGACGCTGAGTGCCCTCTGCTTGCTGCTCCGTCAGCCGGCGGATCGGGGAGCCGCCGCCGATCGACGCGTAGAGTTGCCGGGAGGCCTTCGCCCGCCCCAGCGCGATCGAGCCGGCGATCGCCTTGCGCAACAGAGCCGGGCGGACGCGGATCACCTCGGGATCCGAGAAGAGGCGGTAGAGAAAGCCCGGAACGTCGGCGAGCGTCTCGGGGCCGCCGAGCTGCAGAAAGAGGATCGCCCTGCGGGTCACGGCGCTCGAGTCGGGCCTCAAAGGGTCCGCGAGAACACCGGCTTCTGCGGAGTCTCCTCGAGGTACGCGTCGAAGGGCATGGCGAGATTGCGCAGGAAGATCCGGCCGAGCGCGGTGGCGCGGATCTCGCCGCGCGACAGCTCCACCAGTCCGTCCCCGGCCGGCCCCGCCAGGCGCGCGATCGCGTCCGCGAACGTCTCGTCGAAACGGATGCCGAAGCGGTCCTCGATCTCGCCCTTGACGACGACGCCGTGGCAGAGCAGGTTGCCGATGACGGCGCGGCGCAGCGTGTCGTCGTCGGAGAGCCGCGCGCCGCGGAACGTCGCCGCCCCGCCGCCGAGCACGGCCTCCCGGTAGCCGGCGAGCTCGCGCCGATTCTGCACGTAGTAAGGACCGATCGCGCCGATCGCGCTCATCCCGAAGCCCAGCAGATCCATTCCGGCCTTGGTCGTGTAGCCCTGGAAGTTGCGGTGCAGCGTCCGGTCCCGACGCGCGCGGGCGAGCTCGTCGTCGGGGCGCGCGAAATGGTCCATGCCGATGTACTCGTAGCCGGCCTCGGTGAAGCGCTCCAGTGCGGTTCGAAAGATGCCGAACTTGGTCGTCTCGTCCGGAAGGTGCGGCTCCAGGACCGTCTGGTGCTTCTTCATCCACGGAACGTTGGCGTAGGAATAGACGGCCAGCCGGTCGGGTGAGATCTCGAGGACACGGTCGATCGTCCGCGAGAACGTCTCGGGCGTCTGATACGGCAGGCCGTAGATCAGGTCCATGTTGACGCTCGGGAATCCCAGCGAGCGCGCGGCGGCCACGAGGTCCCTCGTGGCCTCGAATGGCTGGATGCGGTTGATCGCCTGCTGCACCCGTGGGTCAAAGTCCTGGACGCCCATGCTCAGCCGGTTGAAGCCGAGGCGCGCCAGCGTCTCCAGGTGCTCGACGGTCGTGACGCGGGGATCGATCTCCACGCCGATCTCGGCGTCGCGCGCGAAGTCGAAGCGCTCCCGGATTCGTCCGAAGAGACGCTCCAGCCTCTCGGGCGCGAAGTACGTCGGCGTGCCGCCTCCCCAGTGAAGCTGCGTGACCGGGCGGCCCGAGCCGACGGCACCGGCGACCCAGTCGATCTCACGCTCGAGAGGATCCAAGTAGGGCAGCTCCGGCCCGTGGTCGCGGCCCGTGATGACCACCGTGCAGCCGCAGAAGAAGCACAGCTTCTCGCAGAAGGGAAGATGGAAGTAGAGCGACAGCGGCGCGGGCGACTCGGCGGCCGAGCTCTCCGCGAGAATGCGCCGGTAGTCCTGAGCGTCGAACGTCTCCTTCCACATCGGCGCCGTGGGATAGGACGTGTAGCGCGGCCCCTGCACGTTGTAGCGCTTCAGGAGCTCGAGCGGGAGGTCGGCGGCTCTCATGCCGGGATCGCGGCCGCGAGGGGCTGCCGGGCAGCCGCGAAGAACGCCTCGACGCACTCCAGCCTCGAGGACGGAAGCACGCCGTGGCCGAGGTTGACGACGTGGTGCTGCCCTCCCGACGTCTCGACGAGCGACCGGGTACGGCGCGAAACCTCCTCGGGCGTGCCGAGAAGGAGCGCCGGATCGAGATTCCCCTGGAGCGGCTTGCCGGGCAGGCGCCGCCGCGCCTCGTCGAACGGCACGCGCCAGTCGATGGAAAGAACGTCGGTGCCCGTCTCGGCGAGAGCCTCGAGCAGGTGGCCGCAGCCGTTGACGTAGAGGATCACCGGCTCCCCGTGTCGGCGGATTCCGGCAATCGCCCGGGCCGCGGCGGGTAGTGCCCACTCCCGGTAGTCCTCGCGCGTCAGCTCGCCGGCCCAGGTGTCGAAGAGCTGGACTCCCCGGGCGCCCGAGGCGATCTGGAAGGAGAGAACGTCGGAAGCGACGTCGGCGAGCAGGTCCAGAAGACGCCGCAGCGTCTCGGGCTCGCGGAGCATCATCTCCTTGATCGTGGCGAAGCTGCGCGAGCCGCCGCCCTCGACGAGATAGGACGCCAGCGTCCACGGGGCGCCGCAGAAGCCGAGCACGGCAGCCTTCGCGCCGACATCCTTCGAAAGCCTCGCGAGGATCTCGCCGGTGAACGGGATCTCCGCAGCGGGATCGAAGCGGTGCAGCCGCGACACCGCGGCAGCGTCGCGGACCGGGTCGGGCAGCTCGGGCCCGCCGTCGCCGAACGCGACGCGCGCTCCCATGGCGGCGGCCGGCACGAGGATGTCGGAGAAGAAGATGACAGCGTCGGGAGCGAATCGCCGGAAGGGCTGGAGCGAGACTTCCGCCGCCAGATCCACGGACCGGCACAGCTCCAGGAACGTCACTTTCTCGCGGATCGCGCGGTACTCGGGAAGGTACCGCCCCGCCTGCCGCATCATCCACACCGGCGGCCGGTCCACTCGGCGACCCAGGCACGCGGAAAGCAGCCGGTCAGCGGAGGGGGAGCCGGGATCCGTCATTTCAGGAGTTGCCGCAGCACGTACGGCAGGATGCCTCCGTGTCGGTAGTAGTCCACCTCGATCGGCGTGTCGATCCGGACGCGCACAGGGATCTCTTCCACGCGGCCGTCGGACCGGTGCACGACCAGAGGGATGGTCTGGCGCGGCGCGACTCCCTTCGAAATCCCCGGCAAGTCGTAGGTCTCGGTGCCGTCGAGGTTGAGCGTGCGCGCGTTCTGCCCTTCGGGCCACTGGAGGGGCAGCACACCCATGCCCACGAGGTTCGAGCGGTGGATGCGCTCGAAGCTCTGCGCCACGACCGCTCGCACGCCGAGAAGCTTCGTCCCTTTGGCTGCCCAGTCGCGCGAGCTTCCGGTTCCGTACTCGTGACCCGCGAAGACCATCAGCGGCACGCCCTCCCGCTGGTAGCGCATGGCCGCGTCGAAGATCGACATCTCTTCGCCGCTGGGCTGATGTCTCGTAACGCCTCCCTCGATCCCGGGCACCATGTGGTTCCGGATCCGCACGTTGGCGAAGGTCCCGCGCGTCATGACGCGGTCGTTTCCGCGTCGGGCACCGTACGTGTTGAACTCGTCGGGCACGACGCCGAGCGACATCAGGTAGACGCCGGCGGGCGAGTTCTTCTTGATCGCACCGGCGGGGCTGATGTGGTCCGTCGTGACGGAGTCCCCGAAGATCGCCAGCGCCCGGGCGCCGGCGACGTCGGTCACAGGCGGGTGCTGGAGCGAGAAGCCTTCGAAAAACGGCGGTTCCTGGATGTAGGTGTTGCGGATGTCCCAGGCGTATGCGGTGCCGGTCGATCCGGGAATCTCCTTCCAGAGCGGGTTCGCGTCGGCGAGATCGGCGTAGAGCTTCGCGTAGGTCTTGGCGTCGACGGCCGAAAGCAGCGCCTCGGCGACCTCCGTCATCGACGGCCAGATGTCGCGGAGGAAAACCGGCGCACCGGCCTTGTCCGTGCCCAGGGGCTCGCTCGTCAGGTCAAGGTCGACGCGGCCGGCCAGGGCGAACGCCACGACGAGCGGCGGGCTCATGAGGAAGTTCGCCTTGATCGACTGATGGATGCGGGCCTCGAAGTTGCGGTTGCCCGAGAGGACGGCCGCCGCGATCAGATCTTGCGAGTTGACGGCCTCTTCGACGCCGGCGTCGAGCGGCCCCGAGTTGCCGATGCAGGTCGTGCAGCCGTACCCCACCAGGTTGAAGCCCAGGTGATCCAGATAGGGCTGGAGCCCGGTCTTGGCGAGGTAGTCCGTCACGACGCGCGAGCCCGGAGCGAGCGACGCCTTGACCCGGGGCGAGACGGTCAGCCCGCGCTCGACCGCTTTCTTGGCGAGCAGGCCGGCGCCCAGCATGACTGAGGGGTTGGACGTGTTGGTGCACGACGTGATCGCCGCGATCAGCACGTCTCCGTGGCCGACGTCCACCTGGATCGGCGCCTGGACCTCGAGCGTCTCGACGTTGGGCGTGGGCCGGTTGTTCGCCATCTCCGACTCGGTCCAGGGGTTGATGTCTTCCCTGCGCGCCTTCTCGACGCCGGGAGGTCTCATGCTGCCGCCTCCCGGCGTCGCGCGGCCCAGCTTCGCCGGAAAACGGCGCGAGAGCTCGGCCGCATCCTTGCCGTAGCCGCTTTCGGAGGCCGGGGCCATGAACAGGTTCCGGAACGTCTGCTTCAGCTCGGGCAGGTCGATGCGGTCCTGCGGGCGGCGCGGCCCCGAGACACTGGCTGAGACGGTCGCGAGGTCGAGGTGCAGGATCTCGCTGTAGTCGCAGTCTCCTTCGCGTGGGATTCCGAAGAGGCCCTGCGCCGTGTAGTACGCGCGGAACGCGTCCACGTGCTCGCGACTGCGGCCGGTGGAAAGGAGGTAGCGACAGGTCTCCTCGTCGATCGGGAAGTAGCCCATCGTCGCGCCGTACTCCGGAGCCATGTTGGCGACCGTCGCCCGGTCGGTGACCGGGAGCGACGCCGCGCCCTCCCCGAAGAACTCGACGAACTTTCCGACGACCTTCGCGCGCCGGAGCATCTCGGTCACGACGAGCACGAGGTCCGTCGCCGTCACACCCTCGCCGAGCTTGCCCGACAGGCGCACGCCCACGACGTCGGGCGTCAGGAAGTACACGGGCTGGCCGAGCATTCCCGCCTCGGCCTCGATGCCGCCCACACCCCAGCCCACGATGCCGAGTCCGTTGATCATCGTCGTGTGGGAGTCGGTTCCCACCAGCGAGTCGGGGTAGTAGACGCCGTTCTCGACGAAGACGCCGCGCGCCAGGTATTCGAGGTTGACCTGGTGCACGATGCCGATGCCGGGCGGGACGACCTCGAAGCCCTGGAACGCCTGCATGCCCCACTTCAGGAACTCGTAGCGGGCGCGGTTGCGGCGAAACTCGATTTCCATGTTCATCCGCAGGGCGTCCGGGGTGTTCCACTCGTCGACCTGGACCGAGTGGTCCACGACCAGGGCGACGGGCACGAGGGGCTCGATGCGTTTGGGATCCCGCTGGAGACGGGCGACGGCCGAGCGCATGGCCGCCAGGTCCACGAGAAGCGGCACGCCCGTGAAGTCCTGCAGGAGGATTCGGGCCACGACGAAGGGGATCTCGGCGGTGCGCTCGCTGCGCGGCTTCCACGTGGCGAGGGCGCGGACGTCGTCTTCCTTGACCCGTTTGCCGTCGCAGTTGCGGAGGAGCGATTCCAGCACGATGCGAATGCAGACCGGGAGCCGGGAGACCTCCCCGAGGCCCTCTTTCTCGAGCTGCGGGAGGGAATACAGAGCGCCGGTCGATCCGCCCGGCAGGGAAAACGGCTGGCGCGCGCGCGCGGAGAAGCTCATCGCCGGTATCGTATTCCACGCGACAGCGGCTGATAAACTCCCTCTCTCCGATGGGACCGCACGTTCTGGGCTGGCTCGCGGTCGCCTGCTATTGCGGCGCCGAGGCCGTAGCGACCGTTTCCCTGGTGCGCGGCCGCGGCACTCTCTACCGCCTCGCGCCCGTGCTGGTCGCGGCAGGGCTGGTTCTCCACTTCATGGACCTGATGCAGCGAGCGCGCGCACTCCATTCCGTTCCCTACCGCACGCTCGGCGGGTCGGTCTCGTTCTTCGGCTGGATGCTCGGGATCGCGTACCTCTTTTTGCTGCTCCGCCACCGCGAGCGCGCGACGGGGCCGTTTCTCATCCCGTTCATCATTCTCGCTACGGCGGTGGGTCTCATGCTCCCGGACGCCGCGGCCGCTCCCGGGCAGGGTCTCCACGGCTCCGTGTTCGCCCTTCACGTCACTCTGGCGATCCTGGCCTACGCGGCGTTCGCGCTGTCCTTCGTCCTCTCGGTGCTGTACCTCGTGCAGAGCCGCCAGCTTCGCCGCAGGCAGACCGGGCTCCTCTTCTCCCGTCTGCCGCCTCTGGACGTCATCGCGCGACTCAATCGCACCAGCGTCACCGTCGGGCTCGCGGTGCTCACATTCTCGCTGATCCTCGGGATCTTCTGGGCGGAGAAGGTCTGGCCGAGCATCGCGGATCCCAAGGTCGTGTGGGCCGTGATCACGCTCGGTGTCTACGGCTTCCTGCTATGGATGGATCGACGCGGATGGGAGGGGCCGCGCGTGGCCGTGCTGTCGATCCTCGGATTCGGCGTCGTCCTCTTCTCCTACACCGTGGTCAACCTCTACTTCAGCCAGGCGCACAGCTTCCGATGAGCGCCGGCGAAGCCCGACTCCTGCTGCTGGGTTGGAGCCTCCGCGGAGGCACCAGCAGCCTGTCGCTGCGCGAGCGCATCGCTTTCTCGGCCGACGAGACGAAGGAGGCGTTGAACCGCATCCGCGACCAGGGCCTGGTGCGTGAGGGCGTCATCGTCGCGACCTGTCACCGCAGCGAGATCTACGGCGTCGCCGACGGCGACGCGCCGCGTGAGCAGATCGCCGCGCTGATCTCGGAGTGGCGGGGATTGGATCCGGCCGAGCTCGCCGGGTCGAGCTTCTATCGCGAAGGCGCCGACGCCGCCCGGCACCTGTTCCGCGTCGCGGCGGGGCTGGACTCGATGGCCCTGGGAGAAAGCGAGGTCCTGGGGCAAGTGCGCTCCGCGTTGCGCGTGGCCCGCGAGGCGAACGCCACGCGCGCCGTCCTCCACCGCATGTTCGAGAGCGCGGTGGCGGCGGGAAAGCGCGTGCGGACCGAGACGGAGATCGCACGGCACCCTCTCTCGGTGCCTTCGATCGGAATGGAGCTGGCGAGGAAGGTCTTCGGACGCATGTCCGAGCACACACTGCTCGTCCTCGGCGCGGGAGAGACCAGCGCGCTCTTCGCCGAGCAGGCCGTCGAGGCCGGCGTCGCCCGCGTCCTCGTCGCCAACCGGAGCCCGGAGAAAGGCGAGGCGCTGGCCTCGCGCATCGGCGCCACCGCGGTCGACTGGAACGCGGTCCCCGTCACACTCTCGGAAGCCGACGTCGTCGTCGGAGCCACGGCCAGCCCCGAGCCCGTCGTGCGGCGCGCCGACGTCGAGGCGGCGATGCGCGCGCGGCGCGGTCGCCCGATGTTCTTCCTCGACCTCGCGATCCCGCGCGACGTCGAGCCGTCGGTCGCCGAGGTCTATAACGTCTATGCCTACGGGCTGGACGATCTCGAGGGCGTCGCGGCGGAGAACCGGCGCCGGCGGGCCCGCGAGATTCCCGTGGCCGAGGCGATCCTGGAGGAAGAGCTCGCGCGCTTTCTCAACTGGTTCGGGAATCTGGCCGTCGTGCCGACGCTCTCGGACCTGCAGGGGCGGCTCGCGTCTCTCCGCGACGCGGAGCTGGCGCGGATCCCGGCCGAAGAGCGGGAACGGTTCCGCGCGTTCGCGGACGCGATCGCGAACAAGCTCCTCCACGAGCCATTGCGGCGCCTGAAGGCCGAGCCGGACGCGTCGCGCAAGCTCGACCGCGTCGAGGCCATCCGCCACCTCTTCCACCTGGACGAATGAGACTGCGGCTGGGCGCACGCGGGAGCGCCCTCTCCCTCGCGCAGGCCGCCCTCGCGGAGCGGGCTCTCGCGCCCCACGCCGAAGTCGAGCGGGTCCTCGTGCGGACGACGGGCGACCGGCGGTCGGCGCGCGGCGAGCCGATCGGGTGGAAGGGCGACTTCACGAAGGAAATCGACGAGGCGCTTCTGTCGGGACGGATCGACCTCGCCGTGCACAGCCTGAAGGACGTCCCGTCGCTCCTTCCGGAAGGGCTCGCGCTGGCGGCCGTGCCCGAGCGGGAAGACCCGCGCGACGTCCTCGTGTCGAAGTCGCGGCTGCCGCTGCTGGGGCTGCCGAAAGGCGCGCGCGTCGGCACGTCGAGCCCGCGCCGCCGCGCCCAGCTTCGAAGGGCGCGCGCGGACCTCGAGGTCGTCGACGCGCGGGGCAACGTGGATACCAGGCTGAAAAGAGTGGCCGAAGGGAAGTGGGACGCGGTGGTCCTCGCGCGGGCCGGGCTCGCGCGCCTGGGCCGTCTCGAGGAGATCGTCGAGACGTTCCCGGAGGAGGTACTCCTCCCGGCTCCGGGCCAGGGCGCCCTGGCGATCGTGACGCGCGCCGACGACGCCGAGGTCCGAGCTCTCGCGCAGCGACTCGACGATGCCGCGTCGCACGCCGAAGTCCTGGCCGAGCGGGGGCTGCTCGCGCGTCTGGAGGCCGGATGCCGGGCGCCGCTCGCCGCGCGCGCGAAGGCGCGGGGTGGCGCTCTGGTGCTCACCGCCGGCGTGTTCTCCGACGACGGATCCTCGGCGATCCTGGAGACCGGCGAGGGACCGGTCGAGGCCGCCGAGCAGCTCGGACGCGAAATCGCCGAGAAGCTGCTCGCCCGCGGCGCGGCCGACCTGATCGAGGCGGACGGGGCATGAGCCCGGCCGTTCTCGTGGTGCGGTCGGGGTCGAAACCGTTTCCGCCCATGGCCGGGATCACCTTGCGCGAGCTCGTCAGCCACACGATCGCTTCGATTTCTCCGCCGCCCGGCGCATTCGACGGCTCGCCGGATTTCGTCGTGTTCACGAGCCAGCCGGCGGTCACCCGGGTCGCGAACGATCCGCTCCTGGCGCGAGTCCTGGCCGCGTCCCGCGTTGCCGCGGTCGGCTCGGCCACGGCGAATGCCCTTCGCCGGAAGGGTGTCGAGCCCGCAGTCGTCGCCTCGGGTTCGGCCGAGTCTTTCCTGGCAGTCCTGCCGCAGAAGCTGCAGGGAAAGCGGGTTCTCTTGCCGTGCGCGGAAGATGCCGGGCCGGCGCTGCCGCGCGCCCTGACGAACCGCGGAGCGACGGTCGAACGTGTCGTGGTGTACCGCAAGGATCCCTGCCGCTTCGATCCGGGCGTCAGCGAGGAGCTTCTGGATCGGCCGGTCGGGGCCTTCTGCGCGACCGCGCCCTCGGCGGCGTCATGGCTCTTCGGAGGGCTCTCGCAGGAGGCGGCACGGCTCCTGCGGACGACTCCGTGCGTCGCGCTCGGTCCGGCGACGCGCCATCGCCTCGAATCCCTCGGCGTCTACTCCGTCCGCGTTGCGGAGCCGGCCACCTTCGAAGCCGCGGCCCGGCTGCTCGAGGCGCTTGCGGCCGCGCCGACGCAGAAATAGGCTGCCTCGACCATGGCCGGGTTTCCGATCGTCCGTCTTCGCCGCCTGCGCCGCAGCGCGGGCTCCCGGGCGCTCGTGCGGGAGACCCGGCTTTCACCGGACCGGTTCGTGGCGCCCTTCTTCATTCGGCGCGGAGCCGGCCTGCGCGAGGAGATCGGCTCGCTCCCCGGTGTTTTCCGGCTTTCCCCCGACCTCGCTCTCCGGGAAGCCGAACAGCTCTCCTACCTCGGGATTCCTGCCGTGATCCTCTTCGGCATCCCCGACCGAAAGGACGAGACCGGCTCGGAGGCCTGGGACGACGCCGCCGCCGTCCAGCAGACCGTCAAGCTCCTGAAGAAGGAGTTGCCGCACCTGGTCGTCATGACCGACGTCTGCCTCGACGAATACACGTCGCACGGGCATTGCGGCGTGGTGCGCGACGGACGCGTGGACAACGACGCCACCCTTCCGCTCCTCGCGCGGACCGCCGTGTCGCACGCCCGTGCCGGCGCCGAGGTCGTGGCCCCCTCCGACATGATGGATGGACGGGTCGCCGCGATTCGCAGAGGCCTGGACGAGGCCGGGTTCCTCGATACCGCGATCCTGGCGTATGCCGCGAAGGCGGCGTCAGCGTTCTACGGTCCGTTCCGCGAGGCCGCGGACTCGGCGCCGAAGTTCGGAGACCGGCGCGACTACCAGATGGACGGCGCAAACCGCCGAGAGGCCATGCGCGAGATCGCTCTGGACCTCGAGGAGGGCGCCGACGCCGTGATGGTCAAGCCCGCCCTCGCCTATCTCGACTGGATCCGCGAGGCACGGGCCCGCTTCGACGTTCCGATCGCGGCCTACAACGTCTCCGGCGAATACGCGATGGTCAAGGCCGCCGCTGCGCGCGAATGGATCGACGAGAGGCGCATCGTGCTCGAGATCCTGACCGGCATCATCCGGGCCGGCGCGGACTTCGTGCTGACGTACCACGCGGCCGACGCCGCGCGGTGGCTGCGCGAAGGCCACTCGACGTCGTGAAGGATCCGCGCAAGGCGCGCGGCGGGGCGCGCTCGGCGGCGCTCTTTCGCCGCGCGCGCAAGGTCATCCCCGGCGGCGTGAACTCCCCGGTGCGGTCGTTCGCCTCGGTCGGCGGCGAGCCCTTCTTCGTCGCGGCGGGGAGGGGCTGCCGCGTCCGCGACGCCGACGGACGCTCTTACATCGACTACGTGATGTCGTACGGCCCGCATCTCTTCGGCCACGTTCCCGCCTTCCTCCAGCGCGCCCTGTCGAGGGCGATGCGGCGCGGCACTTCCTATGGCGCGCCGACCGAGCTCGAGGTGCGGCTCGCGGAGAGGGTGGCCGAGATGGTTCCGTCGATCGAAGTCCTGCGCCTCGTCAGCTCAGGCACGGAGGCCACGATGAGCGCGGCCAGGCTCGCGCGCGCCGCGACCGGCCGTAAGCGTCTCGTCAAGACCGAGGGCGGGTATCACGGCCACGCCGATTCGTTCCTGGTATCGGCGGGCTCGGGCGTGGCTACGCTGGGAATCGCGGGCAGCCCCGGCGTCCCCGAGGAGCTCGCGGCGCTGACGACCGTCGTGCCGTACAACGACGTGGAGGCGCTCGAGGCCGTTTTTACGACGTTTCCGGGCGAGATCGCCGCGGTGATCCTCGAGCCCGTCGCGGCCAACATGGGACTGGTCCTGCCGAAACCGGGATATCTCGAGAGCGTCCGGGAGCGGACGCGCAAGCACGGCGCGCTCCTGATCTTCGACGAGGTCATCACGGGGTTCCGGCTGGCGTCGGGAGGAGCGCAGGCGCTCTTGGGCGTAACCCCCGATCTGACGACGCTCGGCAAGATCCTCGGAGGCGGCCTGCCGGTGGGCGCATACGGAGGACGCCGCGACCTGATGGAGAAGATGGCGCCGTCGGGCCCCGTCTACCAGGCGGGTACGCTGTCGGGCAATCCGCTCGCGGTCTCGGCGGGTCTTGCCATGCTCGACGAGCTCCGGCGGCGGCCGCCCTATGCGGTTCTGGAGCAAGGGGGAAGCCTCCTCGAGTCGCTCCTGCGCGCTGAGATCGATGCCCGCGGCCTCTCCGACGAGGTCTGCGTCACGCGCCTGGGGTCTCTGCTGACGCTGTTTTTCACGCCGGGCCCGGCCGTGGATTTCGCGTCCGTGCGCGGAGCGGACACGAAACGCTACGCGGCGTTTTTTCACGCCATGCGCGAGCGCGGCGTCTTTCTGCCGCCGGCGCAGTTCGAGGCCTGGTTCGTGTCGACGGCGCACGGCGAGCCCGAGATCCGACGGACCGCTCGTGCCGCGGGGGAGAGCCTCGGCGTCGCGTTCGACAGCTAGAAGTCAGCTTTCCGGACTTCCCGGGGCCCGGAACCGCCGGAACCCCTCCACCGTCGAGAGCCGCATCTCTTCGGTCTGGCCGGGAAGCCAGGGCCGCGGCACGCCGAGTCGCTGGATCGCGCGGTCGGCGATCTGAAGAGAGGTCTCGAACTCTTCGGCCACGACCTCATCGGCTCCGGCGGCGGAAAACGCCGGGATCTCGGCGATGTAGCGGGCGCGCGCGAGGATGAAAAGTTTCGCGTTGAGCCTCCGGCAGTGCCGAATCGTCTGCCGCGTCGCCCTGGGATCCGAAAGCAGGACCACCGCTGCCCTCGCGCTTTCGATGCCGTTGCGGCGAAGGACGACGTCGTTGGTCGAGTCGCCGTATTCGATCGGCACGCCCTTCTTCATTCCGCGCTTGACGCGGTCGGGATCCAGGTCGATCACCCGAAAGGCGACGCCGGCCTTCTTCAGGACTCGCGCGACGGTCTCGCCCATATGCCCGAATCCGATGACCAGGACGGTGTTCTCGCCGGGAAGCGGCGGGAAGGATCGCGGAAGACCCGCGGCGCCCCCGGCCACGCGGAAGGCCACGGCGTGGCTCGCCTCGGAGAGAAACGGGGTGGCGATCATCGTGATGATCGCCGCCGCCAGGAACGTCTGGTAGACCTCGCTCTCGATCAATCCGGACAACCGTCCCTGGCGCAGAAGCACGAAGGAGAACTCGCCGATCTGCGCGAGCGACAGGCCGACCACCGTCGCCACGCGGAGGCCGTATCCCAGAGCGAAGACCGCGGCCCCGCCGGCGATCGTTTTCCAAACCAGGATGAGGGCGAGGAGAACGCCGACGGGAACCGCCGAGGCGACGACGGTCCGCGCGTCGAAGAGCATCCCGATCGAGACGAAGAAGACGGCGCTGAACACGTCGCGAAACGCGGCGACGTCCGCCTGCGCCTGGTGCCCGTACTCGGACTCCGACAGGATCAGGCCGGCCAGAAACGCTCCGAGCCCGGCCGACAGGCCCGCCCAGGCCGTCGCGATCGAAGAGCCGAGAACGAGGAAGAGGACGGCGACGACGAAGATCTCCTTCTGCCGCGTGCCGGCGAGGGCGCCGATGAAGCGCGGCACGAGGAATCGCGCCGCCACGAACAGAGCAGCGGCGGTGATGGTGGTCTTTCCCGCGGCCGCCAGCGACGGGACGAGCCCCGAGGACCCCGCTCCGGCCAGGTAGGGAAGGGAGAGCAGCATCGGGACGACCGCGAGATCCTGGAAGATCAGGATCCCGACGAGGACTTTCGCGTGCGGCGCGTCGAGCTCCCGCCGGTCCATCAGGAGCTTTAGCACGATGGCCGTGGACGACAGCGCGACGAGGTAGCCGAAGAAGAGGCTCCGCGAAGCGGGGTATCCAGCCAACGCCGCGACCGCGTAGACGAGCGCGATCGACGCGGCGACCTGTATGGGCCCGGCGACCCAGACGACCTTCCCGAGCCGGCGCAGGTTCCCCAGCGAGAGCTCGAGGCCGACGGTGAAGAGCAGCAGGACGACGCCGATCTCGGCGAGGATCTCGACGACGTGCACGTCCCGCACGAGACCCAGCCCAAACGGACCCAGGATCGCTCCGGACAGAAGAAAGCCGATCAGGGGCGGCTGGCGGAGGCGGTGAAGAACGTAGGCCGTGCCCAGGGCCACCAGGAAAATCAGGGCCAGGGGCCCGACGAACTCCGGGGCCTGCATTCGAGAATTATGCGCTCCCGGAGTTCTCTGGTAGCCTCCCGGCCACTTCATGAGCGCATCCGGAGCCCTCGCCGCTGCGCCGGCGGCCCGCGAACGCCACCCTCGAGGTCTCTACGTTCTCTTCTGCGTCGAGCTGTGGGAGCGCTTCAGCTTCTACACGATGCTCGCGCTGTTCACGCTCTACCTCCAGGACAAGGCCGAAGGCTTCGGCTGGACGGATGCCCAAGCCACCACGCTCCGGGCGAACTACCTGCTGTTCGTCTTCTTCAGCCCGCTCATCGGCGGATGGCTGGCCGATCGCTTCCTGGGCTATCGCCGCGCGGTCATGATCGGAGGGTTCTTCTTCATCGCCGGGCACATCCTGCTCGCCGTCCGGTCGCTGCCCATGGTGTACACGGCGCTCGCGTGTCTGGTCATCGGCAACGGGCTCTTCAAGCCCAACGTCTCGACGATCGTCGGCAACCTCTATCCCAAGGGCAGCCACCTGCGGGACCGCGCCTACAACATCTTCTACATGGGCATCAACACGGGAGCGACGGCGGGCCCCATCGTCGTCGAGTTCGTGCACCGCAAGTACGGCTTTCACCCGGCGTTCGCCGTGGCCGCGGTGGGGATGGTGATCTCGGTCGCGACGCTGATCGTTTTCCGCAAGTGGATCGAGCCGGGGGACCGAACACCCGGCGGCCGCGAGGACGTCGAGGACGCCAGCCCTCCGACGGCGATCGACGCCGTTCCGGAGGGCCGACGGATCTTCGCCCTGATCGTCATCTACCTGGTGTCGATCGTGTTCTGGATGATCTTTTTCCAGAACGGATCGACGTTGACGTACTGGGCCAACGACAACACCGACTGGAACTTCTCGGGCATCATCTCCAACGCGATCGAGCCCTTCTTCGTAATCGCGTTCTCGCTGCCCTTAGTCTGGCTCTGGAGGGAGCTGGACAAGCGCGGCAAGGAGCCGGCGACGACGACCAAGATCGCCTTCGGGATGTTCCTGATCTCCGCGGCGTTCTACGTGATGTATTTCGCCGGGAAGGCCGGAGGCGACACGGGCCGCGTGTCGCCCTGGTGGCTGATCGGCAGCTATGCGCTGGTGGGCCTCGCGGAGATCACCCTGTCGCCCATGGCGCTTTCGCTGGTTTCCAAGGTTGCACCGCGCCGATACCGAAGCCTGATGATGGGCGCCTGGTTCGTCGCGACCGGCCTCGGCGGCAAGCTGACCCAGATCGGCGTGTACTGGACGCAGTGGAAGCACTCGACCTTCTTCGGCGTGCTGGGAACGATGGCGCTCGCGACGGCCCTGCTCCTCGTGGTTCTGCTCAAGCCCCTCAAGCGGGCGATGCCCGGCGTCTGAACCGCTCCTCAAAAGGCTCCTTGCGGGCCGTTTCGCGGGTTATAAGCTTGGCCTCCTTAAGGCATATGTCAGCCACCGGACACGACCGGGCGAAGGTCTTGCATGCGGTGTCGAGACAAGGAGGCAGAGCCATGAGATCGGAGCAGCACGTTTTGTCAACGAGTGTACTGTTCGGGCGATTTTCGAGCGCCGGCCGCCTGTTCACGCTCTGCCTGGTCATCGCGGCGTGGGCCGCCGTCGGACTCGCCCAGGTGCACACCGACTTTCCGATCACGACGGCCGGCAGCGGCCCGGAGGGAATCGTGACCGGTCCGGACGGCAACCTGTGGTTCTGCGAGGAGTTCGCCGACAAGATCGGCCGCATCACGCCGGACGGCACCGTCACGGAGTTTCCGATTCCGACGGCGGGGGCGCACCCGGAAACCATCATCGTGGGCCCGGACGGCGCGATGTGGTTCACGGAGCTTCTCGGCAACAAGATCGGACGCATCACGACGGCCGGAGTCATCACCGAGTTCACGATTCCCACGGCCCACAGCGAGCCCGAAGGGGTCGCGCTCGGGCCCGACGGCAACATCTGGTTCCCCGAAACCGATGGCAACAAGATCGGGAGACTGACCACGAGCGGTGTCTTCACGGAATTCCCCATTCCGACCCCGGCGAGCCACCCGGAAGGCGGCATCGCCGGTCCGGACGGCAATCTCTGGTTCGTCGAGAACTTCGGGAAGAAGGTCCTTCGCGTGACGACGGCCGGAGCCATGACCGAGTTTCCGATTCCGACGGCCACGGCCGCTCCGTGGAACATCGCGCTCGGCCCGGACGGCAACCTCTGGTTCACGGAGGGAGCGGGGGAAAAGATCGGGCGGATCACGCCGGCGGGAGTCATCACCGAGTTTCCGGTGACGACCCCCGGGACGCCGGACTACATCGTGGGTGGTCCCGACGGCAACATCTGGTACACCGAGTACTACGGGAACCTCGTCGGACGGATCACGCCGTCGGGTGTGATCACCGAGTTTCCCATTGCCGGCAGCAGTCATCCGTACGGGATCGGAACCGGACCCGACGGCGCGGTCTGGTTTTGCGAACAGGGCTTGAACAAGATCGGGCGTCTGACCACCGGACCGGCCATCCCCGATTCGATGGACGTCGACGCGAGCGGAAATCACGTGCTCGAAGCGGGGGAGACAGCGGTGGTCGCTCCGACCTGGACCAACACGCTCGTCACGGGACAGGCCCTGACGGGAGCCGCCACCGGTCTGACGGGGCCTGGCGGTCCGACCTACACGATCAACGACTCGACCGCGGACTACGGGACGATCGCCGCGGAATCCTCCGGGAGCTGCGCGACCGGAGGGGATTGCTATGAGATGACGATCTCGGGCTCGCGGCCGGCTCCCCATTGGGACGCGACGTTCACCGAGACGCTCACCCCCGGACCCGTGACGAAGAGCTGGAAGCTCCACGTCGGCGGAAGCTTCCCGGACGTCCCGACGTCGCACCAGTTCTACGCGTTCATCGAGAACCTGTTCCACAATGCCGTGACCGGCGGCTGCACCGGCGGCAATTACTGTCCCGCCAACCCCGTCACGCGGGCCCAGATGGCGGTGTTCCTGATGAAGGGAAGACAGGGCGCCACCCTCTACACACCCCCGCCGGCCACGGGGACCGTGTTCCTCGACGTCCACATCGGGGACTTCGCGGCCGACTGGATCGAGGCGCTCGCGGGCTTCCAGATCACCGGAGGCTGCGGCAACGGAAACTACTGCCCGTCGAGCTCCGTTACGCGCGCCCAGATGGCCGTGTTCCTCCTGAAAGCCGAGCACGGGTCGGCGTACACGCCCCCCGGCTGCACGGGCGTCTTCAACGACGTGCCGTGCCCGAGTCAGTTCGCCGACTGGATCGAGCAGCTCGCCGACGAGGGAATCACGGGAGGCTGCGGGGGCGGCAACTATTGCCCCAACGATCCCATCACGCGGGGACAGATGGCCGTCTTCCTCGTCAAGACGTTCAAGCTGCTGCTGTACGGGCCGTAGGCGAACGGGGAGGTTCCATGAGCACGTTCGACAAGAAACCGGATGAGAAGAATCCTCGGGACGAACAGGGGTTCCGCGAGAACCCCGCCGAGCAGGGGCTGAAGACGCCGCCGAAGGTCCCGTTTGGCGAGGACTCGGGCGAGTGGACCCGCGGCGGCGGAACCGACACGAGCGAGGAACCGGCGAAACCGACGCGCGAGTAGCGACGTGCTGGTGGGCCGTCTGGGACTCGAACCCAGGACCACCGGCTTAAAAGGCCGATGCTCTAACCAACTGAGCTAACGGCCCATCCGTTAGGGCGAAAGAGGATACACCGGCTCTGCGACCCGAATCGCGACGAACCGGCCTGCGTCAACTCACCAGACGGGGCCGCCCATGTAAACGCCGCCGCCCCAGCCAGGTCCCCAGCAACACGGTCCGTACCAGCCGGGGTATCCGTAACTGACGCCGACGTAGGTGGTCGTCTCGCAACCGACGGTGGCGGTCGCGAGGGCGACGAGCACGAGCAGGACGAGGAGGCGAAGGGGGTTCCGCGAGCGGTTGCGCATGGTCATGTTTTCCTCGCGATCAGTACGGGTATTTCTGGAGGGCGACGACGGCGCCGGTCGGGTCGGCCACGACGGCGAGTGTGCCCTTGCGAAGGTTCGGGTGCGGCGCGAGCAGGACCTTGCCGCCGAGACCCGCGACGCGGGCGGCGAGGGCGGCAGGGTCGCTGACCAAGACGTACGGAAGCCAGTTTGGCGGCACGTCCTTTTTGTCGTCGGGGAGGCGAAAGACGCCGGCCTTGGCGCCGCCGTGCTTCAACAGGGCGTAGCTCGCTCCCGACTCGCTTTTCGAGACCGTCATCTCGAAGGGGACGAGCCCGTTGTAGAAGGTGACGGTGGCGTCGAGATCGTGCGTGAGGTACTCGTTCCAGAAGAAAGTGCCTTCGATCGGCGCGGATGGGTCGGCAGGATCTCCCGCGGAGAGACGGACGAGGCCGAGCGGCGCGCCCTGAGGGTCACGAAGGACCGCGGCGCGTCCGTGCGTGTCGATGTCGAGCGGTCCGGCGAGCACTCCGGCGCCTTCGGCTTTCGCCTTCGCGACCGCGGCATCCACGTCGGCCACCGACATGTACGAGAGCCAGTGGGCGGGAGTCTTGCCGGCTCTGTCCGGATTCGGAGCGTGGATTCCACCGATAGGAGTCTTTCCCATTCTCGCGACGGTGTAGGGGCGGCCCAAAACCGTCGTGTCGACGTACTCCCAGCCCAGCAACGACGCGTAGAACTTCTTGCAGGCCGCGGAGTCTTCGGTGGTCAGGTCGTGCCAGACGAACTTGCCGGGAGAGGTCGCGGCCGGAGCGGCGGCCGGCGCCGTGCCGCCGGTGCTGCATCCGAAGGGAATTGCGGCGACCGCAGCGAGAACCAGGACGGCGCTGCATCGCGTCCGGAACGAACGACCCGGGCTCGAATGAAACATCCTCGCAGCATATCCGACGCCCTCGTCAGAGAGCCGAACGCCCGAACTAGGACTCCGGCGGCAGCCCCGTCAGGAACGGGGTTTCGGGACGCCAGATCGTCTCTTCGCGGCGAGGACCGGTGGAGATCAGAACCGCGGGCGCGCCGACGGCATCCTCGAGGGCGCGCACGTATCGCTGGGCGGCGGAGGGGAGTTGCTCGTAGCGCGTGAGGCCCGTGGTCGTCGTCTTCCAGCCCGGAAGCTTTTCATACTCCGGCTCCAGCCGCGCGACGTCCTCGGCGAGCGCGGGCAGGGCCGAAAGGGGCTGACCGTCGAGCTTGTAGCCGAGGCTGATGGGAATCTCGTCGAGCTCGTCGAGGCAGTCGAGCTTGGTGATCGCGACGGCGGAGGCGCCCGAGAGCTCGACCGCGGTCCGGGCCACGACCGCGTCGAACCATCCCGTCCGTCGAGGGCGTCCGGTCGAGGTGCCGTATTCGTTGCCGCGTTTGCGCAGGTACTCGCCGGTGTCCTCGCGAAGCTCGGTGGGAAACGGTCCCGCGCCGACGCGCGTGGAATAAGCCTTGAGCACCAGGAGGCTCGCGTCGAGGGCTCCGGGAGCGATCTCCAGCCCCGTCGCGACGGCTCCGGCCGAGCAGTGCGACGACGTGACGAAGGGATACGTGCCGGAGGTTAAGTCGAGCATTGCGCCGTGCGCGCCCTCGGCGAGGAGCGTCGCCCCGGACTTCAACCGGGTGCGCAGGTATCGTCCGGTGTCGCCGACGTGACCTCGGATCCGTTCGGCGCAGGGGCCGAGATTCGCAATGACGTCGTCGGCGGTAGGGACCGTCGTCTCGCCCATGCACTGGAGCAGCTTGCCGGTCTCCTCCGCGATGGCGCCGACGCGTGCGGCGAGCGTCGCCGGCCGAAACAGCTCTGCGACGCGGATGGCGCGACGCGCCGCGACCGACTCGTAAGCCGGACCGATTCCGCGGAGCGTCGTGCCGATCTTTGCGTCGCCGGCGGCCCTCTCCCGGGCGGCGTCGAGGAGGCGGTGGTAGGGAAGGATCACCGCGGCGCGATCCGAGATCATGAGGTTCTCGCCGATCGACACGCCGGCGGCCTCCAGCTCGTCGATCTCCTTCAGCAGCGCATCCAGATCGAGAACGACGCCCGGCCCGATGACGCCCATGCGGCCGCGCACGACTCCGGCCGGCAGCAGGTGGAGCGCGAAGTGGCGGTTGCCGAACTTGACCGTATGCCCGGCGTTGTGCCCGCCGTGGTAGCGGGCCACGATGTCGAAGCGATTGGCAAAGAGGTCGACGACCTTTCCCTTGCCCTCATCGCCCCATTGACCGCCCAAGACGGCAACAACCTTCACGCGTACGCTCCCTGTCGTTCGGCCAAGCAGCGCAGGCTAACAGAGCCGCGGCCTGCTGTCAGCTTAGAATCGGCAGCCGGTGACGATCTTAAAGCTCACGGGCCGCGGCCTGACGCTCGACGCGTTGGAGGCGGTGGCCCTCCGGCGCGTCCGGGTGTCGCTCGATCCACGCGCGCGTCAGGCAATGGCCGCGTCCCGGCGCGTGGTCGACCGCGCGATCCGGAGCGGCGAGAAGGTCTATGGCGTGACGACCGGCTTCGGCAAGTTCGCCGACGTCGCGATTCCCCGCGATCAGATCGAGACGCTGCAGCGCAATCTCATCCGCAGCCATGCCGCCGGCGTCGGGGCGCCGCTCGCCGACGAAGCCGTGCGGGCGATGATGGCCCTGAGGGCCAACGCGCTCGCGCTGGGAAATTCTGGAATTCGCGTTTCCACGGTCGAGACGCTTCTGGGAATGCTCGCGGCGGACGTTCTGCCGGTCGTTCCGTCCCAGGGCTCCGTGGGAGCTTCCGGAGATCTTGCGCCGCTCTCGCACCTCGCACTCGCCCTGATCGGAGAGGGCCTCGTCCGCGTGCGCGGCCGCGAGAAGCCCGCGCGCGAGGCTCTGCGGAAGGCGAGGCTCACGCCCGTGACTCTCGGCGCCAAGGAAGGACTGGCGCTGATCAACGGAGTCCAGATGTCGGTCGCCGTCGGCGGTCTCGCGCTGCAGCGCGCGACGCGGCTGGCGAAGATCGCGGACGTCGCAGGCGCCGCGTCGCTGGATGCGTCAAGGGGCTCGGACGCGGCCTTCGACGCGCGGGTCGTGGGTGCGCGGCCTCACCCGGGCGCGCTCACGAGCGCTGCGAACCTGAGGGCCCTCATCCGAGGCAGCGCGATTCGCGAATCGCACCGCGGCTGCGGCCGGGTCCAGGACAACTACGCGCTCCGGTGCATGCCGCAGGTGCACGGCGCCGCGCGGGACGCGTTCGCGCACGCGCGGGACGTCCTGGAGCGCGAGATGAACAGCGCCACGGACAACCCCCTCGTGTTCTCGAAGAGGGGAGACATCGTCTCCGGCGGAAACTTCCACGGCGCCCCGGTGGGCTACGTGCTCGACTACGCGGCGATCGCCGCCACTGACCTGGCTTCGATCTCCGAGCGGCGGATCGAGAAGCTGTTGAATCCCGCGCTGTCCGAGCTGCCGGCGTTCCTGGTGCCGTCGGGAGGTTTGAATTCGGGCCTGATGATGGCCCAGGTGGCTGCGGCGGGGCTCGTGTCGGAGTCGAAGGTGCTGTCGCATCCCGCCTCGGTCGACTCGATCCCGACCTCGGCGGCGAAGGAAGATCACGTCTCGATGTCGCCCATCGCGGCGCGAAAACTCTCCGCCGTGGTCGACAATCTCGAGCGTGTTCTGGCGATCGAGATGATCGCGGCCTTCCAGGCGATGGAATTCCTGGAGCCCCTGAAGACTTCGCCGCGCCTCGAGCGCGTGCGCCGGGAGTTTCGCCGCGTGGTGCGGCCCTGGACGACCGATCGGGAGCTTTACCGCGACCTCGACCGCGCCCGGGAATTCCTCGCGGGAGAGGCGCTCGCGCGGGAGCTCGCGTCCCTGTCGTGAGGGCGACCCAACCTATAATCCGCTCA
>Ga0075424_100000546_pt1 | contig 29728 bp, 25 predicted proteins | sample SoiMethybrSBSTD3_FD_75301 | JGI IMG/M metagenome (GOLD analysis project Ga0075424, IMG submission 75301) | Bulk soil microbial communities from a Populus tree surrounding site in Tennessee, USA - Soil MetaG P. TD hybrid SBSTD3 | ecosystem: Environmental > Terrestrial > Soil > Tree plantation... | reverse complement strand
CGCTCGAGCCGGTGCAGCGCCTGGTAGAGCGCGGCGCTCTCGATCGTCAGCACACCCTCGGTGCGCTGACGAATGAACCGCGACACGCCGTAGCCGTGCATTGGCTCCCAGGCGAGGGTGCGGAGGATGAGCACGTCTACCGTGCCCTGGAGCAGATCGATTGGCGGTTTCGTCACGGGCTTCCAGTCACATGGTGACTGGAAGGATGGGAATGCGCGCGTTGGCGGTCAAGACGTGATACCGGGGACGGGGGACGGGGGACGGGCGACGGCTAAAGAGCGAGGACCTCGGGAGGCCTCTCTTCGCGAGATGAGTATCCCGAGGGTTCTCGCCTTCTGGCCGTCGCCCGTCCCCCGCCGCCCGTCCCCGGTAGTTAGTCAGCCGCCTGCCCCCTGCTATAGCGATTCCAGAAACTTGATCAGCGCCGCGCGAGCGCTCGACGAGAGATTGAGTACGGCGTCACGCGACTTCTTGCCCTCGCCACCGTGCCAGAGCACGGCTTCCAAAAGGCCACGCGCGCGGCCGTCGTGCAGGAAGTTCGAGTGGCCGTTCACGGTCTGCACGAGGCCGATCCCCCAGAGCGGTGGCGTGCGCCACTCCCTCCCACTGGCCCGGAAATCCGGGCGGTTGTCCGCGAGGTCGGGTCCCATGTCGTGCAGCAGGAGATCGGTGTAGGGGTGAATGACCTGGTTCGCGATCGACGGGACGCCGGCGAGTGTGCCAGTCGTGAACGTCGGCATGTGGCAGCGGGCGCACCCTGACTGGTAGAAGATGACTTCGCCCTGGCTGGCCTGTGCGTCGTCCAGGTTCCGTCGAGCTGGAACGCCTAACGTGGCCATGTAGTTGGCCACCGCGTTGACGGTCTCGTCGCTGACCTCGATGTCATGAGGTGCGCACTCCGGGCGATCGCCTTCGCAGGACTCCGCGTAGAACATCGACGACGTCACGCCCATGTCGCCGTTGTACGCGCCGGCGGTCTGCTGGACGAGATTCGGCGCACCGGCCTTCCATCCGAACCGGCCGAGCGTCGTCCGGCCCGCGGCGGCGTCCCAGACCTGATTCGAGCGTCCGGAGATACCATCCCCATCACGATCGTTAGGGTCCTCTTTCGCGAGAATAGCCGCTGCGGGAATCGTCTCCAGCAGCCCGAGCCCGAAGTTAAAGGGAGCCGCGCGCGGCGAGAACAGCATCTTCGACGACAGGGCAGCGTACGTCTCGTAGAACTCGTAGCTCGGCACGCGGAGCGAGTACGGTGTGCCGTCCGCGAATTGGCCGGCGACTTCCGTGTACGTGATGGCAGCCTTCGCTTCCGGAGCGAGACCCGGGCTTGCTCTCATCTGTAGTTGCCCGCCGTACATCGGCACGTTGATGGTTCCGCCAGTCGTGCCATCCTTTCCGGGAATGCTGATCCGGAATAGGAACGACTCGAAGGCTTCACCGGGAAGCGGCGGGCGTCCGCGCCCGTCTCCTTCGTGGCACCCTTCGCACGAGACGTTGTCGAAGACGGGGCCGAGCCCACCGGGCACGCCTTTCTTCTTCGAGACGCCGGACACGAACGCGACCTCGAACTGCTCGTCACCTTCTTCGTGAAGTGCCACGTCATCCGCGGTGAGGTTCGGTGACTGGTGCGAGAACGCGTTCGCCGTGGCGTCGAAGACGGTGGTCGCTCCGCCCGAGAGGGCGGTATGGGCGCTCGCATCCGGCGTCAGCGCCAGTGAGCCGGCGACCGGCGGGCTCGTTGCCGGCGCGGTTGGGGGAAGCGTGCGATCGTCCGTGCACGCGGCGAGCGCTGCCACACACAGCAGCCCGGTAGAGCGAGTGGCCAGGTGCATAAGCCTCTCCTCGTGTTGGGCGGCGTGGCATCGGCGCGCACGCCGCCGTCGCGGTGGACGCCGGAGCGGGAACTCCGTGCGCGAACCGCCGGGGATTGCGATCTGCGATCACACCGCAATCGCGTGAGGCGCGGAAGGTGCGCCGGTCGGGGTGCACCCGCAGTGACGTGCGTCACGAACTGCCCCTAGAGGCAACGGGCACCGCGCCTAACGAGGCGAGCAGTGCGCAAAGGTGCGGAGCTCGGTTGGCCGAGTGGTTAGACCTCGTCGACCACCGGGCACATTTCACTCTTTCGCGCGCGCCTGCCAGAACCTAACGTCGGGCCGACTGATGTCGTCCGGCGTGCACCAGCACGCCGGCGCTGGTCGCATGCCGTCGTTCGCTGGCGGATGCGCAGCTCGAGTGCGGGTCGTCGTTAGGTGATTCGCGCGGAAGCCGCGCATGTGTGACAGCGTTAGGCGCGTGCCGTGCCGCGTGCCCGCCAGTAGATCGCGCCGCCGAGCGCCACGAACGCCGCCGCGCCCCCGATCACCTTCGCGCCAAACGCGAACCGGCTCGGCGCATCCGCCGGCGGAATAGACGCCACCACCATCGCGAACACCGTGATCGCGAGCCCACACACGCCGGCGAGCGTCGCCCCTCCGCGACCGCCGGGCAGCGGTCCGGCCGCCGAAGACGCCCTCGCCTGACGCAGCAGGCACAGAAAGAGATAGATGTACGGAATGAAGTACACGAGCAGCTGCGTATCGAGCAGGACGAGATACGCGTGCTCCACCGTGGACCCCTTGCCGAGCTGCGAGACCAGGAGGAAAATCGTCGCGAGCACCGCCTGCACGAGAATCGCGACGTAGGGAGTCCGCCACTGCGGATGGACTTTCCCGAACGCCGGCGGAAAGTAGCGGTCGAGGCCAATGACGAACGCCACGCGCGCCGGCCCGGAGAGCCACGCGCCTACGCCCGCGACGTTGCTCACCGTGTACAGCATCGCCGCCACGGGAGCCATCCACACGAGCGCAGGCGACACTGCAGCACCTACACTGATCGCCTGCAGGAACCCCGACACGATGCTGATGTCTTGCGTGGGGACGAGCCACAACACGGACAGTGTACCGAGGATGTAGGCCACCGCGACGAGTGGCGCGGAGATCAGGATCGCGCGCGGAAGATCGCGCTTCGGGTTGGCCGTTTCCTCGCCCATCGTCGATGAGAGCTCGAGCCCCGCGAAGGCGAACGCGATGGACGCCCAGAGGTTGAGTGTGGAGAGATCGGTGACGTTCGGAACGACCGTGGCACGACTGAACGCGTTCGCGCCCGGATGCTCGAGCATGGCCACAACGCCGAGCAGGATCAGCATGAGGCCAGGCAGATACGCCGCCACGCCCCCCACGTTATGCAGCCATTTCCCGGTCCCGAGCCCCACGACGTTGAGTGCCGTGGCGATCCACAGCGCCACGAGCGAGACCGACAGCACGTACGTCCAGCTCTCGCCTAACGACGATCCGCCCTTCCCGATCGCGTATGTCGCGATGACCGCGGTCGAGATCAACAGGTTCGGGTAGTACAGGACGTTGTTCACCCAGTAGCACCAGCCGCAGAGGAAGCCGTTCCACTCGCCGAACGTGCGGCGGGTCCACGCGTACACGCCGCCCTCCTCGGGAAACCGCGAGGCGAGCGCGATCACGGCGATGCCCTGCGGAATGAAGAACAAGAGCGCCGCGAGCACCCACAGCACGAGCGAGCTCGGCCCCGCCTTCGCCGACGTCGCGACCCACCGGAGCCCGAGCACTGCCACAACGTTGAACAGGACGAGGTCGCCGAGTCGTAGGACGCGTTTGAGCTCGTGGGTGCCGGTGGCGGTGGTGGTCATGGAGGAGGAATGAGTGTGGAACGGAGCGACTCAGCGTAGCGACTCAGAACTGAACTACTCAGGACTGCCGACTCAGAACTCTTTAAGGGGTCCCGTCCTCGACCTAACCACGTCCGGCGATGTTCGCGAAAAGACGAGCCCACTCGCTGGCCGTACTTCTCGTGATGTCTGAGCCAGCGATTGAGCTCCGCTTTCTCGAGTGGCTCCATCGCTCTTGGCTAGTCCGATATCGGGCTACCCTGAAAGAGTTCTGAGTCAGCGGCTATGAGCGTTTTAGTCATTCAGTCGGTTGTTTTAACGGGACAGGAGTTACGGTGAGTTTAGGCCCAGCCCGCCAAGGTTGTATGGGCCCCGCAACCCAACTGGCCCTTGTCGTGTATGACCCTGGAGCGCTTCGTGCGCTTTGGACTTCAACCTTCCAGGACACCCATCCATGCAAGCTTTCTCCCGTGCCGCGGGCGTCATGCTCGCGACCGCCGCATTCGCGTTGCGGGCGATCGCGCAGGCACCCGCCAGACCGCCAACCTTCGATACCACCGGCGTGAGCGACACGTCCATGTTCGCGCCGCTCACGCTTCCCGCTCCCAACACGTACCGGACCGGCTCAGGCGCGCCCGGCCCCAAATACTGGCAGAACCGCGCCGACTACGACCTCGAGGCAACGCTCGACACCGCGAAGACCACGCTCGCTGGCAAGCTCCGACTCCGCTACACCAACAACTCGCCCGACACCCTCCGCTTCATCTGGATGCAGATGGAGCAGAACGCCTTCAAGGACAAGTCGCTCAACTCGTTCATCTTCCCGCAGGAGTCGCGCTTCGGCGCCCGCGGCTTCGAGGGCGGCGACATCGTCGAGCACTTCGACCAGATCTCCACGCGCGCGGGCGCGCCCGCGAAGACCGCGCTCAAAACGCGCGTCGAAGGCACGATGATGAAGGTCGACCTGGCCGAGCCGCTCGCGCCAGGGAAGACCGCGACGTTCGACGTCGCGTGGCATTTCCTCGTTCCCGAGCACGGCGCCGATCGCATGGGACGCGATGGCGCCCTCTACGAGCTCGCGCAATGGTACCCGCGCGTCGCCGTCTACGACGACGTCCGCGGCTGGAATACCGAGCCGTACCTCGGCCAGGGTGAGTTCTATCTCGAATACGGCGACTTCAATTACGCCGTGACCGTTCCGGCGGGCTACATCGTCGCCGGCACCGGTGAGCTCACGAACGCACGCGAGGTGCTCACCTCGAATCAGATCGAACGGCTCGCGAAAGCCGCGAAAGCGATTCGACCGTGCAGATCATTTCGGCCGCGGAGCTCCAGAGCGGCGCCGCACGCACGAAGAAGAGTGGCACGCTCACGTGGAAGTTCCACGCGAAGAACGTCCGTGACGTCGCCTGGGGCGCGAGTCCTTTCTTCTTGTGGGACGCGTCCAGTTGGAAGGGCAAGATGGCGTACGCGTTCTACCGCCCGAGCGCGGTCGCCACGTGGAAGGACGCCGCCGACATGTCGCGCATGTCGATCATGGAGTACTCCGAGCGGTGGCTCGAGTATCCGTACCCGCAGATCACGGCCATCGAAGGCCCGATCAGCGGCATGGAGTACCCGATGGTCGCGATGGAGAACAAGAGCAAGGACAAGTACGACCTGTACAACGTCGTCACGCACGAGATCGGGCACATGTGGTTCCCGATGATCGTGGGCTCGAACGAGCGCGTGCACATGTGGCAGGACGAGGGCTTCAACACGTTCATCAACACGTTCTCCGAGGCCCGCCGCTACCCGGAGAAGGGCGACCAGATGGCGCGCGCGTTAGGCGAGCGGGAGTATGTCGAAGGCGCCATGAAGCACAACGTCGACGGCCCGATCGAGGTGAACCCGGACCGCATCAACCCGGCGTTGTTAGGCCTCGAGGCGTACGTTAAGCCGAGCGTCGGTCTGCAGCTCCTGCGACAGGAGATCATGGGCCCGGCGGCGTTCGACGACGCGTTCCGCACGTACGCGCGCCGCTGGATGTTCAAGCACCCGACGCCGGCGGACTTCTTCCGCACGATGGAGGACGTGGGCGGCCGCCGCCTGGACTGGTTCTGGCGCGAATGGTTCTTCGAGAACCCGCACTTCGACCAGGCAATCGATACGGTCGTGACGAAGCTCACAGGCGACACGATGGACGTGGCCGTGATGTACGGCAATCGCGCCCGCGGAGTGCTCCCCATCCACGCACGCTTCACGTTCAGCGACGGCTCGGCGGAAAACTTCGATTATCCGGCCGAGGTATGGAGCACGAACACGACCCACTATGTGAGGCGGTACCGGTTCGTGGGGAAGACGCTCACGGGGATCGAGTTGGATCCGGAGAAGCGGCTCGTAGATCTGAATCGCGATAACAACACGTGGGGAAATGTTCCGAAGAAGCCGCTATCCTGAGCGAGCTCTTCCACTCGAGCCCCGTCGCCATAACGGTGTAGACCCACTGGCCAGCACAGCTGAACAACACAGGTCAAGTTCGACTCGCGCTAACTGCTGTTAATTGCTATAGTAGGTGACAGAGAGAAGCGGCCGCTCAGTCGTTCCGCGGCCGCTTTCTTTTTTTTTCGCTGCTCGCGCCGGCTTCGTCAGTCGTCGCTCCGATCATTTCGGTGAGTCGAGAGAACGTAAGGTTCCTCGTCACCTCTCTCATTTAATAGTTGTGACGGCGCCATCAACGCGTCGTCGTCTCGGGAAAGGAGCCCGCAACTCGCTACATGACGCGAGGAGAGCGAGCACATCTCCCGCCGGTCTCACTCATGCGTCGCCGCTTTTCAGACCTTCTTGCTGCACTCCGCCAGCGCCTGGGTAGACAGTCGCGCTGGGCCATTGCCGTTGTCGCGGTCACTGCGGTCGCGCTCTCGTTTGTCGTCTTCAAGGCGGTCCAGCACGAGAAGAGCAGCGTCCCGGTACCGGCGGTTCCATACTCCGAGCTTGCCGCCTCGCTCGACGCACGCCAGGTGCGTCACCTGTCCGTCGAAGACGGAGGGACGCGACTTGTCGCCGAGCTCGGTGCGCCGCGCCGCATCGGCTCCTTGAACGCGACGAAGGTCGCGGCCGAAGTCCCGAAGGGCGCGGTTGGACTCGCCGACCTCGAACGGTGGTCCGCCCGCGGCGCCCGCGTGGAAGTCGAAGGCCCGGGACGCCTCCCCGAAGACCCCGTCTCGTTCGTCGTCTCCTTCGTGCTGATCGGCGTCACGCTCATGCTCGTGGCGCGGCTCCGAGCCGGCGTGGTCAGTGGCAGCAAGAAGTTCGAGAAGGTCGCCGAGGACCGTCAGCTCACGCTCGCTGATGTCGGTGGTGCCAAGGAAGCGCGCGCCGACCTCCACGATGTCATCCTGTTCCTGAAAGACCCGGGACGCTTCAAGAAGATGGGTGCTCGCTGCCCGTCCGGCGTCCTCCTCGTCGGCCCGCCGGGTACCGGCAAGACGCTGCTGGCCCGCGCGGTGGCGGGCGAAGCTGGCGTTCCGGTTTTGGTGGCGTCCGGCTCCGAATTCGGCGAGATGTACGTCGGCGTTGGCGCACGGCGAGTGCGCGACCTCGCATCGAAGGCACGGCACCACGGCCGCTGCATCATCTTCATCGACGAGTTCGACTCGATCGGCGGCAAGCGTGGACGTCCGAACCGGACGAGCGAAGAGGACCTCACGCTGAATCAGCTGCTCGTCGAAATGGACGGCATGTCCGGCAGCGAGGGGATCGTCTGGATGGCCGCGACGAACCGCGAAGACATGCTGGATCCCGCCGTGCGTCGGCCTGGCCGGTTCGATCGCGTCGTCGAGGTGGGCATGCCCACAGCAGCCGATCGCCTCGAGATCCTCAAGGTCCACGCGGCCAAGCGCCCGCTCGACGCCGACGTGAACCTGCGGGAGCTCTCGACGCTTACCGTCGGCTACTCCGGTGCCGAGCTCGCGAATCTCCTGAACGAGGCGGCGATCATCGCCGTGCACGCCGAGAGTGGCGTGATCACGCGCGCGCACCTCGACCAGGCGCGCGACAAGATCCTGCTCGGACGCGTGCGGGCAGGCGTCGTAGTGTCGGACGAGGAGCGGCGGCTCATCGCGCTCCATGAAGCGGGACACGCGGTGGTGGGTCTCCTCACCTGCCCCGAAGATCGCCTCCACAAGGTGACCATCGAGCCGCGCGGACGCTCGCTCGGCGCCGCGCACTTCGCGCCCGACACCGACCGACACCTCCACTCCCGCCGCTACCTCGAGGGGGTCATCGCGAAGGCGTTAGGCGGCCGTGCGGCGGAGCTCGTGTTCCTCGGGCCCGAGGCGGTGACGTCAGGTGCGGGCAGCGACCTGGTGCACGCCACGACCGTGGCTCGCCGGATGGTGGCCGAGTTCGGGATGAGCGAAGAAGTGGGCCTCGTGTCGGCAGATCCGTCGGCACACAACGGCGCGCCGTCGGCGCAGTTGCAGGGCGAGATCGACACGGCGGTCCGGACGTTGATCGCGCACCAGGCGGCGCGCGCCGAGTCGATCATCCGCGAGCACGCGACGGCGCTCGATGAGATCGCCCGCGCGCTCATCGACCGCGGCGTGCTCATGGCGAACGAGGTGCTCGCGATCGCCGCCGAGCACGGCGTCCCGCTTCAGCAGACCGTCGATCGCGCGGAGCTCCTCGACGCCTGATTTGAGTGGGCCTCATGCGCGCCGCTGCATGAGGCCTAACGACAACCCCTCGGTGTCCAGCACGATCGCGAGCTGATCGCCGTCCGGGAGTGTCTGCGGCGGAATCAGGACCTGGCCACCCAGCTGTTCGACCTTCGCCGCGTACGCCGCAACGTCGTGCACCTCGACGAAGAGTTGAACGAGTGGATGGCCTTCCGTCGGGCCAATCGGCCATACACCGCCGTTGATCCCGCGATTGGATTCGGTATCCACCGTCCGGTAGCCCATGGCGTTGTCGGTATTCACGCGCCACCCGAACAGCTTCGCGTAGAATGCCGTCAGCGTGTCCGGGTCACGCGCGAGAATCTGCCACTGCATCACCGGCTGCCCCATCGATCATGACTCCGTTGGTGTGAGATCCGCCACCGGGAAAAACGCCAGCTCCAGACAGTAGACCTGGTCGCGCTCGCCGTCCGCATTCTCGAGCAGCTCGCCGATCTCGCGACGGAACCGGTCGACGCGCTCCGCAATGCGTCGACTCGTTAGGCTCGGCACCGCCAGCGTCGTTGCGCTGTAGTGCGCGGGACGGCCACTCGTCGACCTGACGAGCGCTCGCGCGCGACCGGCGAGCGCACTGATCGCGCGCAACGACAGGTCATCGATGCGCGCCTCGGCATTCCCTGCCTTGTCCACCCACCGCGTCGGCGCCTGCATGTCCAACAGCCCCAGTCGCACGAGCCGAGTGATCGCGACGTTCACATCATCCACCGGCACGTCGAGGACGCGCGCAATCCATCGCACGTCGGGCCGGAAGCTGGCGAGCCGGGTCAGCTCGAGGATGGCGTGATGATGCCACTCCGCGAGCGACAACGCCGCGTCACGCGACAGCTGCTTGAGCTCCCGCGCTGCCCACGACTCGGGCGGGGTTCGCTCGAGCTCCACGAGTTGCGTGATCACCGATGGAGCGAGCGACAACCGCGCACCGAGCGATGCGATGGTTCGCGCGGTGAACTTGCGACGACCGCGCAGGAGCTGCGAGAGCGTCGAATGATCGAGCCTGAGGTGCCGGGCGAAGGCACGGAGTGAATACCTCGGGTTTCGTGCGCACCGCTTCGCGAGCTCCTCCTGGAGCACCTGGCGAAAGCGACGCGTGGCAGGAGTCGGGTCCGTGAGCACATGAGCTTTCATTCGGCGATGATACGACACAACGACCACCACCGTGAAGCCACAATGCCCGTCGGTCTGATCGAAAACAACCCACGCCCCGAACAAACCGGGGCGGAAAGCCTGCCCCACTTGAACCTTGAAACGGCAGTTCTCAGTCCAACTGCCAGTTCCAAAGTCATGAGTTGTCAGTCCTCAGGCATCAGGCATCAGGCATCAGGTCCCGTTTCCTCCGGTAGTTGACGCGAGGTTCCAGCGTCGCACCGCTCTCTCGCGCTCCCCAACTGGAGGATCGGAACCTGATGCCTGATGCCGAAAACTGAAGAACTGACCTACTTGGAACTGGCCAAGCCCGACCGGGATGCCCGCCCAACCCGCCCGTTACCGAGGGAATCGCTGACTTGGTTATGAGGCGATGTCGCGTTAGGTGTTGGCGCGGAGTGCTGTCATCGGATCGACCCGCGCCGCCCGGCGCGCCGGAATCAAAGCCGCGACGACCGTGACAGCCAGCAGCAAGACCGCCGCGCCAACCATCGTCGGCGTGTCCGTCGCCGTCACGCCAAAGAGGCGATCCGAGACGAGCCGCGCTACGACCAACGCGATCGGGACACCAACCGCGATTCCCGCCAGCGTCAACGCGACTCCCTCGGACAGCACCATTCCGAGAATTCGTCGGTGCGACGCACCCAGCGCTACTCGCACACCTATCTCGCTCGTGCGCCGTGCCGTCGTGTACGCGATCACCCCATAGAGGCCGAGGCAGGCGAGCAGCGTCGCGAGCCCGGCGAAGAACGCCGCGATGGTGGCGATCAGTCGGTCCTGCGCGAGAACGTCGGCCAGACGGTCGTCCACCGTGTCGACCTCGAGCACCGGCAGCGCTGGCGACGCCGCCTGGACTTCCCGGCGCACTCGCGCCGCGAGCGTCCGAGGGTCGCCCGCGGTTCGAACCACGGCCATCATGATCGCGATCCTCCGGGCCGATTCCCGATCGCGATAGGAGAAGTACGTGCGCATTGGCGCCAGCGCGCCCTCGCGCGGCGTCCCCTCGATCACGTCGCGCGCAACGCCGATGATCTCCGTGTCGGCAACGGAGTCCGATCCAAACCCGACGAACCGCCCGACGGAATTCTCTCCCCCGAAGTAATGGCGCGCGACCGACTCGCTGATGATCACCGTCCTCGCCGACATGTCGTTATCGCGTTCTGTGAACTCCCGCCCGGCAACGAGTGGGATGCCCATCGCTTCGAAGTACCTCGGCGCCACGAACGTGCGCCACGCAGTGCGATTCGTGGGCTTCGGCGGTTGTCCCTTCACAAACAGGATGTTGCTCGCGCGAGCAACCGGCGGGATGAAGCCGTTAAGCATAGCCCCGTTCGATGCGCTCGCCGCAACCACGCCAGGGATGCTCGAAACGCGATCGAGCACAGTGCGCCAGAGTTCGCGCAGCTGAGATGGTGACGCGCCGGTGGCGCTCGGCTGTGTCCACACGAAGAGCACGCCGTTCCGGTCGAATCCGAGCTCGCGCCTGTCGAGATTCCGGAGCGTTCGGATGAACAGGCCGGCCGCCATCACCACGACGATCGACAGCGCGACCTGGATGACGACGAGCGCCTTACCTAATCGGAACCGACGCACGGCGCTCGTAGCAGCTCCTCTGCCCGTCAGTGCGTGAGCGAACCCCACCCGCGCTCCGCGCACGGCTGGCGCCAGACCGAACACGATTCCGGTCGTGAGGCAGATGGCTGCCGTGACAGCGAGAGCGCGCGCGTTCACGTGCGCGTCGAACGTGATCCACGACGACCTCCCCCAGAACATCTCGACAGGTCCGGCCGTCAGTCCCGCGGAGAGCATCGACGTGCCCCACATGGAGAGTATGACCCCGACAGCGCCGCCCAGGACCGCGAGGACCACGCTTTCGGTGAGGAGTTGTCGGGCCAGGCGCCCGCGCCCCGCACCGATGGCGAGTCGGACCGCCATCTCGCGTTCCCGCCGCGCGGCCCGGGCGAGCAGCAGCACCGCAACGTTCGTACAGGCGACGAGCAGCACGAGCCCAACCACCATCGAGAGCGCAGCAAGCGCCTTAGCCAGCGCCTCTCGGCGCGGTGAGTAGCCGTGCCCGGAGCTCGTTAGGCTGAGACGCTGGCCGGCGACCTCGCGCAGCTCATCAGCGGTCGCGGCCGGGCCGGCCCAGTCTTTCATGATGCGCTGATAGACTGCCTGAACGGCGACCTGCGCCTGCTCCATCGTGACGCCAGGCCGAACCCGCCCGACGAGATGGAGCCACATGTCGTTGCGGTGCGTCAGCGCATACGGCAGCTCGACGATCACCTGCTGGTGCATCGCGAATGGCACCCAGATGTCCGCCGGCCTCTCGACCCAGTGGCCGGTGAAGCCCGGCGGCATGACCCCTACAATGTCGAACGCCGTGCCATTGAGCGTGAGCTTTCGCCCAACGACATCGGGCGCGTTGCCGAGCCGGCGCTTCCGGTACGCGTCGCTGATGACCGCAACCGGAAGCTTGCCGAGTGCGCCGTCGTCGCTCGCGCTGAGCGTTCGACCCATGCGAGCCGTCGCGCCGAGCACCTCGAAGTAGTTTCCCGTTACGATGGCGACGCGCGCACGGCCGGCGTCGATGCCGGCGCCGACGCCGCTCACGGCGATGTTCGACCGATCGAACATGTTCATCGCGGCAAGCCCGCTGAGCACGCCCGTTTCATCGCGGAGGCGCGTGTATGTCTCGTACGCCAGCTCATCGTTCGTGCGCGCCGGTGGCAGCATCTCGCGGAGCGTCACGAGGCGGTCGGGCGCGTGTACCGGCAGGCGACGGAGAACGAGCGCGTCGATAACCCCAAACACGGACGTCGTGGCACCGATGCCGAGGCCGAGGGAGAGGACCGTGACTGCCGTGAAGATGGGACTGTGGTGCAGCGTGCGGAGCGCGTAACTGATGTCACGCCCGAGCTGCTCGAGGGACGTCATCGCGCGAGTGTCGCGGACTTCGTCCTTGCGGCGCTCGATACCGCCGAATCTTGCGAGTGCGATGCGCATTGCCTCGCCAGGTGCCACGCCGCGGGCCACGAGGTGCTGGACATGCTGATCGATGTGATACCGAATCTCTTCGTCGAGCTCCTCCTCGACCCGAGCGCGCCGAAAGATCGATCGCAGGCGGAGCGGCAGGGTGAGCTGCCAGTGCTCGATTCGCATCCTCAGGCCTCCTGGAGTCGCACCACCATGGAGATGGCCGCGGACAGCCTGTTCCAGTTCGCTTTCTCGCGTTCGAGCTCTCGGCGCCCGAGTCTCGTTAGGGAGTAGAACTTCGCGCGCCGGTTGTTCTCGCTCGGCCGCCATTCCGACGTGATCCAGCCGCCCTGCTCGAGCTTGTGGAGGGCGGGGTAGAGCGAACCGTCGCTCACCTGGAGCACGTCGTTGGAGAGCTGCGTGAGGCGCTGGCTGATGGACCAGCCATTGAGCGACTCGAGCGCAAGCATCTTGAGGATGAGGAGGTCCAGGGTGCCCTGCACCAGGTCGGTCGGCTTGCTCACCGCTTCTCCTCTCGGTTACCGATATAACGTACGACTCGACCTCTCGGTAAGCAAGGGGAGGGAGGATGGCAAGATCTCGAATGCCCGCGCGCCCCTGGTTGGTTCAATTTTCATTCAATTGGGGTCAGACTCCTTGTACGTCGATCCATTGCACGACTGGCACGGCGCCGGCCCGACCGAGGAATGAACGATGATCAGCAGAGTGTGGCATGGGTGGACAAAGCCCGAGCATGCAGCCGCCTACGAGGCCATGCTGCGTGCCGAGATCTTGCCCGGCATTCATCGCGTGCCGGGGTTTCGGGGCGCGACACTGCTCCGCCGGCGCGACGGCGCCGAAGAGGAGTTCGTGACGATCACGCGGTTCGATGACCTCGACGCCGTCCGGGCGTTCGCCGGGGAGGATTACACGCGCGCGGTGATCGCGCCCGACGCTCGGCCGCTGCTTGCCCGTTACGACGAGCGCTCCGTGCACTACGAGACGGCCTTTTCGGTCGATTGACGTCTCCTGAATCGGGCGGTATGTTCTCCTGAACAGGAGAGCTGCCCGTGGCCGCCAAGAGACTCGCGTACCCTGCTACCCGCTACACCCCGTCGCCCCTCGTCGACCTCACCGCGCGGGCCGAGCGGGAGCGGCTCAGCACGTCGGCGCTCAAGGCGTTCTTCAACATCGCGACCCGGTGGCAGATCCGGGATGAGGATGCGCGTGCGCTGCTCGGCGGCGTTTCCAACGGCCCCTATTACCAGATGAAGAAGAACCCGGACCGCGTGCTCGACACCGACACGCTGCTCCGGATCTCGTATCTCATCGGGATCTTCAAGGCGCTGCACATCCTGCACAGCGAGCCACTCGCCGACGAGTGGATCCGCCTGCCTAACGCCAACCGGATCTTCGCCGGCAGGTCCCCGCTCGCGTACATGCTCGCCGGTGGGCTCCCGGCCATCGAGACCGTTCGACGCCTCCTCGACGCGCGCCGCGGCGGCGTGTGACGCCGTCCTCCAGGTCCCGCCGGCGATTCCCTCGCACCACGCTCGTCCGCGAGCATGACACGCATCGGCTGATCCCGTCGCGTTACCGGCCGCGCGGCGAGAGCGTGCTCGCCCTCATCGCCGACGATGACGCGCACCTGGCCGACATCTTCGACCTCGACCACGCTACCAACGAGCGACTTCGCGCGGAACACGACCTCGCGCCTGGTATCGGCGTCCACGAGCTCGTGTTCGGTGTGCCACACTTTCGCGTCATCAACGCCGCGTTCACGCATCCGCACCCGCTCGGCAGCCGCTTCAACGGACCCGGGCGTGGCGCATGGTACGCGGCGCTGGCCATCGAGACGGCACAGGCCGAGGTCGCGTTTCACAAGACGGTGGATCTGGCGGAGATCGGGCGCTTCGAGGACCGCGTGACGTACGACGACTACGTGTCGGACGTGAGCGCCGAGCTGCACGACCTGCGAGCGGACCGGGCGTTCGCGAAGTGCCTGGACCCAGACAGCTACCGCGCGTCGCAGCTGCTGGCCGAGCGACTGCTCGACGCTGGCGCGCTCGGCGTGATCTACCCGAGCGTGCGGGCTCGCGGCGGGACGTGCATCGCGTGCTTTCGGCCGGCGCTCGTCGTCAACGTCCGGCGCGCGACGACGTACCAGTTCACCTGGGACGGTGGCCCGACGCCACGTATCGAGGCCACCGTCGGCTAGCATCCGCGTCGTTACTCGTTAGGCTTCTTCGTCGTCGTGCTGGCCGCGCCCGGGGTTCCGGTCGTGTCCGCCGGCAGCCCGAGTTGCGCCGCGACTTCTCGCGCGCGCGCGAGATGGCGCTCCAGGAGCGGCATCGCGTGTTTGATGTCCTCCTTGAGGTCATCATCCTTCGCCGCGCCGCCGAACATCTTGAGCGCGACGATGTCCTTCTTGTGATCCTCGATCTGGGCGCGAATGAACGCGTTGTCGAAGCCTGAGTCGGCTGCCATTGCCCGCAGGCTCGTCAGTCCACGAATCCCCTCGATGTTCGACGTATCCGATGCGGACGCCTGGCGACCGACGTCGTGCTCGGCGGCAATCTTGCGCAGACTCTCGAGGTGGGCCTTGTGGTCTGTCACGAGCATGTTGGCGTAGTCACGGACTGCGGTGTTCTGCGTGCGTGACGCCGCGAGCTGAGCCATTTCGAGCTCGATCGAGTCACCGACGATCAGATGATCGACGAGGTTTTTCTCCGTAAAGACGGAAACTTCGCCCTTGGATGTCGTGACCTTGACCTGCGCCATTCCGGACGACGGCGGACGTCGTGGCCGGCTATTTCGTCGCGACCGCGATCACGCTGCGCGACGTGAGCATCGAGACGCTGTTCAAGTCCCGGAGCAGATCGGCGTTTTCGGCGGTGACATCCGGCTTTTTGGAGGCGAGCCGACCCCGGAACAATGCGTGCGCGATCCCGATGAACGGGCCCCACACCGCCAGCAGAGCGCGTGCGGAGGTCTTGAAACGATCGTAGTGCACCCTCACAGACCGGAATCCTGCTCGGCGCAGCTGATACGCCAGGTAATAATACGGCACCGGATTGATGTGCCCCGCGGTGTGCCGGGGGTCGTCGCTCGAGAGGAGGAGCGGGTCGAAGAGCACCGTGAAGCCCGAGTGCAGGTAGCGCACGCGGGAGTTGAGGTTCAGCACGTTAGGCGTGCTCACGATCGCGACGCCATTCGGCTTGACGACGCGATGAAGCTCGCGCGCGAACGCGAACTGATCCTTGATATGCTCGATCACCTCGAGACTGCAGGCGACGTCGAACGACGAATCCGCATACGGCAACGTCCCGTCGGGGTTGATCGGATCACAGCGAATCCCCGAGTAGCGGAAGAATTCGGGGAAGAGGTCGCACGCCGCGAGCACGGAATCCGGAGCCCGCCCGAGGTCCGATTGCAGTCGGTCGCCGACCATCTTGGAGAAGTAGCCTTCACCCGCCCCGACGTCGACCATCCGCGCGCCGTCGTGCAGATACGGCAGCACGAGCGAGAACACCTTGTTGTTCGTGCTCTGGTGGGAAATGGGGCGGATGTCGGTGCCAGCGGCGTTTGTGGTCATGAGCCGGAATTTGGCCATTGCGGTCGCGGACGTCGACGCCTACCCTCGTTTGGGCGTGGTTGGACCATTACTTCCCTGTAACCGTGCGGTTTGTCCCTTCGTACAGATGGCCATGTCGCCATTGACCCAGGAAGCACCACAGCTCCCGACCCCCCCTTCTCCGCCGACGCCTCCGCTCCCGCAGGTACCCGATCGGGTGATTCGGATCGGCGGCCCGGACGGAATGACGATCGAGCTCCCGACGCGGCCCCTGACCGGACGCGAAGTGGCCGCGTTGCGCCAACGCGGTAGCGAGCTGTCCAGGCAGCTCAATTCAGCCAATAACCGCCGAGATCAGCTCGCGGGGCAGCTCGAGGACGCGCAGGGCGCGAACAAGGCCGGCATCGAGGCGCGGATCGCGCAGCTCGATCAGCGGATCATGGGCATCGAGTCGGACATCGCGCAAAACGGTCGGCTGCTTGCGAGTGCGCCGGCCAGTGCGCTGGCGAATGCCAACTCCGAGGCGCGCGTCGCCCCATTCGGGCTCAACCCCAACCAGGTCACGGGGATCAGCATCGTCGGCATCATCGGGATGAGCTTCATCGCGTTCCCGATCGCGATCGCGATCGCGCGCAACATGTGGCGACGGGCTTCACGTCAGGTCACCGCCGCGACGCCATCTCCCGAATCGGCGCAGCGGATGGAGCGACTCGAGCAGGCGGTCGACGCGATCGCGATCGAGATCGAGCGCATCTCGGAAGGCCAGCGCTTCGTCACGCGACTTCTGGCTGAAGGCAGCGGACCCGCGTTGCCCGTGGGGCAGAAGCCGGCAGAGGCGGTGCGCCTGTCCGACCGCGAGCCCGTCCGAGCGTCCCGCGAGTCGGCTTGATATCTTGATGGCCGCGCGATCCACGAGGCGTGGATCCGAGCACGACACAACCCCGCCGACCCACTGACTGCGGAGCCGTCCATGGGCAGCAGCTATTCCGTCACGCGACCAACGAAGTACTGTCACGCCTGCGGCAGCGTGATCGATGCCATGGCGGTCGTGTGCCCGAAGTGCGGCGTTATGCAATCGGGAGTTCCCGCCCTGATGGGCTCGGAAAAGAAGATCCTTCCCGCGTTCCTCCTCTGCTTCACCCTCGGAGTATTTGGCGCGCATCGGTTCTACGCGGGGAAGATCGGCACGGGTCTTATCCAGCTCTTCACGCTCGGCGGCCTCGGTATCTGGACGCTCATCGACATGATCATGATCGTCGTGGGAGCGTTCACCGACAGCGAAGGCGAGAAGATCGTCGACTGGACGTGACTTCGGTGGTGCCTGACGAGTTGACTCTCGATGGGGCACACCTCAGCAGACAGTGACCGAACGGTGAGCGATCGCCAGCGGCGCGGCCGCGAGGAGGACGGCGAGAGCGTGTTCGCTTTGGCCGCGCAGCTCGCTCGTCGCGCGTCGGATGGTCAGCTCGTCATAGCGGCTGCGACTGGAATCGTGGCGGCGGTGCTCGTCGGTCTCGTGCGCCCCGACCTGTGGTTCTTAGGCCTGCCGCTCCTCTGCGTAGGCTCGTTTGGCGCCTGGGGGATTGCGGAGCGCACCGAGACGGAGCGCATGGCGCGCCTCGGGCCGGACTTCGCCGGTCGGCGCGTGCTCGTCGGCGTGCGTGTATCGGCCGCGATCATTGGAACGTTGTCAGGGACGCTCACGCTCCTCACAGTGGTTGCGCGCATGATCGGGACCTGGAAATCCTGACGGCGTCTCCCGTCTCCCGTCTCCCGCTTCCCTAGATCGCCCAACCCGATCGATATTCCCGAGTCAAATACGCGTTCGCCTCCGGTGCGTTGGTGAACTGCATCTTCGCGCCGTCGTAGAGCATCTTCTTTCCCTGCCCCGCCCGCAGCGCCGCGATGCCTAACAACATCGTCTCGGTGAGCATCGCCGAGTAGTCGAACGGCGCGCTCGCCTTCGCCTCGCCTTTGCACGCCTGGGCGAAGTTCACCTCGTGCGGCACATCCACGCGCGGGAACGTTTTCGGCACCCGCTCGGCCGCTTTCGCCACCGACTCGGGATACACCCTCGGGTTGTTCCCGTACGTGTCGTACGTGAGGATGCCTTTCGTGCCGATGAACACGCCGCCGCCGCCGTCGCCACGCGGCAGCGTGATCTCATCCGGAAGGAAAGGCGGCCGCGGCGGCATGAGGCCGCCATCGTACCACAGCACCCTCACGGGCGGCTGCGCCGGCCGGCCGCCGGCCGCGGGCCGTTCGGCGAACTCATATTGCACGAGCGTCGCCAGCGGGTACGACGCCGGGTTCAGCGCGCCGCCGCCCCATGGCGTCGATGACGCCGAGATGCTCGTCGGATACGTCAGGCCTAACGCCCAGAACACCTGGTCGATCAGATGCGCGCCCATGTCGCCGATGGCGCCAACGCCGAAGTCCACCCAGCCACGCCAACTGAACGGGTGATACGCCGGGTGATATGGAATCTCCTTGGCCGGGCCGAGGAAGAGATCCCAGTTGAATCCCGGTGGTGGTGTCTGCGGATTCTCGGACATGGCCTTGAGCACCGCGTTGTCCACCGTCCGCATGTTCCATTGCGGCGGAGGCGGCGGACCGGGCGGCTGAGTACCGTTTGCCGGTGCCGATGGCTGCTGCGGTGGCGGGGCGTTAGGCGGTAGCGGCCGAGGGATACCCTGAGCCCAGTAGCGCACCGGACGATCGGTCCACACGTGCGCCTCGCGAACCGGCCCGATCACGCCCGACGCGATGAGCTCCATGATCCGGCGCGTGCCTTCCATCGAGTGACCCTGATTTCCCATCTGCGTCACGACACCCGTGGACTTCGCCGTTTTCGACAGGAGACGCGCCTCATGCACGGAGTACGTGAGCGGTTTCTGCACGTACACGTGCTTGCCCGCCTGCATTGCTGCCATGGCGATCACCGCATGGAGATGATCGGGCGTCGCGATGACCACGGCGTCGATGTCCTTCTGCTTGTCCAGCATCTGCCGGAAGTCGTCGTACTTCGTGGCCTTCGCGTACACGTCGCGCAGCTTCGTCTGCTCTGGCGTCATGCCGGTTTGCCCTTCCCGAACCCGAACCTCACGGGCGAGCGATCTCTCCACGTACGGGAAGTCCACATCGCAGATCGCGACGACGTTTTCGTCGAGGAAGCGCTTCATGTTCTGCATGCCCATGCCGCCGATGCCGACGAAAGCGACGTTGAGCGTTCTCGAGGGCGGCTTGCGTCCGCGGCCGAGGACGTGGCGGGGGACGATCATCGCGCCGAACGCGAGCTTCGCGGTGTCTTCGACGAATTCGCGCCGCGTGTAATCCTTGGACATGTGAGAACCCTGAAGCGAGCCTGGAGGTCTGAGTTTAGTGTTCCCTGGGGGCTGACTATACGCTCGGGCGGACCGCCGTCAACGACCTGATTCGGCCGATGGCCGCCCGGCCTCTAATCGCTAGTCATAATGAACAACGGCGCGCCGTCGAACTCGTAGATCGGACGGAGTCGCTCCGTGTTGTAGTACTTCGGCACGTCCACGACCTTTTTCTCCGACGTCACGCTCGTGATGGGCACACTGTCGTAGAAGCCCCGGTGAATACTGACGAGCCGGCCGTAGTTCTTCTTGAGGATCAGGTCGAGCGCGAGGTTGCCAAAAGCCATCGGTACGATCGAGTCCAGCGCGTCCGGGTCGCCGGAGCGGACCAGGTAGCCCAACCGCTGGTTCACGACGTCAATGCGCCGGCCGTTGTTGTACTTCGGCGAGTACTCCTTGAGCGCGGCGGCGACCTTGTCGCCGATCCCGCCGAGCTTGCGGTGGCCGAACATGTCCACGTCGTGCCCCTCGAAGCTCATCCCCTCCTGCATCGTTAGGCGCGCGCCCTCCGACACGAGAACCACCGCATAACGGCTCGGATGGCGGTTGCGATCGTAGGTGAGCAGCTCCGCGAGATGTGCCACGTCCACCGCGTGCTCCGGAATTACGCAACGGTCCGCCGCGCCAGCCATCGTAGGCAGCAGCGCCGTGAATCCTGCATACCGGCCGAACACCTCGATCACCAGGAAGCGCTCGTGGGAGCCGGCTGACGTTCGGAGGCTGTGCGTGGCCTCGATCGTTCGCGTCACGCACGTGCTGAACCCGATGCAGTAGTCGGTGCCGTACACGTCGTTGTCCATGGTCTTCGGGATCGCCACGACATTCACGCCCTCATCGTGCAGGCGCTTGCCGTAACTCAACGTGTCGTCACCACCGATCGGGATGAGCGTGTCCACGCCAAGGTGCTCGAGGTTCTTGAGCACGTCCTTGGTGATGTCGTTGACCTTCTGGTCGTAGCCCGTGAGATGCTGCGGCACGCGTTCACGCGGCAGGTGACTCGGCCGCGTGCGTGACGTGTGCAGAAACGTTCCGCCCGTCCTGCCGGCTCGATTCACGGTCGCCTCCGTCAACACCTGAACGTTGTCGCTGTTGTCGGCGTCCTTGTCGCGAACATAGTCGACCAGGCCAGCCCATCCACGCCTGATGCCGACGACGCGATAACCCTCCCGGAGGGCTCGGATGGTGATGGCGCGAATCGCCGGATTCAAACCAGGCACGTCTCCACCACCCGTCAGGATGGCAATCGTCCCCTTGCTGCTCGCCATGCTCGCTCGTCCTCGCTGACTGTGCTCGTTCCGGACCTACCCACTCGACACTGGAAGCTAATGGGCCCGGTTCGGGGAGACAGAAGACGCGTCAGACGGGGTCGGGCGACCGAGTCTGGTAGTGTGAGTAATGGGAGAATAGAATCCGGAGAGCGACCGTCTTGGAGCACCGACTTATGAATGAAGAAGTCTTCAACCTCGACCTGCGGAAGTTCCTCAAACGATTCGGGGTCACCGCACAGCGGGAGATCGAGCGCGCCGTCACGGAGGCGATCGCGCGGGGCACACTCACGGGGACGGAGATGCTGGGCGTCCGAGCGACGCTCACCATCCCGGACGTGATCACCGAGCTTCGCATCGACGGCGAGATCGGCCTCGCGCAGCCGGCGTCGCGGGAATAGGTCGGTCAACCGAGACGTCAGGCGTGTTGTCATCCCGAGCCGACAGGCGAGGGATCGCGACCATCCGGAAAGAGGGGCCCCTCTAGCCGGACGATCGCGATCCCTCGCTACGCTCGGGATGACGGTGCTAGTCCGACCGCAACGCCGTTACCGGATCGACTCGCGCTGCCCTTCGCGCCGGTATGATGCACGCACCGAGCGCCACGATACCGAGCACGGCCGGTACCGACACGAACACCGACGCATCCGTCGGCGTCACGCCGAAGAGGAAGCCCGCCAGCACTCGACTGGTCGCGAGCGCGCCCGCGACGCCTAACGCCACGCCGATGCCGGTCAGCGTGCCGCCTTCGCGCAGCACCATCGCCAGGACGTCGCTCGCGCGAGCCCCGAGCGCCATTCGCACGCCGATCTCACGCGTGCGCCGCGTGACCGCGTACGCAACCACGCCGTACACACCTACGGTGCCCAGCGTCAGCGCCACCGCGGCGAAGGTGGCGAGCAGCAGCATGGTGAACCGCGCCCGAGCCGCCGAGTTGGAAACGAGCTCGCCCAGCGGCCGAATCGCCTTGAGAGGCACGGACGCGTCGACGCTCGCCACCGCCGCGCGAAGTCGCGACGTGAGCATCGCAGCATCGCCTTCGGCGCGAACCACGAGCGTCATCTGCGTCGGGAAGTTGAATCCCGCGTTGATGCCCGTCGGCAGATAGACACTCACCTCGCCTGCACTGTTCAGACTGTCACGCTTCACGGTGCCCACCACGCCCACGACCGTGATCCAGGGCTTCACCCAGACGGCACGAAACCGCTGGCCGATCGGGTCCGCGTTAGGCCACAGGCGGCGGGCCGTCAGCTCGTCCACGAGCGCCACTGGCGGCGCCGAGTCGCGGTCCGCCACGTTCAAGGCACGCCCGCGCAGCACGGGAATGCCCATCGTCCTGAAGTAGTCGTCGCTCACGACCGTGCGCACGAGCATCGGCACGGCGCCGCCCGGCGCAACCGGGTTCGCCTCGATATCCGTCGCAAACGAGCTCTGCATCGAGCTGGCGCCGCCGAATGGCAGCACGCTCGCGACCGCGGCTGACCGAACGCCGGGAATGCCCCTCGCCTGCTCGATCACCCGCTCGAAGAACAGGCGCGAGCGGACGATGCTGTCCGACGGGAATGCCGGAATCGGGATGTCTGCTGCCAGCACCTGCTCGGGGCGGAAGCCCAGCGCCACCTGATGCAGCCGCCAGAAGCTCTTGATCATCAACCCCGCGCCGGCGACGAGCACGACGCCAAGGGCAATCTGGCCAACAACGAGCAGCTCGGACAGCCGGCGCCGTGCAAGCGTTCCCCCCGCACTCCTCGTCGCGCCAAAGACAGCCTGAAGCGTCGGCCGCGACGCACGAAGCGCCGGGGCGAGGCCGAACGCCAAACCCGTGGCGAGCGCGGCGATCATCGTGAACGCGAGCACGCGCATGTCGATCGCCACCTCGGTGACGCGCGGCATCCCTGGCGGGATGAGGAGGAGCAGGCCACGAACACCCGCGGCAGCCACTACGAGCCCCAGCACCCCGCCAACGAGCCCGAGCATCACGCTCTCGGTGAGCAGCTGCCTAACGATCCTTCCGCGCCCGGCCCCGAGCGACGCGCGAATCGCGATCTCGCGCTCGCGCGCGGCCGCACGACCGAGCAGCAAATTCGCAACGTTCACGCAGGCGATGAGCAGGACGACGGCCACGGACCCGAAGAGCACCATGAGCATCGGGCCGACGTCGCCGACGACCTTCCGCTCGAGCGGAACGACCGTGACACCCGTCCCCCAGGCATCGGGCATGCGCCATGGGAACGAGCTCCGGCTTCGATCGATCAGGATGGCCATCTCCCCCTGCGCCTGCGCGATACTCACCCCGCCCCGCAACCGTCCGATGACGTTGAGATGGCTCATCCCCCAGTACTTCCCGATGTTCGCCCGCGAAGCATCGAACGAAACCGGTACCCAGAAGTCGATCGCGGGCGACGGGAACCGGAAATTCGACGGCATGACACCGACGACCGTGCGCGGGATGCCGTCCACGACGATGGATCGGCCGATGACGTTCCGGTCACCCCCGAATCGTTGCTGCCAGAGCGCGTGCCCGAGAACGGCCACGCGATCACGGCCCGGCTGATCCTCGCCGGCGAGGAACGTCCGACCCACCTCGGCGTGAACGCCTAACGCATCGAAGAACCGACTCGTGACCTCCGATTGGACGAGCCTCGCCGGCTCGGACGCGCCTGTCATGCTCACGGCCGCGCCGCCTGCGTATCCGGCGATCGGATCGAGCGTGTGCGTGCCGTCGCGCACCTGCACGAAGGTGCCAAGCATCAGCGCGCCGTCGGGCCAAACGCTCACGAGACGATCCGGATCGGCGTACGGAAGCGGTTTGAGCAGCACGGCGTCGACGACCGAGAAGATTGCCGCGTTGGCACCGATGCCGAGCCCCAAAGTGAGCGCCGCGGTGACGACGAAGGACGGTCGTCCGAGCAGCGCGCGTGTCGCGAACCGGACGTCCTGCATCAGCGCCTCCCACCAGTCCGCGCGGCGCTCGCGGTCGACGCGACTGCGATCGATCGCCGCGATCTCGGCGTGGGCGGCGCGGAGGTCACCGAACTCGCTGCGGGCCTGCGCTTCCGCTGCCTGACGAGTCAGGCCACGCGATACGAGGACGTCGATGCGCGTCTCGATGTGGAACCTGAGCTCGTCGTCGACCTCGCGCTCGACGGCGCGTACGGTGGCGGGCTGCCGGAGCAATCTGCGGATTCCCGATCCCAGTCTCATCGTCCCGTCCTCACGATGCGGCGCGCAGTACCTTGAACACCGCCTCGGCGTACTGCGTCCAGCGCGTCGTCTCGGCGCGGAGCTGCGCTCGGCCTCGCGCGGAGAGCTGGTAGTACTTCGCCTTGCGGTTGTTCTCGGAGAGCCCCCATTCGGATTCGACCCAGCCACGGTCCTCGAGCCGGTGCAGCGCCACGTAGAGTGCGCGGTCTTCGACGTTCAGCGTCTGGCCGGACGTCTCGCGAATCCATGTGGCCACGGCGTAGCCGTGGCGAGGGCCGAAGACGAGCGCCTTGAGGACGAGCACGTCGAGCGTGCCCTGGAGGAGTGCGAGGTCGCCGGCTGGTGGCACTGTCATTCCCCGGAAGTGTTCCGGGGATGAGACACCTGAATCGCTTCCGAGGTTGGCTCGCGTGATACGGGTGAGGTGGACACGCCCGTGCGGTCGCAGTAGCGTGAACTGTGAGATCGAGGAGTCACCCGACGCATACGCTTACCGAGGGCCACGCCAATGACCGAGTATGCCCGTCGCTCCATCGTCGACCGGATGAAGGGAGCCGCGATGCTCGACGTCGCCACGTACGAAGAGGTCGAGCACGATACCGAGGCGACCGGTCAGGCGGCGGTGGTCGTCGTCATCGTGGCGGTCTGCACGGCCATTGGCGCCGTGTGGCGCGGCGACTTCTCGATCATCGGCGGTCCGATCGGCGCGGTGCTCGGCTGGCTCCTGTGGTCGGCGGTGACGTACCTGATCGGCGACAAGTTGTTGGGCGGCACGGCGACGTGGGGCGAGCTGCTGCGGACGATCGGGTTCGCGCAGTCGCCGGGTGTGCTGATGATCTTCGGCATCATCCCGATCCTCGGTGGCCTCGTGCGCGCGGTGGTTTTTCTATGGCTGCTTGCCGCGGGGATCGTGGCGATCCGTCAGGCGCTGGATTTCTCGACGGGGAAGGCGATCCTGACGGCGTTTCTGGGGTGGATCGCCATGATCATGCTGGCGTTTCTGACCGGCGGTGGAGGTTGGTTCCGGATGTAGTGGCCCAACTAAGTCTGGTTGGCCTCGAAAGTTGCCGGGTTGAGATGGCAAAAGGCAGAAGGCAGATGGCAGAGAATCGTTTGTTCTGCCATGTGCCCTCTGCCTTCCGCCTTCTTGGTTTCCGTTACGCCCCAGGCCCGAAGGGATCCTCGAGCGACGGACTCTGCGGCGTCATGAGCTCCGCGCCATCAGCGGTGATGATCATGTCATCCTCGAGCCTCACGCCGAACTCGCCCGGAATGTAGATCCCGGGCTCATCGCTGAACGTCATCCCCGCCTCGAGCTTCTGCGTGTTGCCCTTCACGAGGTACGGCCACTCGTGACCATCCATGCCGATGCCGTGGCCGACACGGTGCGTGAAGTTCTTGTAGCCCGGACCGAAGCCCGCGTCGGTGATGACCTTTCGCGCCGCGGCATCCACGGCCTGACACTCGACTCCCGGGCGCGCGGCCTTGACCGCCGCCGTCTGCGCCTTGTGCTCGATATCGAACACCTGCTTCATCCGGTCGGTCGCCTTGCCTAACACGAACGTCCGGCTGATGTCCGAGTTATAACCTTCCACCTGGCAGCCGCCGTCGATGAGCAGGATTGTTCCCTCGCGGATCACCTGTGGCGTGACCGACCCGTGCGGCAGCGCCGAGTACTCCCCGACTTGCACGCCGGCGTCGCCGCGGTAGCCCAGCCGCTGGTGCGCGGCGGAGACCAGGCCGGCGAACTGGTTCTGGGTCATGCCATCGGAGAGCGACTTCCACGCCGCCTCGTACGCCTTGAGCGTGACCGCACTGGCGTGGCGCATGAGCGCGAGCTCGGCCTCGGACTTCACGCCTCGGCAGCCTGCGGTGACCGGGGTGCCGCTCGTCAGGCGGAGCGTTGGCAGCGCCTTCGCCACGTTGTCGGAGAACACGAACCGGACAGTCTCCTCGATGCCTAACGTGCCCGTGGCGAGGCCTCGCGACCGGAGCCCGTCGGCGATGAGCGCCGAGGGGCTCTCGTCTTCCTCCCACGTGTGGACCTCGGTGCCCTTGTCGAGCGGACCGGTGCGCACCTGCTCCATCGCGCGGCCTTCCTCGAACTTCGGACACACGATGAATGGCGTCCCCTTCACCGGAAGAACGAGCGCGAGCATGCGTTCGCTCACCCCCCAGCGGATGCTCGTGAAGTACTGCATCGACGTACCGCCCGTGAACATGAGGGCGTCGATCTTGTTCTCGCGCATGAGGCGCGTGGCCTTGTCGATCCGCGCGCGCCGTTCCTCCACGGTGATCGGCTTCACTCCGGCGGTCATCGGCTTGAGCGCGGCAATGGCCGGTGGGAGCGTGCCACCTTGATATGGGCCCGGCTCGTTCGCTGAAGTGTCGTGTGCGGCGGCGGGTCGAGCCTTCGCGAGAACGACACCGGCAGCCGCGAGTGTGCTGGTGCCGAGGAAGCTGCGGCGGTTTGGCATGGTCGGATGCAGGGTGCGGGGATTCGGCGCTGCGTGTTGCACGCGGGGCGGGTCCAGCCGCCCCCGCGCATGTTGGCGACGCTCACCGCTCAGGGCAAGGTCAGTCGCCCGGCGGACCGTGGGTGCTTGTCAGAACCCGGCTCGTCGGCAGGCTGCCGCGACGGAGTCCCGCGCCACCGAGTCCGTCGTGAGCGCGCGGGCGAGCGCTTCCATCAGGACGCCGCGCCAGTCGAACTGCTGGGCGCCCACCCACGTGCCGCCCGGTTGGGCGACCGCGACCATCCCGTTTGCATTCGTCGGCGGTGAGGCCCGCAGAGCAGCCACGGCGCGGGGCCGCGCCGGGCAAGCCACTCGCGAGCATCGTGTCACCTAACGATTGCTGCCCGAGCCGTGGACGCGCGCCGGTGTTGGTGCGCGGCGGCTGGACGCAGCTCCCCGCGGTCGCAAGCACGAGGACGACGAACGTGAGAGACGAGCGTCGATGCATGAAGCCCGGGGGCGCCCTGATTGGACCGTTTCTCATCTCGTGCCATCCGAGATCTGGCTGCTGCCTCGCAGCGAGCGGGTCACGCGCGCCACAACAATGCGAGCTCGACCGGTCTGGCGCCATAGCCAAGTTCAGCGCGTTAGGCCGAACCTGGCCCTACTGCTTCGCGTACCCGAAACCATGGGCGAAGCCGTCGATCGAGAGCGTGCCTGCGAGATGCGTTGCGTCTGTCAGCCGCCCCGTGAAGGATTCGACCAGTCCGTAGTCGCGCGTGATGGTGAGCATCAGCGTCCCGCCCGAGGTCTTCCCGTCGATCGTCGTGGGCCCCTCGCGTCCGGCCTCGATCGCGTACGTTCCTGTCCCGCTCACGCGATCGCCGTCCTGCGTCGGTGTCATCACCTCGCGGTAGGCGGGCCCGATGACGGTGTGCGCCCATGTGCCCGCGACCGGCCGTTCGCCGAGGATCCCCGGCGCGGTGGAGTCAGTCTGGCGTGCGGAGCAGGCGAGGGCCATGATGGCGGCACCGATCGCGGCAATCGAGGTCCTGAGGTTCGCTCGCATACGTGCAAACGGTTCGAGTCCTGAATTCCTTCCATCCGTCATGCCCAACCCGACCCGCTCTATCTCCGTCACCCTTGCGCTGCTAACGCTTCTCGGCCTCGCTGGACCGGTCGCTGCACAGGGATCCGATCCCTCACTCTTCAAGGAGATGCGCTGGCGGATGATCGGGCCGTTCCGCGCCAGCCGCACGAAAGCGGGCACCGGTGTACCCTCGCAGCCGAACGTGTTCTACATCGGTGTCGTGAATGGCGGCGTGTGGAAGACGACAGACTATGGCCGGACGTGGGACCCGATCTTCGACGATCAGGGCACAGGCTCCGTCGGCGCAATTGCCGTCGCCCCATCGGACCCGAACATCGTGTACGTCGGCAGCGGCGAGGGACTCCAGCGACCCGACCTCTCCGTCGGCGACGGCATCTACAAGTCCACCGACGCCGGGAAGACCTGGACGCACCTCGGTCTTCGCGACGGGCAGCAGATCCCGCAGATCATCATCGATCCACGCGACCCGAACCGGCTCTTCGTGGCTGTGCTGGGGCACCCGTATGGGCCTAACGCGGAGCGCGGGATCTTCCGGTCCACCGACGGAGGGCGGACGTTCGAAAAGGTGTTATACAAGGACGAGAACACCGGCGGCATCGACGTCGCCTTCGATCCACAGAATTCGCAGACCGTCTACGCCGTGTTGTGGGAGGCTCGTCAGGCACCGTGGGAGAATGGCGCGTTCAGCGGTCCGGGCTCGGGGCTATTCAAGTCGACCGACGGCGGCACGACGTGGCGCGCGATCGGCCAGGGATTGCCGACGTTCGATCGCGACGGTCTCGGTCGCATCGGCATTGGCATCGCCCCGAGTCTTCCGAGTCGGGTGTTCGCGACGGTGGATGCGGCACGGAACGGTGGGTTGTATCGCTCCGACGACGGTGGGGAGACGTTCACGAAAGCGACGGACGACGCGCGCGTCGTGTCGCGCGCCTCGGATTTCGCCGAAGTGAAAGTGAGCCCGAAGAACCCGGACATCGTGTTCACCGCGAGCATCGTCGCGTGGAAGTCGACGGACGGCGGCAAGACCTTCTCCGCTCTGCGCGGTGCGCCGGGCGGCGACGACTATCACCGATTCTGGATCAACCCGGACAACCCGGACATCATCCTGCTCATCGCCGACCAGGGCGCGGTGATCACCGTGAACGGTGGGAAGACCTGGAGCAGCTGGTACAATCAGCCGACGGCGCAGATGTACCACGTGTCCACGGACAACGCATTCCCGTATCGCGTCTGCAGCGGGCAGCAGGAATCGGGCTCCGCCTGCGTGCTGAGCCGCAGCGACAACGGGCGCATCACGTTCATGGACTGGCATCCGGTGTCCGTGGAGGAGTATGGCTACGTTGCGCCGGACCCGCTCGACCCGGATATCGTGTACGGCGGGAAGGTGACTCGTTATGACCGCCGCACGGGTCAGGTGCAGAACGTCGCGCCGAAGCTCGCGCGGTCACCTGATTACAGAGCGCTGCGCACGGCACCGCTGCTGTTCTCGCCGGTGAATCCGCGGAAGCTGTACTTCGCAACGAACACCGTCTGGCAGACAACGAACGGTGGCCAGAGCTGGCAGCAAATTTCGCCGGACCTCACGCGACGGGATTCGACGGTGCCGCCTAACGTTGGCAAGTATTCCGGGGAACGCGGGGCAACGGCGCGTCATCCGGGTGTGGTGTACGCGCTCGCACCGTCGTACGTCAAGGAGAACATCATATGGGCCGGAAGCGATGATGGCCTGATTCACGTCACGTTCGACGGTGGCAAGACATGGAAGGACGTGACGCCTCCGGCGCTCAGGACGCATCCGTGGAGCAAGATCTCGATCATGGACGCGTCGCACTTCGATACGCTCACGGCGTACGCGGCGATCAACACGCTGCGTCTCGACGACATGCGGCCGCACCTCTACCGCACGCGCGATGGCGGGAAGACGTGGACCGAGATCGTTGCCGGGATCGACTCGGGCGCGATCACGAACGTCATCCGCGAGGACCCCAAGGCGCGCGGACTATTGTACGCCGGGAGCGATCGACAGGCGTGGGTATCGTTCGACGACGGCAACCACTGGCAGTCGCTGCGTCTCAACATGCCGGGAACGTCGATCCGCGATCTCGTCATCAAGGATGACGACGTCGTCATCGGCACCCACGGGCGATCCTTTTGGATTCTGGATAACGTGACACCGCTTAGACAACTGGGGACTGGGGACAGGGGACTGGGGACTCGGC
>Ga0075424_100000543_pt1 | contig 29754 bp, 24 predicted proteins | sample SoiMethybrSBSTD3_FD_75301 | JGI IMG/M metagenome (GOLD analysis project Ga0075424, IMG submission 75301) | Bulk soil microbial communities from a Populus tree surrounding site in Tennessee, USA - Soil MetaG P. TD hybrid SBSTD3 | ecosystem: Environmental > Terrestrial > Soil > Tree plantation... | reverse complement strand
TACGGCTTCGTCGGCGGCGACGCGAGCCAGTGGCAGCCGAACCTTTTCCGCAACACCACACCGATCTTCCCCTTCCAGGGCAATCCCGGTTGGAACCTGACCACGGCCATGGCCGACGAGGCAATCCAGTACATGAAGCAGCTGAAGGAGCTCGCGCCAGCCAAGCCGTGGTTTGTCTATTACGTACCGGGCGGCACGCACGCGCCTCATCATCCGAAGAAGGAATGGATCGACAGGATCAGCGCCATGCATCTGTTCGACGATGGCTGGGAAAAACTGCGCGAAACCATTTTCGCCAACCAGAAACGTCTAGGCGTCATGCCAGCGAACGCGCAGCTGACCCCGTGGCCGGACGGACAGGAGATTTACGGCGGCGCGAAGCTGCCCCGCTGGGACTCGCTCAGTTGGGAGGAAAAAAAGCTCTTCATCAAACAAGCAGATGTCTACGGAGCATATCAGGCCTACACAGATCATGAGATCGGCCGTGTCATCCAGGCCGTCGAGGACCTCGGACAACTCGACAACACGCTGATCATCTACATCAGCGGCGACAACGGTGCCAGCGCCGAAGGCATGGTCAACGGCACGCCAAACGAGTTCACGACCTTCAATGGCATTCCCGTGCCGGTCAAGGACCAGTTCCTCTGGTATGAGTTCTGGGGCTCTGAGCGGACCTTCCCACACTTTTCGGCCGGCTGGGCGTGGGCATTCGACACGCCGTTCAAGTGGATGAAGCAGGTGCCGTCGCATTTCGGCGGGACGGCGCAGGGTGTCGCCATGTCGTGGCCCGGCCATATTGACGACGTGGGCGGCATCCGCCGCCAGTTTCACCACGTCATCGACGTAGTTCCGACCATCCTCGAAGCCACCGGTATCCCAGCGCCCGACACGATCAACGGCATCAAGCAGCTTCCCATCGAAGGTGTGAGCATGGCCTACACCTGGAACAAGGCGAACGCCAATGCGCCGACCCGGCACACCACGCAATACTTCGAGATGCTCGGCAACCGAGCCATCTATCACGACGGCTGGGTGGCGTGCACGACCCCGGTGACGCTCCCGTGGGAACTCAGCACCGAGACGCCGCCGGATGTGATCACCGGATACAAGTGGGAGCTCTACAACGTCATAGAGGATCCCACGCAGAACAACGACTTGGCCGCCAAGTTGCCGGATAAGCTCAAGCAGTTGCAGAACGTCTTCTATATCGAGGCGGCAAAGTACAACGTGCTGCCGCTCGACAATTCGACGCTTGCACGGTGGAACTCGCCGAAGCCGAGCCTGACGGCGGGACGAACCGTCTTCACGTATACGGGCGAACTTGCCAACGTGCCGGGCAGCACTGCGCCGAATATCCTGAACAAGTCCTACACCATCACTGCCGAGGTCGATATCCCCGAAGGCGGTGCGGAAGGCATGATCGTCACTCAGGGCGGGCGCTTCGGCGGATATGGTCTGTTCCTGAGCAAGGGCGAATTTGGCTTCGGCCGCGGCAAGGTGGTGTTCCTATACAATCTGCTCGACCTCAAGCGTACGATGTGGGAAGGGCCGGAGTTGAAATCCGGCAAGCACACCATCGTCTTCGACTTCAAGTCCGATGCTCCCGGCTTGGGCAAGGGAGGGACTGGTGTGCTCTATGTGGATGGAGAGGAAGCAGCCAAGAGATCCATGGAGAACAGCACCCCGGTCACATTTGCGGAGGACGAAACCTTCGACATCGGTCAGGACACCCGCACCGGGGTCGCGATGGTGGAATACCGCTACGATGCTCCGTTTAAGTTCACCGGCAAGATCAACAAGCTCACCTTCAAACTTGAGCCAGAGCAACCGACCGCTGCGCAACCGGAGCAGGTCCGCGAAGCGATCCCTAAACCGAAAAACTAGGAACGGAGACAGCGATTGGTCACATAGATAATCGGAACGATGAAAGTTGGGCTGATTTTCGCGGCTGTCGCCGAATCCGCAACTGGATTGGCGTTGCTGATTGTTCCGTCGCTCGTCGGGCAGTTGTTGTTCGGTCTTGAGTTTATGGGCGTCACTATTCTGGTAGCGCGCGTGGCCGGCATTGCGCTCATCGGGTTAGGGGTCGCCTGCTGGCCGGGTCCGCCGCGGGTCGGCATGTTGGTCTACAGCGCAGCTGTCGCACTCTACCTTTCCTACATCGGTCTCGCGCCGGCCTCTTTCTGTGGCCGGCGGTCGTCCTTCATGTAATCCTGACCCCCCTTTTGGCACGTGACGCCACGCGCGTCGGAAAAGCGCCAAAGTACACATTTTCCCGTTCGAACCTACGCGAGACGGCAGAAGAACTCCTAAAGTATACGGACGGGCAATGGCGAAAATGACCCACTCAAGACCCAGGCTGCGTACCATAGTTGCGACGCAACACGTCCGTTTGGCTGGTGGCGATGATCATTTCGGTGATCCGATCAGGTGATGAGTGGACGGCGGGCGGCGCGCTGTAGCCGCCCATCATTCAGGTAGGCCCGCCTTTCGCAGAGCGTCGCCTCTCATCACCGCTCCGGGACCGGCCATATCACACCCATGCGCCGTGAGCAGATCTTGGCGAAGCGTCGCAACGGCAAGCAGCCCGCCGGCTATCCTGTTATCAATCGTAGTAGCACTTAACCCGACCATCCCGGGTTTCGTGGCAGTCCCTATTGTCGTAGCGATCGGATAGACGACGGTCGCGCCGATCGTCGTCATAGCGGCGACGGTCGCGCCGATCGTCGTCGTAGCGGCGACGGTCATCGTCGTCGTAGTAGCGAGGCTTGTACCGTTCGGAAGCCACGTAGTAGCGGCGACGCCCCGAGTAATAGCCGTCACCATAGCGATCGTCGTAGTACGGCGCGCAGCCCGCACAGACCAACAGCGCCAGCAATGCTAGTGCGATTTTCATGCTGGTTGCCATAACAATCCTCATACTCGACGGTTGGCTCGCTCGCATTGCCTAAGGCCATAAAGGCCGCGCCTTGCCTCCTTTTCAAGATATGAATGAAGGATTAAGCCAAGCGCGTGATAATATTGCCATCAGACGGCGTGAAATACGGCTCTCTTTGAGGACCTGACAGCGCGCAATGCGCGTTTTAGGCGCGGCTTGATGAGGACGAGGGCAGGTGAGCGAAAAGGGATGCTGGGGTCGCCAAGCCGCACACTTCCGGTTTAGGGAGGTCGAGCAGACCCAAAATTAGCCTGTTATTCTGGTGTGTCCGACAGCCGTTCGTTACCCGATGCTGACATCTTGTTACCGCAGGAACCGGGCCACTCAGGGGTGCTGTCGATCGAGTGAAGTCAGGAACTCGTCGGCAAACGATCGCCACCGGTCAGGATAGAGCCGTAGCAGATGTCCGTCAGCCGGAAAGCCGCGGAGTAGCTCGAAGCGCGCGCTGCCGCCGGCCGCACTGAATGCTTGGTAGTATTCGCGGATCAAGGTTTCGTCATAGAGACGGTCATTGTCTGCGTAGAGCCAGAGTTGCGGCACCTTCTTCCCGGCGCCGCGGCCGGCATTCGCATAGTATGGCGTGGTTACGGGTCCGTAGGGGTACCAGCCACCGGAGAAATTCACCACGCCCATGACCTGGGCGGGCTTGAGACCAGCATAGTGCATAGCAAGGAAGCCGCCGCGTGACTGGCCGGCGAGCAGCACAGGTCCCGGAAGCACGCCCGATCGTGTCTGGCCGAACGCAATGGCCGAGTCCAAATCTTCAACGGCTTGCGCGACGCCTGCGGAAACATCCACCAGGCTGCCGTCGTGGGCGCGGCCAAAGTCTTCCTCGCCATTAATTCCTTCGGACCTACCACGGCCACGGCGCATCAGCGCCAGCACCGCAAATCCGCGGTCGCGAAGCCAATACGCCTCAGTCGAGAACGACCAACTCCGCAGCTGATTGCGCCCAACATCGGAGCCGTGGGTGAAGATTGCGAGCGGGGCTGGGCCAGAGCCGGTAGGCGGATAGAATGTACCCTCGAGCATGATCGGCCGAAAGCCATCGGGCGTGCGAAGCCGCAGGTGCGGAATCCAAACGCGCTCGCCAGGCCACGGCCAATCGAACGGCCGCTCACCGGCGGCTAGGCGCGCCGCATCGTCGCGTACCAACACTCCCGAGGTGACGGCTCCCGATTTCAGTGTGGCAGTCATGTATAGCCGGTCGGGACCATCGAAGGTGTAACGGAAGATGCGAAATCCGGTCATGGTCAGCACGCCACCGGCGATCGTCGCGTCGTCGCGCCACCATTCCCGATTCATGCCGTAGAAGGCAGAGTCCGACCGCGCGAACACCACATGGGCATGCCCGTCGGGTCTGACGCGCTCGACCACAAGGATGTGCCTGTCGTCCTGCCAGGTCCCGATCCAGGCACCCTGAAAGCGTGCGATCTCAAGTGGCATTGCGGGCGCCGGCGTCTCCAAATCGAACTTGTCAGGCAGCGGTACTATCGATTCCGGATCAACGGTGAGCGCCGGCTGAGCCTGAGCGCTTAGCATCGGCATTAAGAACACCAGCGAAAGGATCACCAATAGTCGGCGCATCTTCTGATCGTAGTCAGCATTGGGTCGAGGCTCAAGAGCGTCCCGGCGCCGCGAAGTCCGATCTGGCACGAACCGTACGTGCTCCGCTCCATCGACATCATGCCTGGAATCCGGGCTACTGCGGACACGGATTTGAGGCCGAAGAGCGGGATGAGGAAGACAGCCCTTGACCCTGGTCGTGTGAAAGTCGCTCGCTGCTATGATTCCCTTGCTGAATCGGGGGTCGGAATGGCGGGGTTGATCGAAGGGGTCGAAGCACTCGTGTGGAGGTTTCACCACCACGCCAAATGTGCCTGTTGCACAGCACACTTCGCTTGTATCCTACGCCGCCATCATATCGCCGGATGACATACATCGTCTCAACACATGATATTGTTCGATGTAGATTTCCTCCTCCGCGGTACCAAAGGCTTGCCGTGCGCGAAGCTGAGCAACTCTCGTCGGTAATCGGCGACATATACGATGCGGCGCTCGACCCGTCGCTGTGGACCGGTGTACTCGCAGGGTGTGCATGGTTTGTGCGCGGCACGGCAGCGGCGCTCTTTTGCAGGGACACAGCCCGAAAGGGCTGCAGCGCCGCCTACTACGCCGGTCTCGATGCACGCTATAAGCGGCTCATTGTCGACAAATGCATCAAGGCAGACCCGCTGATGATGGGTCGGGTCTTCGCCAAGATCGGAGAGCCTGTCGCTATCACAGATATCTTTCGCAGTGACGAACTGCGGCAAACACGCGCTTATCGCGAATGGGGGCGGCCGCAGGGCCTGGTCGACGTATTGAGTGTTGCGCTCGACAAGTCTGCGACGAGCGCCGCCTTGTTGATGGTCTTCCGGCACGAACGGGACGGTCAGGTCGACGACGAGATGCGCCGGCGCATGCGCCTTATCATTCCACATGTGCGCCGCGCTGTGCTGATCGGACTGGTGGTTCACTTGCAGACTGCCACAGCCGCGACCTTCGCCGACACCCTCGACGGCATCAGCGCCGGAATGTTTCTGGTCGATGCACGCGGGCGCATAGTCCACGCCAATACGAGCGGGCACGTGCTTCTGGGTGAGGGCTCGGTCCTGCGAGCAGCTGACGGAAAGCTCACCGCCAACGACGCAGGCGTTGAACAGGCGTTGCGCGAGGTGTTCCTTGCGGCCGGCAGCAGTGATATGGCAGTCGGCGTAAAGGGCATTGGCGTGCCGCTTACGGCGCGCGAGGGCGAGCGATATGTCGCCCACGTGCTGCCGCTCACCTCGGGCGCGCGTCGCAAGGCCGGAATAAGCTACGCAGCCATCGCCGCCCTGTTCGTGCACAAGGCGGCGCTGGGGGCGCCGTCCCCGCCAGAAGTCATTGCCAAGACGTACAAGCTGACGCCGAGCGAGCTGCGGGTGCTGCTCGGCATCGTTCAGCTCGGCAGCGTGCCGGAGACCGCCGCCACCCTCGGCTTGGGCAAAGCGACGGTACGGACGCATTTGCTCCGGCTATACGCCAAGACCGGAACCGGCCACCAAGCCGAGCTCGTCAAACTGGTCGCCGGATTCACCAATCCGCTGGTTGGCTGATTCGACTTTTCCCACTCACGGATCGCAATCATCCACCAATTGGTGGACGCGAAACACTCGGCGCGGTGTCAGCGTGCAGAGAGCAAATGATCACCTTCGGTGCACAGTGGCTGAATTGGTAGAATGAGGCAATTCCAGTGAGGTAACACGCCATGAATATTCATGTGGAGGTCAACGAAACTAGTTCGCCGCCCAAACGGATGAAGTCCAGCCTCGCTAGGCGAATATTGAATTTTCTTGCGACAATGTTGTCATCGCCCAAGGGGGACCAGCGTGGTTGGGAGGGTGGTGCACGTGGGCTCTGAATGAGCGAGCGGGGACACCCGAGCGATATGACCTTCTACCAACCGAATATGCGCTGCGAAAGGCGATTGGGCCGACCGTTTCACTGTCGCTACTTGCCCGCGCCGACGAGGTGATCGAATAGAAGCGTGTATTGCTGCGGCGCATTAGTCTCTTCCTGGCACACTTTCCCCGTGTCGGTCATCCCAACGACAACGGCAGAAGCTGAATGCGAAGCTGACCCATTGGAATGATGAACAGCCACTTGGTGTCCTGCATTAGTTTGGACCATCGCGGAAGCCAGCCGTGCCTCCCCAAAAAAATATTCTTCGACGGCGGAAGCGGACGGTCGAACTCTATAATGCGACCTTCGGGTAGCCAGTACGGCGAACGGCGGTAGTTTGAACCGTCATAATGACCAGCAGCTTCTCGATTGTGTCCTTGGGAGGGTCGACGACGCGAAGCTCAAGTTTCTGCGCTCGGGCGATCATCTGTCTCAACAACTGGTCTACGGCATAGGCATGCATGCCCGTACCCTCCGCAACACGCGTGCGGAGCTGAGAGCGCACCCGACGTAGAAAGCGCGCAGCAGCCAGCGCATTTGCATCCTTGGGATCGTCCGAGAAAATTCGACGGAGGTCCTGGTCATAGTTGGCCGGCCAAGCCCACGCAAAGTGCTCTCTTTTTTTTGCGTAGTGTTCTGCCAAGGTGTGGCGGAGCGCGCTCAATGGCTCGATTTCCGTCTTGTCGATCGTGGTTGGTGCCAGACCAGCGATCTCGCGCATCAATTCATCGACATATTTCAACTTCTCCAATGCCGGCCAGTCCTTATAGTCGCGCGGCCAATCGATGTACGGATTGAGCCAAACCGCGAAAGTTTCGGCGAAGTCCTCTAACGGGTGAGATTGGGCGAACCAGTTGGGGAGGTTGATGACATAATCCCTGCTCTCGGGGTGTGGCTTGTACGAATCCGGGTAAGGTGCGGTCGGATCCCCGAACAGCAGCCGATACCGTTGGCGGCTGTGGAAGGCGTAGGCCTCATCGATGGCGTGTCCAGCTTCATGTCGGAATATCCGACGGGATTCGGCCTCGCCCGCTCCCTCAACCTCCAACATTTGACTGCGCTCCAGCAGCATGAGGCGCGGATGGGCTAGATAAAAGGGAATGGCGAACCCAAGCACGCCATCGGGGTTGAAGAACTCCTCCGACACCCAAACATGGGGCAGCGCGACGATATTGCGCGATTGGAGTTCACGATGAAGACGCTTTAGACGTCGAGCCACCAGTGTGCCCTCCAGCTGCAGCGGGAGGTGGCAAAAGCGGGTGGCCAATAAGGACTCGTCGTTGGCGGTTTCAAGCACAAGTGGTGGGCGTGCCGCTTGCCGTCGCGTCCGAGCTGGAGTGGCGGTCATATTAAGCTGTCCGGTTCTTGGCGGTTGGGGCCACGCTCCCCGTGATATGGGACATTACGCATCTCACCGTTGCAGGCGGTCCAATCAGGAAACGCTGTGCTGAAGCCAAAGTTCAGCTTTCAAATGGCCATCGCGGCTCGTGAGGGACAGACCGGCCGTGGCCATCGCGAGAGGCTAGCCGCAGATTTCGTGCAGAGGGTGATCCACTTTAGGCACGTCAAAATCCCGCAGTGCAGCAGCATGCGCCCCGAAACACGGAGCCCAGTGAGACCGACGAATGTCGGTTCTGGCACACACCTTCCGTAGGCCCCCGTTCGTAGGTCAGGATCGCTCCGAAAGGAAACATATACGGCAAGGGTGAAAATGATGACCCGGCACAGAGCTGGGTTGTGCGTCGCAAAATTTGCCTGAGAATTGCACGCGGTGAGGATTGAGGAATGATGCCGAACCCCCATCATCCTCACCAAGACGCTCGGCAATGGCATCCACATCGCCAACGCCGCGGGCGGGGCTTTCTGAGCGTTTGCGCTAGCGACCGACGAGTTCGCCGCACAGGGACGCTTTGGCACGAGCTCAAGGTAATTCTGCAGCCGAGTGACAACTATACAACTGGTCCGGGCCTAACCCAATGAGACATGACCGACTACGGCTTTTACGATCCGTGCCACGTCCGCGACGGGCTCGCACTGCCACTACAATTGGGATAGAGATGGCGCGCGCACGATGAGAGTCACGCGTCATGAGGCCGGTCGATTGCGACTTAGCGTGGGGTCCACATGAAGCAAACTTCGTCACATATCGAAACTTGCCGAGCGGCTGGAGTGCTCATTGGCGCGCTGCTTACCGCAGTCATGTACTCTGCGGCAGCAAAAGGAGAGGGTTCCAGCCTTGGTTATGGACGGGGCGGCAGTCTTAGCGACTACACTGGAACAGTGCAGCAGTATAACGCATCCGGGGAGCGATTTAGGATCCGTGGGCTATGCAAATCTGCGTGCACGCTATTTCTCGGGATAAAAAACGTCTGTATTGAAAGGTCGGCTGTTCTTCGATTTCATGCCGGCCTATCACCGATTTCCACCGCACGCATGTTGGAATCATACAATGCGAAACTTCGCAATTACTTGAATGCCGGTAATTTTATGAGCAGCTCAGCTTTTCATACAATCTCAGGCAGCGACATGATCTCTAGGTTTGGTTACAAGGAGTGCCCGCCAAGGTAGCTTCTTGTCAGAACATCAATGTCGGCATCTGCTCTGCGCGAGGGGGCCGAATGAAGCGGCAAGAGTTCATCATCGTTCTGGCTACCTTGATGGTCGCGTTGCCACTTCCTGTCCGTGCACAACAGCCCCGGACACTGATCGTGCGGAGCCGTCGGCGGCAAAGTCCGGAATTCGGGAGTCAAACGGAAGCTCGCCGAGGCTCCTCGCCAGCCCGGTTTTTCGTCGGCCCTTGACCCCACTTCGGACGAACAGCCTTGAGCGTCCATCCGACTGGCTGGTGGTGTGCCTTTCCTGCAAGCTCCTCCTCCGTTGACTGACGTGCAATCGGTATCGCACGACTACTCTTTCACTCGGCCTTCATGCCAACCTCCTGAACGGTGCGACCGAACGCATCATGCTGTTTACGGAGAAGTGCGCCGAAATCAGCGCTGGATCAATCCTTCCGAGCTCATCGATGAACCGTGGTGCCTTATGCCCGATGATCTCCCGATCGCGCCATTCGTGGCCGAAGCATTTCGCTCGTTGGGGCTCAAGCCACCACATGTAAAAGTGAGAGCGAATTCGCCCCACCTGTTTTATGCACTCGCCCGCACGGGACGTTTTCTGACGATCGCTGAGTCATCGACGTTGCAGCTCAGCGGCAACGCTTGGGATTACGGCCGCTGCCCGTCAAGCTTGCCATCCAGCCTGGGCCAGTCGGCATCGTCACGCTGAAGAACCGCACCATCAACCCAGTTGCACAGCGGTTCATTGATTGTGCCCGCGAGTTTATCAAGGCGCTGGGAAAGGAATAAGAGCCCTATGATGCGCGTAGATTGCGTCGTGAAATCCTTGTGTAGAACGTTGCTGTGTGGCCACGGCGGACTATCGCCATGCGACGCGTCCGCTACTGCCAATGACCGTTCATGGCACCCACCGACTCGGTCGCCTCGCCGTCATCGTGGCCGCTTATTGGGTATAGCCGGCCTGTTTTTAGGTGGTCACGGACGTCGCTTGGCCGACGCGCGAGCCGGAGCCGCGCTTGCTACCCTCGCCGAGTTTTCCCAAGTCGATGACGAGCGCCTGGCCGCAATCGGTTTCTGCTTCGGTGGTTTCGGTTGTGCTTGAGTTTGCCCGTGCTGGTGCGGATCTCAATGCGGTTGTGTTCCATGGTTCGTTAAGAACCAAGGTGCCCGCCGTGGCCCGGGGGAATCAACCCGATCACGTGAATGCTGAGGCAGGTGCTGCCCGTTGCCCATTGCGCCCACGTGAGCGCGCTCGGTCTTGACAATACGCACGCAGCCATTCGACGCTGAACGGGACGCTGCAATGAGCGCCGCCGAAACAATCCCGCGGTGGCAGACGCGTTTGAAAGCAGGCAATTTGCATGAGAATTACGGACATTTTGGTGCACCCCATGGCTATGGCGGCAGAGTGGGTGCGCTGGACGGCGCAAGAGATCACGCGGCGGGTGGAGCTGACACTCGTCGAGGTGCGCACCGATGCCGGCATCATCGGCATCGGAGAAATCTCCAGTGGTCCGCAGCCAGTCGTGTGCCAGCTGCTGGGGGAAGTGGCGCCCTTGCTCAGGGGCTTGGATCCACTGGCGATCGAGGCGATTTGGAGCAAGCTGTTTTCGATCACCGTGCCGCGGCCCGGCGGGCTCGGCGGCTGGGATGGCCTGCCAGCCCCGCTTGCGCGCAACCAGCGGCCGCAGTTCATGGCGGCGATGGGGGGCATCGATATCGCCTTGTGGGATATTGCGGGTAAGGCGGCGGGCAAGCCGGTGTTCCGCCTGCTGGGCGGCACGCGCACCGACGTGCACACCTATGCTGTCGGCGGGTTTTATGAGGAGGGGGCACCTCTCAACGCCTGCGCCGAGGAGCTGGCAGGTTATGTCGCCAAGGGGTTCCGCGCCGTGAAACTCAAGTCGGGCGCCTATTCGCTCGCCGACGAGGTCGCGCGCGCAAAGGCTGTCCGTGCGGCGGTCGGGCCCGACATTCAGTTCATGCTCGACATGAATGCCCCTTACGACGTCGACACCTGCATCCGCTTCGCGCACGACGTTGCGCGCTACGACATCTACTGGCTGGAGGAACCCCTGCACTGGTACTTGCAGCCGCCCGACTACGTCGTTTTGGCCAAGGCGATTCCGATTCCGCTGGCACACGGGGAACGCGAATGGCACCGCTTTACGGTCCGAGACTTCATCGATGCGGGCGCCATCCGCTTTGTTCAATTCGACTGCACGCGCTATGCGGGCTTCAGCGAGGCGCTGCGCATCGCGCGTCATGCCCGAGCCAAGGGCGTGCTCATCGCACCGCATTCGGCCGCGCACATCCAAGCGCACATTGCCTCGGCATTCGACGACGCCGCGTTCGGCGCTGAGTCGTCGGGTGACGACCGGGCTCATCCAATCCACCATCGCATCTTTCGCGGTGGCGCGACGCCTAAGGACGGCCGCGTGCACTTGGCGGAGACGCCGGGATTCGGCCTTGAGGTGGTGCAGGCGGTGAAGGCGCTGCGGCCATGAGCAGGACTGTGATGGCCGGGAAGGTTTTTGTCGACAGGGAAGGGCTTCCGCACGGCTGGCCCGGACCGCAGGACGCGAACGATCAGAGGAGGATCCAGTTATGGCCTACGAGCACATCCTCATCGAGCGGGAGAACGGCATCGGCATCGTCACACTCAACAGGCCGGAAGCCCTCAATGCGATCAACCGCAAGCTCGGAAACGAGTTGCTCGAGGCGGTGAAGGAGCTCGAGGTCGACGACGCGGTCGGCTGCCTCGTCATCACCGGCGCCGGCGACAAAGCGTTTTCGGCGGGTGGCGACATCAAGGAGCAGGTTGAGGACGACAAGCGCTACAGCCGCGAAGAACAGGATGGCATGGGCAATCCCCGGCGCACGCTGGAAATCTCCCTTTGCGCGAAGCCGGTCATCGGCATGATGAACGGCCTCGCCTATGGCGGCGCCGCCGTACTTGCCTCCGCGCTCGACATCAGGGTCGGGTGCGAGAGTTCCCGTTTCCGCTTTCTTGCGGCGGCCTACGGCAGGATCAACGCGACTTGGTCGCTTGGCAGCCAAATCGGCTGGCCGCAAGCCAAGGAGTTGCTGTTCACTGCGCGCGTCGTAGAGGCCGAGGAGGCCTATCGCATTGGACTTCTCAATCACTTGGTCCCCAAACCCCAACTGCGCGCCAAGACCATGGAGATTGCGCAAATGATCGCCAATAACCATCGCGGTGCCGTCAGCGGGGTCAAGGCACTGCTGCTCGAGCAGCAGGCAGAGAGCCTCGCCGCACGCTGGTCGGCGGAGCATCGCTACACCACACAGGTGATGCGCAATTCCCGGGCCAAGGACGCATTTCCCGAATTTCTGGCGCGCAAGGGGATTTCGGCGACGTGAGGGGGGATTCCGGGCGGCGCCAGCGGCCGTTGCGCACGATAACCCCGCCTCGGGCAGATCAGGACGGACGTCGGAGAGCATCAACCCATGAAGCATCCGGGCATCGGTAGCTCGCCACGGCGCCGGGAGGACCATCGCCTGGTCACGGGAGCAGGGTGTTTTGGAGATGACTTCACGCTTCCCGGGCAGACATTTGCGGTCGTTGTTCGCTCTCCGCATGCGCACGCAATCCTCCGGCGCATCGAAGCCAAACGCGCTTTCGGGCTATCCGGGGTACTGGCGGTCCTGACCGGGGCCGACTATCTGGCCGATGGGCTAAAGCCCCAGATCCACTCGCCGTTCACGGTCAGCCCGCCCGACATAACGTTACGCAATCGCGACGGCAAGGCGGTGTTCATCGCCCCGCACTACCCGCTTGCCCAAGACCGGGTGCGGTTCGTCGGCGAGGGCGTGGCGCTTGTCGTGGCAGAAACCCTGGCGATTGCGCGCGAGGCGGCCGAGTTCGTCGAGGTGGAGTACGAGCCGCTCGCAGCCAGTGCCGAGGGCGTCGACGCGGCCGAACCCAGAGCGGTGTGCATCTGGCCGCAAATGGAAACGAACGTGACCCTTGATGCGGATGTTGGTGACGCGGCAACCACCGCCGAGGCGTTCGGGCGGGCAGCTCACATCGTTCGCGTCGAGACAAAGGTGCCTCGCGTTACCGGCGTGACCATGGAAGTCAGAACGGCGTTGGCGGCGTGCGAACCAGGCTCGGGCAGGATAACCCTTTATGCGGGTGGTGGCGGCGTGGTTCGCCCAAAAATGGATCTGGCTCATATGCTCGGCCTCGAGCCGGCTATGATCCGCGTGGTGGCAAAGGACGTCGGAGGAAATTTCGGTACGCGCAACAACGCTTACCCCGAATTTGCGTTGGTGGCCTGGGCGGCACGTCGATTGGGGCGTCCGGTAAAATGGTCGGGTGACCGCACGGAATCCTTCCTCAGCGACTATCACGGCCGTGATCTCACCGTGTCGGCAGAGCTGGCGCTGGACCATTCCGGCAAGTTCCTGGCGCTGCGCGCCGCGAATATCAGCAATATCGGCGCTTACGCTATTTCCTTCGTGCCGTTGACGAAGGGCACAGAACTCATGTCGAGCATCTATCACATACCAACGGCGTCGGTCCGCGCCCGCGCCGTCTACTCGAATTCTTCACCGACGATACCCTACCGCAGCGCCGGTCGCCCGGAAGTCATGTTCGTAATCGAGCGGCTCATTGATCGCGCCGCGCAAACTTGCGGCTTCGACCGCCTTGCCCTTCGTCGCCTGAACCTCGTTCCTGTCCACGCGCTGCCCTACGTCAACCCCTTCGGCATGACTTACGACAGCGGCCTCTACGAAAAAGTCTTCAATGACGCTATTGCTCTTGCGGATTGGAGCGGCTTCGAAGCGCGCCGTGCAAGCTCGAAGGCGAAGGGTTTGCATCGTGGAATTGGGACGGGGTGCTACATCGAATCGGCGAGTGGCGCACCACAAGAGCGAGCAACTGTGAAGATCTCGCCCGATCACGCCGTCACCGTGACGATTGGCACCCTTTCGGCTGGGCAGGGCCATGAGACGAGCTTTGCGCAGTTGGTCAGCGAATGGTTGGGCGTCCCTGCCGACGCGGTGACCCTCGTCACCGGTGATACGGATTTGCTCAGCCTGGGTGGAGGATCCCATTCAGGGCGATCGATGCGGCATGCGGCAACAACGATCCGGCGCGCAACTACCGAAATCGTTGCCAAGGCAAGCCGAATTGCCGCCTGCCTTCTGGATTGCCGCGAGGCTGACGTCGCCTTCGCTGATGCCACGTTTCGTCGCATTGGCTCAAACCGCTCCGTCGATCTGTTCGAAGTCGCAGCGGCTGCGATTTCCAATCCCAATTTGCCGGAAGACTTGCGCGGTTCGCTGCAGGCGACTGGCGATGTCGACAGCCGCGTCTCATCATTCCCGTACGGTTGCCACGTCGCCGAGGTTGAGATCGACCCTGACACCGGTCGCGTAACGCTGGCGCGATATACCGCCATTGATGACGTCGGCTGCGCTGTAAATCCGATGATCGTGGAAGGTCAAACGCACGGTGGCATTGCCCAAGGTGTTGGCGAGGCTTTGATGGAGCGATGCGTCTACGACGCCAGTGGGCAGCTGCTAACTGCGTCCTTCCTGGACTACGCCATGCCGCGCGCAGCGGATCTGCCGATGTTTACGACGGCCATCAGCGAGGTGCCGTCAACGACGCATCCCCTGGGCCTGCGGGGCGGCGGAGAAGGTGGCATTACTCCGGCACTGGGCGTGATCGCCAACGCGATCGTGGACGCGTTGCGTGAGTTCGGGGTGATCGATATCGAGTTGCCTGCGACGCCCGAGCGGGTCTGGCGCGCCATACGACAAGCGCGGCCGGCATCTTGAGCGCGGATTTTCACCTCTCCGCTCGGACTTGTCGGCCCTTGTCGCGGTCTGGTCGGGCTTGCCGCACTGCGCTGTAATGGCGATTGCTAGAGGGACGTTTCTTGTGTGAGATCGCCTGACAGGAACGGTCTGGCATGTGAAGTAAAGAGGAAACGAGCATGGCCGAGCAAATGCACTACAAGGTGGTCGAGGGTTGGGAGCAACTGCCCCGGGGCTTTGCGCATCGCGACGTGGCCGGTGTCGCGGTCGATCAGGAAGATCGAGTCTTTCTGATCTGCCGCGGCGAGAACCCGGTGATTGTGTACGACCGCGAGGGCAATTTCCTACGCACCTGGGGTAAGGGCGACTTCTCCATGCGTACGCACGGCATCTATGTCGCTCCCAATGGCTCCATCTTCGCCACGGATGACGGCAACCACACCGTGCGTCAGTTTACTCCCGAGGGCCGACTGCTCATGACCATGGGGACCCTGAACGTGCCAGCCGACACCGGCTATGACGGCAAGACTACGGGCTCGATTAGGCACGCTGGGCCTCCCTTCAACCGCCCGACCAACGTCGCCATCGGCCCCAAGGGCGACATCTATATCTCCGACGGCTACGGCAATGCCCGCGTGCATATGTTTTCCCCTAGCGGACGGTTGCAGCGCTCGTGGGGAGAGCCCGGCGATGGTCCCGGCCAGTTCCGGCTGCCGCATGGCATCGCCGTCGCCGCCGACGGCCGGGTATTCGTGTGCGACCGCGAAATCGACCGGATTCAGATTTTCAGTCCCGACGGTGAATTCCTCGAGCAGTGGACCGACACACAACGTCCGACGCACCTCACCTTCGATGCTAGGGGCAACGTCTATGTGACCGAGCTCGCCTGGCACGTTGGCGACAACTCATACAGCTTCGGCCCGGTCACGAAAATGCGCCATGCTCGTTTCAGTATTTTCGACCCGAAGGGCAAGCTGCTGGCACGCTGGGGTACACCCGACTGCACCGCACCGGGCAGCTTCGCCGCGCCGCATGGGCTGGCATTGGATTCAAAGAACGATTTGTACGTGAGCGAGGTGACTTGGACGTTTGCAGTGAGTCGTGGCCGCGCCCCGGAGGACTGCCACACGTTCCAGAAGTTTGCTTTGGTGCTGTAACCTCTCGCGACGGCGAAAATGATGCCTTGATTTGGCGAGGCAGGTCCTGGCCGAGAGGACCGGCAGCGACCGGCTTAACGTGACCTATGGCGTTGCCTATGGCTGAGCGTCGTGCCAGCTGCAGGCATCGAGCCTAAATCAGATCAGCAAGCATGCGAGCGGCTCGTGCGGCGCCATCGGCTTCGACTGGTCTGAAGCGCGCCGGCGCTTGCACCGCGGCAACCATGGCCTCGGCAATCCTATCTGGCGTCGATGTCGTGAACTGCATGCGCTTGCCGGCGCCGTAGCGGTCGAGCCGGTGGGCGACGTGGAAGTTCTGTTCGAAGTGGTTGTTCAGCGGGAAGTAAAGGAACGGAGTTCCGGCCGCCGTGAGCTCCATGCAGGTGGTGAGGCCGCCCTGGACGAGGGCCAGATCGCAGGCCGCCAGGTGGCGGTCAAGGTTCGGTACGAAGGCGTGCACATCCACTCCGGCCGGCGCATTGAGGGATGCCGGATCAATGCGTGGACCCGCCACCAGGACCATGCGCAACTCGGGCATGCGCCCATGCACGAGTGGCCAACTTTGCAGGATGCGCTTGATGAGATGCGTGCCGACGCCAGAGCCACCGACGGTGACGACGCACACCCGCTCGTCGGGGTGATAGCCGAGGCTCTCGCGCAACTCGGCGCGGCCGCCAAATGCGCTCGGATGCTCGCCGATGACATAGCCGGCGAACTCGAAGTGCTTCGGCACCCAGTCACGCATGGCCGGGAGGTCTTTGCCGAACGAGAGCGGCACGATGTCCTCGGGTGCACCCACGAAGATCGCCCGGTCGCGCACGCCGGGATGGCGCTCAATGTGCTCGATCATCTCGGCGTTGTAGTCGGCCGTCAGGAACGCCTCGCGCTCGCCGCCGGACGGCATGGGAACGTAGCCGACGAAGTCGGTCAGCCAGGCAAGCTTGGCCCGCTTCAACTCCGGGTGCTCGTGCCAATAGTGGTCGATATCCCAAGCCTCGTCGGCGATCACCAGGTCGTAGTTGCCTTGGTCTACCGCGTCCTGAAAGATCATAAAGTTGCTGATCAGCACCTCGTCCATGCGGCGGATGGCCTGAAAGGCGTTGAGATCGTGCTCGCCCGACTCGAGCTCGATGTGCCGCGACTCGCTCGCCAATCGCGAGCTGAGCGGGTGGATGCGCTCGCCGCAGGCATCGAGTAAACGGGTGACGGGGTCTTGCGCCAGCCACTCAACTTGCAGATCGGGGTGCAGTTTGCGCAGCTCCCGTGTGATAGCGATGTCGCGGCGCCCGTGCCCCAAACCGATCGGCGAGGAGAGATAGAGCGCGTTCTTCGGACTGGCCGAAGGCTTTGAGCGCTTCTTGACCGGGGAAGGAATGGCGAGCCTGCGGTCAAGGAAGTCGTTGATGAGATCGTTGCATTTGGCCGGGAAGCGACCGAGCGGATTGTGCCCTCCGCCGGCAATGGTGAAGAGCTCGGCGCAGGTCAGCTCCGCCACCACCTGCGCGCGGGCATAGGGCTGGATCTGATCGTTGTCGCCGTGGATCATAAGCACGGGGCACTTGATCTTGCGGTACATGGCTTCGCCAACGTCGAATGTCGGCGGGATTGTTCGCGCCTCCACGGTCTTGGCCAGGATTGGTCCCGTCGTGTCGCCGGCCCATTCGATGCCGTCCTCGATCTGCTTGGTCGAGTGAGCGTCAGAGCAGATGTTGCGCACGAAGTGCTCGGCGAAGTCCGCGTACTCCACGTGCCAATAGTCGCGGTTGTACTTATCCCAGCCGTCGAACCGCTCGCGCTTGGCCGTGAAGTGCTTCGGCATCAAGTACGGATAGCCCGGGCCGACGGTCGCTGCCGTGCCGGCGAGCACCGCCGCCTTTACACGTTCCGGATACTGTGCCGCCAGCATGCACGCGTGCATGCCGCCAAGTGACAGCCCGACCAGGATCGCCTTGACGGCGTCGGTCGCATCCATCACGCTCAGCACATCACCCAGATGGTTGTCCAATGCGTAGGCCGCAGCCTGCTCCGGCTTGTCGGACTTGCCATTGCCGCGCGGGTCGAAGGTGATGCAGCGGAAGCGCTCGCTGAAATAGGGGAGCTGGGCCTTATAGACGCGCGCGTGCACGATGCTCCAGGGCGGCAGAAAGACCATGGTCTCGCGTCCGTCGCCGTAGACCTCGTAATGGATTTTGACGCCATTGCGCTCGACAAACCCGTCGAGGCTCGGCAGCTTGGCACGCATCACATCACCTCGCCGATGAACTGCGTTCCGCAACGCGTATGAGATCTCCGAACCGCCGCAGCGCCTGGCGCACCGGCACACCCTTCTTCTCGCCGCCGAGCAGGTAGAGGCTTTCAGCACCCATGAACGCGCAGCCAATGAGTGCGGCAACCTCCTCGGCGGACAACGGACCGAGGCCCCCCAGCTCCCGCTCCGCCTTGCGCGCGAGCTCCGTGATGAGATCGAACCAGATGATCAGACCGGCGCGGACGACTTTGGCGACCTCGGCGTCAGCCCAGCTTGCCGCGATCAGCTCCTGCAGCACGCGCACATATCCCGAGGCGATATCGTCGTCGAGGTAGTCGCAGGCCCGGTCCCACTGCTCGGAAAGCTTTAGCGTGGTGTCGCCGAACAGCGCGTTCTGCCGATCCAACAACTGCGCATTGAGATGCTCGAACAGCGCCAGCACCATCCCCTGCTTGGAGCCGAAATGATAGTGGATCTGGCTGAGCGGCACGCTGGCGGCTGTTGCCACGTCCCGCGTCGACAGCCCGGCATAGCCGTTTTGGCGCAGCACTTTCTTCGCCGCCTCGAGGAGCGACACACTCGTCTCCGGCTTCTTTGCCAATGCGCGTGCCATGCCGCCTCCAACCTCGAATCCACTTCAATGCGTCGCGCTATGGACGTTTTGCTGCCACTGCCGGCCTGCCGTCATCGGTCTTCAGGTGCCGCCGGCCGGGCAGCGGGATCAGCATCGATACCTGCTCGCGGTAGCGACGGTACTGATCGCCGAACAGGGCGATCAGGTCGCGCTCCTCGAGATGAATACCGATCATGATGTAACCCGTGGTTGCCGCCGCGAATAGTAGGTGGCCTACCGACATCGTCGGCGTCGCCCAGAAGGCGAGCAGGAAGCCGAGGTAGATCGGATGCCGCACCTGCTTATAGAGGGCGGGCGTTCGGAATTGGGGCGCCGGCAATGTCCTGCCGCGCAGCCGGGCGTAGACCTGGCGCAGGCCGAACAGCTCGAAATGATTGATCAGGAACGTGCTGAGGAACACGAGCGCCCATCCGATCCAGAAGATCGCCTGCAGCAGGGCGACACCTGCAGGGCTGGTGACGGACCAGACCAGCGTGGGCATCGGCTGCCATAGCGCGTAGAGCAGCAGCAGCACCAGGCTGGTGAACAGCACGTACGTCGTCCGCTCCACTGGCTCGGGCACTATCCGGGTCCACCATCGCTTGAATGCCGGCCGCGCCATGACGCTGTGCTGGATGGCGAACAGGCCGAGCAGCAGCGTATTGACCAGCAGCGCCAGGGCGGCCGGACCCGGTTCGCCGCTGTCGATGGTCTTTGGCACCGGCAGGTTGCCGACGAAGGCGATGGCGTAGAGAAAAGTGGGCAGGAACACGAGATAGACCAGGCCTCCGTAGAGAACCGAAGCAATACCGCCCATGGCATGTCTCCTTTCGAGGGATGGGTGCGGCCGCATCTTAAATCGGCCGACCGACCGAATGACATGATAGGGACCCTATTTCGGTCGACCGACCGAGTCAACGGGCGGCGACTTCACGTCGTCGTGAGGCAGTCTTCAGGCTCGGCGATGTTGGACTTAACGAGGGCCTGCGGCATTCGCAGTTCGCGGGCGATGCAGCGAAAATTCCAACCCAAGCACGCCCGAAGCCCCGGCGGGCGTGTGCTGTCCTTGCCAAATAATGCTCGGGCAAAACCCTAGAACCGAGCCTTTACCGCCCAATCGGGAAAGTCGCTAAACAGTCCGTCGACCCCCAGAGCGTAAAACATTTTGTACTCCTGCAACGGGTCATCCTTGAAATCAGACGCCAGCCGCCGCGGCTCATTGCGGAAGGTCCAGGTGTGGACAATCAGACCCGCCGCGTGGGCGTCCTTGACCAGGCTCGACGGTGGCAAGAGCACGCGATCGCGTTCGTCGATCCTGCCGTCACCGTTGAGATCGTCGGGCTTACCATCGCCGTCGGCATCGACCTGCCTGGCTGAAACGATATAGCGCTTCCAGGGGCCGACGCCATCGGCATAGGTCTTGATCTCGGCGAGGCCGGCCTTGGTGACGAGGTCTTTGTAGGTGCGCGGGTCCTTGGCGAGCGTGAAATCATAGGGCCGATCGCGTGGCGGTTTGAGCACAATGTTGCCGTCCTTGTCGACGTCCTCGGCATCGATAAGTTGCACGAGGCGCACGCGCGTCTTGCTCCTCAGGTATTTGAGGTTGGCGACCTCGAAGCTTTGCAGGATGACGGGGGAGGACGCCTCCGTCCAACCGGCCGCATGCAGCACATCCAAGAGCCGGTCCTCCAATTTGAGCCCGACCTCTTGATGGAAGGTTGGATGTTTGGTTTCCGGATAGACCCCGACACTTCGACCGAGCTGGGCAGACTTGGACTTGGCAAGATCGATCACCTCTTTCAGGGTCGGGATCTGAAAGGCGCCATTCATGGCTTGCTCGCGTTCCGGCATCGCCTGTTTGGCGCGCAACTGTCGAATTTCCTCGAGCGTGAAATCGCAAGCAAACCAATCGGTGATCTCGATGCCATCGATTGTGCGCGTGCGGCGTCGGTCGGCGAAGGCGGCGCGCTCGGCAACGTCGGTGGTGCCGCCGAGCATCGGCTCGTGGCGCGCGATGAGTACGCCGTCCTTGGTGGCCACCACGTCCGGCTCGATAAAGTCCGCGCCCATCTCGATCGCCATGGCATAGGCTTCGAGCGTGTGCTCGGGGAGGTAACCGCTAGCTCCGCGGTGGGCGATCACGAGCGCGGGCCGGCCATCGAGCGTCGGGCCGCCGTGGCTGTCCTGGCCCAAGGCCGGGCCAAGTGCCAGACCGAACAGAAGCGCGCCGAGGCTCGCGCGCGGGAGCCGGCAAAGAGGGCGATCGCCGGTCAGGGTCGACATGAAGGTTGCACCTCGCTCTGCGGCAAAGCAGCTTTGCTGCCAGAAGGAAATGACATTTTGATAGCACCGGCGTGACAACTCCCGCCGTCGCCGAGGCCGGTGCCAACGCTACCTCGTTTCTGACCGTCACGATTTGTTAATAGACCCGTTGCGCAACTATCATGCGAGGCGACTACAGTGACGCTATGGACCGTCCTCTCATTGCCTTGGGGCTGATGCTCCTCAGCGTCCCTCTCCTGTTCTCCGTCACGCGCGGCCTGCTCGAGGCGCTGCTGATCGCGCCGGTCCTCGGCGCGCTGGCCTATTATGTGCTGCTGCGCGATTGGGAGTAGGGGCGAGGGGGCGACCACTGCGCCTGGGCAGCAGCGCCTTGCCCTCAATTGCCGAACCGATAGCTGACCGGCATTCTCAGCACTTCACACGCATTGGCGGAAATACGCATAACCCCTTCACGGGACAGGGTTTCCTAGCTACAGATATTCCCAGCTGTTCGCATGCAATCGCTGGCGAGCGTCACGAGTTTGTAGCCCAGCCGTAGCCCACGGCGTAGCCCAGCCCGGAGCATTCATGGCAACCGCCGCCTGATTACCGACCGCCTGCTCAAGTCCTTGCCACCGGCTCCGAAGCGCACCCGCAGAGAGATTTGGGACAGCAGGGTTTCAGGCTTTGGCATCCGCATCAGCGATGTCGAGGACCCCGACCCGAACCGGCGCGGCAAGGCGGGCAAGATCACCTTTATCCTGTTCGCGCGGTTCTCCCCCGGTGCGGCACCGACGCGGCGCAACATCGGCGTCTACGGCGCGACCAGCCTGGATGCAGCGCGCAGCACCGCTGGGGAATGGCGCTCGCTGATCGCCAAGGGTATTGACCCCAAGGTGATCGAGGCCGAGGCGCAAGAGGCCGCAGCCCGTGAGCGGGCGCTGCGCGTCAAGCATTCCTTCGCCAATGTCGCGCAAGCCTTCTTCACCAGCAAATTGGCACTGGAGCGGCGCGGCAGAGAGGCCGAACGCGACTTTCGCGCCGCCTTCGTGACGGCATGGGGGGACCGGCCGGTAAGCGACATCACCCCGCTCGACGTGCTGGAAATCATCAACGCCAAAAAGCGCACCGCGCCGGTTATGGCCCGCGCGCTACTGGTCATGGCGCGCCGGTTCTTTAGCTGGCCGGCTCAAGGTGGTGAAGATCATCGGCACAACGCCGTCGCGAACCCGACGCCTCAACGACGAGGAGCTGTTCGCACTCTGGCGCGCCACCGACCGCATGAAATACCCACTCGGCCCGCTCTACCGCATGCTTCTGCTCACCGGACTTCGGCTTAACGAGGCCGCACGCGTGTCCTGGCCCGAGGTCTACGGCGATCATATCGTCATTGCGGCCGAGAGAATGAAGGGCAAGAACGGCAAGGCGCGCGAGCATCTTGTGCCGCTGTCGTCAACGGCACTCGGCCTCATTGCCTCGCTGCCGCGCTACCGGGGCGCGCCGTTCCTGTTCTCCTTAAGCGCAGGCAAGCGACCACTGGCGATGACCAACGAGATAAAGCGCAACCTTGATCGGCGCATGCTGCGGACGCTCAAGGCGATGGCCAGACGGCGCGCACGCGAGCGCGGCGACGATCCTCATTCGGTTGAGCTTGAGGAGTGGCACACCCACGACCTGCGTCGTGTCCTTCGCTCCGGGCTGTCGGCGCTTCGAATTCCGCACAATGTCGCGGAGGCCGTGCTTGCCCACGCACGCCCAGGCATCGTCGGCGTCTACGACGTTCACACGTACCAGGACGAAAAACGCGAGGCGCTGGAGGCATGGGCGCAGCGGCTCAAGTCCATCGTTGAACCGGTCCCCGACAACGTCGTCCCATTGAGGGCACGGCGATGATCACCGTCGAAGTCTTCGCCTACTCCGACCCGCAATGGGATACCATCAATACCGTCATCCATGACGCGCTCGACGTCGATGCCGACCAGGCGTTGCGGCGCCGTATCGAGAGTGCTGCAACCTTCCACGGTCTGCGCAGTGCGTTCATAAGCCAGATGCCTAGCGACAGGGCACGGATCAAGCGACTAATCGCGTTGCGGGACCGGGCCAAAGCCCTCCGTGCAGACATCATTGATGCACTCGCGCCCAGCTTCACCAAGGCGGGCATGGTACACCGCCCGATCCCGCACAACGTCGAGCCGCTGGCTGAAACGGAGGACGCCACCGCCACATTGCTGAACGTCATTGAGGCCAGCATCGCCGCGCAATGCCCGCGACCGACCATCAACGCCAGCAAGCGAGGCCGCGATAAGTTCTGGGGCGAGATTCTGGCGACCTGGGTCGAGATCGGCGGCGCCCCGACCGGCGTTGCCGCCGCAAACTTCCTGATCGCCACGTCGCGGCCGGTGTTCCGCAAGGTACACGCCGACATCGGGCGCAAGACGGTGGCGAGCATGCCTCAATTCCATAACTCAGTGGTCGAGTGGCTCCGCCTTCGCGCCAGGTCGCAGCGCGCAGCCACTTGTCGGAAGGCATCCTAAGACGAGCGTCATTCCGACCTCTGTCTTCTAGGAGAGACGGGCGGGTTTGATTCTATTATGTGGAGGGTCGAGCCAATAACCGGATCGACCCAATGCCCAGCACCACTACTCTCCACGATGCGCCAAACATCCCTGCGCCGATAGAGCTTTGGGAACGAAACACCGTTCTCAAGTTCTTCGGCGGCGACAAGCCGTTGCACATCTCGACGCTCTACAGGGGAATAGGCGCTGGCATCTATCCGAAGCCAGTTAATACCAGCGGTAACACTGCGCGCTGGCTTGCGCACGAGTGCCGCACCGCGCTGAAGCGGATGATCGACGCCCGCGACCAGCCCAAGCCGGGTAAGCCCCGAGGCCGCGAACGCCGCCGCATCGATCCCTGAAACACAACGCGCCCCACCGGGGCCTAACCGGCAGGGCGCGCAATTCAGCTCGACCCATCATCAGAGCCCTTGGGAGGCGCCGACAATGCGCAATCATACACAAAGGCCGCCATCTGACAAACGGAGGCGCCCGTGATCTTGTACCACTTCACCGCACTTGAGAACGTCGAGGTGATCAAGCGCGACGGTCTGCGAGCGGCACTCACTGGAGATAGCGCCGCCCTGATCGGAGACGGCCTGCCCGTCGTGTTCCTATGCGACACGCCGACGTGCGCGGCGACCGACGCCGAGACCAAAATATTCCTGCAACGGCAACAGCGGCGGCGTTCCGCTGATGTCACCCCCGTCATCAGCAAGCGTTGGCTGAAATCGTACACCGACGCCCCGCTGGCGCGCTTCACCGTCCGCCTACCGTCGAGCGACTACAAACTGAAACACTACGGCCGATGGTATCGCGCCAACTGTTACCGCGTCGATGGTCTACCCCGACCCGAATTCATGCTGAGCGACATACTGATGCGGCGTGCGCTCAAGACATGGTGGATCTACTTCGATGACATTCCGCCGTCCAAGATTGCCGAGTGCACAACCGAGGCAGCGTTCCCGCTGCAAACGCAAATGACGGACACTGACGACCAACGCCAACCTAAACGACGACCTGCTCGACCTGCTTCAGTACGAATACTTCCGTGCACCGAAGACACCAGATGCACGCCCGACCAGAAGCGTACCGCTCGAAGAACTGCGCGACGAGGACGTTGCCTATAACATCAAGAAACTGCGCGACGAAGCACAGCGCCTATCGGCCGAGGCGGATAGGCGCGTCGAGCAACTACGCAACGACGCAAAGGAGGCATTAGCCGAGGCCGACGCGCTTCAGGCATGGCACCTGCAACGCACGGACCGCATCATGGCCAAGCAACTTGCTCGACTCGGCCATAACCCAGAGCAAATCCGCGAGATACTCGAAGTGTTGGCGACGCGAGGTAAGCATGACGAACACTGACCGCGATCTGTCCAAGCTAACGCTCAAGGAATTGAGCGACGAACTGGACGCACTCAGACACACGCCGGATATCTGCGCGCTTGAGCAAGAGCTGATGCGCCGTGAGGAGGCTTTGCCGGGCGGGCCTGACATTCGGATTCGCCATCACGAGCATCGCGGCCCACACACTACGGTCGTTGCCTTCGAGGTAACTGGTGCGAACGAATTCTTTCGCAATCAGGTTGCGAATTACATCCTCGAAGCGGCGGCAAATGTGGCTGAGGGCGATGTTCCGGTGGAACTGCCGCCATCGCAGGAGCAGCATTGAAAGGAAGACCGCAAATACCGCGCGGCTAACCGCGAAGTCGTCTCACACACCAACCTCAAAACCAGCCAGCACGGAGATGCTTGTGACACTCGCAATCAAAGCAATCGTAGTTGATCCAGCCAGGCGCACGATCGAAGAGGTAATGCTCCCGGCAACCCCCGGCAATCCGGACACCGGTCGTCCGCGTCTATCTCGATTAACTCGCGCACAAGATCACGCAGCGCGTGCTCGCCCGGCATACCGGGGGCAGTAAAGCTCAACGCCCATAAGAGCTTATAATGTTTGAGTTTCGCAAGGGTAGAATGCGGATGTGAGCCAAACCCGTAACTGAAAACGCGGCATCAGCGATAATGCCGCGTTTTCGGAGCCTAGATCTGAACTGGTCTTGCGAAAGAGGCGGTCGAGACCAGGTCAAAAAGCCTTTCCCGCGTCAGGCACGCAGAAAGGGTGTTGCATATTATGCGCAAGTCCGCCCGCACTCAAGGCCAGCATGCGATCATCAGTCAGATCGCGCAGTTCCCAGAGAACCGCAAGGCCAAACCGCCACTCAAGCTATCGGATTGGCTCGCTCGCGAGTTAGAGCCGCCCGACTTTCTACTCGGCGACTGGCTAACGACGACATCGCGATGCCTGCTCCCCGCGCCATCCGGAATCGGCAAAACCAACTTCATGCTCGCGCTCGGCATGCGAACAGCCGGAGGCCAAGGCTTCCTGCATTGGAGAGGGCAACGCGCGGCAAAGGTGCTCTATATCGATGGCGAAATGCCTCGCCGCCTACTCAAACAACGGCTCGCCGATGAGATACAGCGGATCGGATGCACACCGGTCGAGTTCCACGCTTTGAGCCGTGAGGACGTCGAGGACTTCAAACCATTGAACACGCCGGAGGGCGCGCAGGACATGCTCGCCCTGATCGACGAGATAGGCGGCATTGACCTGGTGATCTTCGACAGCATCATGTGTTTGCTGATCGGTTCCATGTCGGAAGAAGGACCGTGGGCACAAACGATGCCGCTCATCCGCGAGTTAACGCGACGCAAGGTCGGGCAGATATGGGTGCACCACACCGGGCTCGACAAATCCAGAAGCTTCGGCACCAACACCCGCGAGTGGCAACTTGACAGCGTGCTGCATTTGGAAGCGGTCGAGCAGCCAGGCACCGATATTTCTTTCCGCCTGCACTTCCAAAAAGCACGCGAGCGCACACCAGCAACGCGCCGTGATTTTCAGGACCTGGAAGTTTCACTCGTTGTCGACGTTTGGCGATATCAACTGATCCAACGAGGGTCGAAGCCTGGCCGCATTTCGCCGACCGGTAAGAAGTATTTCGACGCCCTCACCAACACACTCGGTGGCGAGAACGCCGTTCGCGCATCCAATGGGCAACGCGCCGTAGACACCAAGCTTTGGCAACGAGAGTGCGAACGTCTCGGGCTCTTGGACCCCAAGGCACCGGACAACCGCAAACGGGCGAGTTTCTACAAGTACCGGCGGGAACTTGTCGCTGCGGGAAGGATCGCGTGTGAGGACGATCTGACCTGGCTTGTGCTCAAGAATGGGAGGCCCGTGAATAGCTTGACCAGAGCAGTTGCTCAGGGGGGGTGAGCAACCGTCAAGCAACTGTCCGGTCTTTGAGGGGGAGCAACCGTGAGCAACTGTTGAGCCAACTATCGCTAACCCGTTGAAAAAACAGGCGAGCAACGATGAGCAACCGTGGAGCAACCGTCTCGCCTGGTACGGTGAGCAACTGAGCAACCGCGTCCCTAATAGGGACGCGATGCGGTTGCTCATTCCACGAAGTCGGTTGCTGGACCGGAAAACCTCCCAGAGGATGTTGGCGCTGGACCGAATGGGGCGCGATGAGGTGGAAGTTCGAGGTGGTGGAGGAGGTATTCGACCGAATGGGACGCGTGCGTCTATGCTGGCACCGTGCTGCGACGCGGCCACCACCAGCCCAAGTGCGCCAAAAGTCGAAGCGGTCCGCGAGGGAGATCTACCGAGCCATCTGCGCGCCGTGGCGTGGCTCAGACGGGGCTTTGACCTCCGATGTCATGCTGTAGCCCGCCAGCCGGAACGCGCGCATTGCCCAGGGTCTCGACGCCGCGACTGGACGCGAGATAGGCATCGATCTTGGATTTTGACAGCACGCCTTCCGCGGCCCGCGAAGGCGTCAAGTGCACGCGAGATTGCAGGAGATCCGCGCGTTTACGCCGCGAGGCCATCCAGATGCGGCGCAGCCAACTCGATGTCAAGCGGTCGAGGGTTTGGGTCGCCCGGCTCAAGGGCAGCCTCTCCGTCGAGCACCCGATTGCCGGCGACGAACTGCGCGCCATCAAGCGCTACCTCGCGACCCACGAGGACAATCTGCCCTGGCTGTTCGTGTCCGAGCGGCAGGCACAGCTCACTCGCCAGGCCCGTCAATTATATCGTGCGGGTCGCTGGCGAGACTGCGAAGCTCGGGCGCGTCTGGCCGCACATGCTCCGCCACTCCTGCGGCTACTACCTGGCCGACCAAGGCACCGATCTCAGGACCATACAGGATTATCTCGGCCACCGAGATCCCAAGCACACGGCGCACTACACCCGGGTTGCCGGGCACCGGTTCGGCCTATGGTGACCGCGCAACCGATCCTCTCCCGAGCCGCGGTCAGCGTTTCGCAAAACGTCAAAAATCAGGGAGCGTATTTCAACTACTGCACTAGTTCGCCGGTGCTTCGACAATAAATTGCCGGTGAACCTTCTGCGCTTTCGCGCGCAGATCGTTCAGCGCCTGCCGCGGCGGTGACTTGTAATACTCTTGCAGTTGCTCCACGCTTTCCCACTCGGAGACACCAAAGCGCTTCGGTGGCTCACCGATCAGCCCGATAATCCTGCCATTCGCGGGGACAACACCGCCCCGTCCGCCTGCAGCTTTCAAGTTTGCCTGAGCCTTCGGTGAATACTCGGCAAGAGCGGCGGCGTCGAGGATCTCGGATTCGGTGACAAGATAGGCCTTCGGCTTTGCTTGTGCGTGAAGTGTATGCACGGCTGCGGCTCCCATACCGATGCCGGTAAGCAGTGCCAAGGCCAGTGAATAGTGCGCCCTCATAGACTCCTCCTCCAAATGCGATCGCATGCCTACAGTACCGCCCTTAAGCTACGTCGCAATTGCATAGTCTCGCAACTATTCCGAAAGCGGAACGGGGGGCGCATCTAGATGCGCAGGAGCCGTCTTCCTCAAGCACAACACAATCCCTAACGTCCACAACCGGCCCGTTGGCTCGTCTGCTTGGGCTTCCAGTCAAGGGCGTGGCCTTGAGCAGATCTAACCTGAAACGGGGAGACCGCTGGGCGAGGATTCCAGCAGAGTTTCGTAGGCGTTCACAGTGAAGAAAGGCTTGTGCCCGCAAGCGACTGGATCGCTTCGAAGAGCTGGCCGCCAATATCGGCCTTAGCAGGTAGCCTCGCGCGCCTGGTCACCCCGCGTCTAGCATTTGCAACCGGTGATGCGAAATGGATCGTTTGCGGCGCCGAGTTCGCGGGCGCGTTCATACCACTTTAGGGCCTCATTGCGGTCTCCAACGAGCCCAACGACCTTCAGGCGCTGAAGCTCGATCGGATCATAGGTTGTCGCAAGCAGGTTCGCTGCGGCTGGCACACCCGCATCTGCCGCGCGCCGAAAGAATGCCCGAGCTGCCGCTATATCGCCGTGCGCTAGATGCCTCTGGCCTGCGGCCAGTAGGTTTTCGACGTGAGGGTCAGATCGCTCGGTGAGCGGTGGGGTTGGCGGAGGAAATCCAGCCGGTCGGTAGCTGAACGCCTTGTGTTCTGCCCTCGTTGCTGCGGGCTGCTGGTCGGTCGGTGCAATACCGGGTTCGACGATCAACGCCGATGTGGCTTCGGCGAGAATTGCTCCTTCCATGTCGACGAGTGTTATGAGGAAGTTCGCGTGGCCTGCGACGCCAACCGGCACATTGACCTTCAGCGTCGCCAAAGCAACGAGTGGGACTGCCCAGACACCCGGGCCGGTCGCGAATCCTTCTGTGAGAGAGACGCTGGGCGGCAATCCTTGGAAGCGAATAAAACTGCTATATGGTGGCGGGTCGGAGCGCTCGAACTGGATACCTAGCGCAACCTGTGACTCTGGTTGTGCCAGAATTTCGCCCGCGATCTTGATGCGCGGGGTCTCCTCCGCGACGCCGGCTTCCACCAATGTGAACATGCTAAAGGCTGCGGCTGCCACGCCGTGCGCCCATGCCACGCGGCGCCCTTCGTTTTGGAGATCCCGTGCGGGTCCGCGTGGCATCATCCTGCCTATTTAGGCGATGGATCCGGCTTGTCGGGCGTTGTCGGCGTCATCGCCTTTGACGGATCTGGTCCGCTGGATTCGGAAGAAGCCGGACCGCCTGGCGTTGTTGCAGGGACGTTTCCCTGAGTTCGTGGGCGTTCCGCCGGTGTGGCGGGCGGGGCTCCCGGCGCCA